>Ga0123356_10001124_pt1 | contig 29643 bp, 34 predicted proteins | sample TergutEmb28metaG_2_FD_92546 | JGI IMG/M metagenome (GOLD analysis project Ga0123356, IMG submission 92546) | Embiratermes neotenicus P3 segment gut microbial communities from Petit-Saut dam, French Guiana - Emb289 P3 | ecosystem: Host-associated > Arthropoda: Insects > Digestive system > Gut ...
AATCTATCTCAGCTCCCATTAAGCCATAACGCCATCAGCGGCACCATTAAATTCGTAAATCAATTGAGCGATTACGCGGGCGTGCTATCGCAACACGTGGTGCAAGGGCGGCCGCTGTCCGACGAGGATCTGCAGCAGTTGGAAATCATGATGGAAAACTGTGCGCGGCTCAACCTGCAGATACGGGAGATCGAAGGAGACATCGCTAGCGGCAAGGCGCTGGGTGAGGCCGAAATGCTCTTTTGGCAGGATGCCCAAGAGGACGCGCCGCCCATGGAGCGGGCCGCAGGCAGCAAAAACGGCATCGAATACCCGCAATTGGTGTACGACGGGCCCTTCTCCGACGGCAAACATCAAGGCCCGGCGCTAGCGCTGGCTGGCTTAGACATCATCACCCCGGAGCAAGCCAAGGACATCGCCGCAGATTTTGTAGGCAGGGAGCGGATACACAGAGTAGGCGAGGGCGTCAATACCGAAGGCACCATCGCCACCTACGGCGTTTCTTTGCTCACCGACGACGGCACGCTCCACGTGCAGGTATCCCGGCAGGGCGGTAAGATTCTGTGGATGATACCGGAAGCGGCGGGCTTTGGCGGTGGGCTGGACGTGGGCGAGTGCGCCATGCTGGGGTACGAGTTCCTGAGCTCCAGGGGTTTCGGCCACATGGAGCCCAACTATTGGCAGACCTATGACGGCCTCGCCATCATCAACTTTGCCGCTGCCGAAGATGGGGTGCTGCTCTACCCCGATCTGATCAAGGTACAGGTGCGCATGGACACCGGCGCCATCGTAGGCTGGGAGGGCAACAACTACCTGATGAACCACCGGGTACGCACCCTCACCCGTCCGGTGTTCACCAAGGAGCAGGCCGCGGAGCTGGTAAGTGAGCGGCTCATCATCGACCGCACGCGCCTGTGTGTGATTCCCACCGACCAGGGCGAGCGGCTGTGTTATGAGTTCGGCGGCTATTGGGCCGGGCGGTATTACTTGGTGTACGTAGACGCGGTGCAGGGCGTGGAGGTCAACATCCTGCAGATCATCGATACCGAGGGCGGACGGTTGAGTGCGCAGGAAATTTATAACAACCCGCCCAGCCGAAGCGCACCGGTATCCACCCGCAGCGCACCCATTGCGTAGTGTACGCCCCCCACCCACTCCGTAAAGCCGCCGTGATCGTCGCTGCCAGCGGTGATGCACAGGCCGTGGGCGTGGCAAAAATTCAGGCACGTGCGCAAAACCGCTGCGCTATGGGCCGGGTAGTAGCACTCCATACCGTCTATGCCCAGCCCCGCCAGCCGAAAAAGGTGGGTGTTCAGCTCGTCTTTGGGCAACATCTCGCCTGGATGGGCAAGTATGGCCAAGCCGCCTGCCGTGTGAACGGCGGCGGTTATCTTTTCAACAGGGGGAAAGCCCGCCGGACGGCAATCATATCGCGCGTAATACTCCATACAGGCCGGATAGGCGATCTTATATCCCTTAAAACGCAGGTAGTCGATGCCCTTCCAGCCCCCGCGAGAGGAGTCGCGCTCATACGCCGCATATTCCGCCAGATCCAACTGGGGATCAACGGTGCGCATCCGATCAATCAAATCGATACTCACCTGCTCCAGGATGCGTTGGTTTTCCGCCAGGAGCGATCCCAAGGCCGGATGGGCAAAGTCGCATCCAAAAGCCAAGATGTGCTGATCTCGGCCCTCATACGATGCGTTGATCTCCACCCCCGGCACAAAACCGATGCCCACCTCAGTACAGGCCGCTGCCATGGATCCATGGCCTGCTATCGTATTGTGATCACACACCGCAAGGATGCCGATGCCCTGGGCTTTGGCGGCCCGCGCTACTTCTGCGGGCGAACGGGTGCTATCGGAAAACCAGGTGTGGACGTGCAGATCGGCCAGCATAGCGTTCCCTCTCCCTCAATCAATGTGTTTTTGATTTCATACTAGCAAACTTTGCATGGTTGCATTATACTCTGTTTATGGAAACACTGCAATGATGAAGGAGACGCGCATATGGAACATAACATAATTTTCTGCTTTACCGGCACAGGCAATTGCCTAAAGGTTTCAAAGGATATTGCCGCTTCCCTGCCGAACTGTAGCATACGGCATATGGGCCGCGACAGCGCCGATGTGGATATCTCCGCAAACAAAAGGGTTGGGTTTGTATTCCCCGTTTACTTTCTGGGGCTGCCCTTGCAGGTGAAAGAGTTTATCGCCAAACTGAAAGTGCCGCAGGATTTTTCGGGGTATTTTTTCTGCATTGGAACCTTTGGCCTCATACCCGGCAACGCATCTAGGCAAGTCAATGCCCTATTGCGGCAACAGGGGCAAGAGATACAATATGCAGCGTATATAAAGATGGCCGACAACGCCATCGCATTTTACGGCAGCAAACCCAATCTGGATAAGTTGTCCATCTCATATCAGCGCCACATGGCCCACATCATCCCCGCGATTGATTCGCTGCACATCCAACAAACTGGCGGGGAATTAGGCCTTGTAAAGGCCTATTACAACGCACAAATCCCCAAGATGCAAAGCCGGGACGCGGGCTTTAGCATTTCAGAGAATTGCACTGCATGCGGCATGTGCGGGGACATATGCCCGGCGGGCAACATCCGCATCACAAACGGAACGCCGGTGTTCCGCCATCAATGCGAGCAGTGTATGGCCTGCATTCAATTATGCCCTCAAAAAGCCATTGACTACAATAACAAATGCGCCCGCCGCCAAAGGTACAGGCATCCAGATATCAGCCTGAATGAACTGCACACTTTTCTTTCGAGCAAAAAACAATAGGAGACTAACAAATGAAGTACATCACCAATCCCAAAAACGGCGAAAAGCTTTCGGCACTGTCTTTTGGCTGCATGCGCCTGCCCAACGACGAAAAGCTGGCCGAACGCCTGGTGGCGCGGGCTATTGAAGCGGGGGTAAATTATTACGATACCGCCTACATCTATCCGGGCAACGAGGCGCTCACCGGGCGCATTCTGGCCAAAGAGGGCCGCCGGGATAAAGTGCGCATCGCCACCAAACTGCCCCATTACATGGTAAAAAAACGCGCCGATATCGACCGCATCTTTGCCACGCAATTGGAGCGGCTGCGCACCGACCGGGTGGAGTATTACATGATGCACATGCTCACCGCCCCGGCGGACTGGCAGCGGCTCATCGAACTAGGCGTGCTGGACTGGGCCGAGCAGGAGCAAAAGCGCGGGCGGATCGTCAACCTGGGTTTCTCCTTCCATGGGCGGCAGCAGGCGTTTATCGACCTGGTAGACGCCTACGGCTGGGATTTTACCATGATCCAATACAATTACCTGGACGAACGCAACCAGGCCGGTACCGCCGGGCTGCGGCACGCCGCCACAAAAGGCCTGCCGGTAATCATCATGGAACCGTTGCGGGGCGGCAAGCTGGCCAATCCTCCGGCAGCGGCAGCGGAGTTGTTTGCACAATCCGGCGCGGGCCGTTCCCCTGCGGAATGGGCGTTGCGCTGGTTGTGGAACCACCCCGAGGTCACCACGGTGCTCTCCGGCATGAATACCGAGGCCATTTTAGAAGAAAACCTGCGCGTGGCATCGGATGCCGCAACCGGCGCGCTCACCGAGACCGATCTGGCGCTGATCGAGCAGGCCCGGCAAATCATACAGGGCAGCATCCGCGTGCCCTGTACAGTGTGCGGCTATTGTATGCCTTGTCCCCGGGGCGTGGACATCCCCGCCTGCTTCTCCGCCTACAACGATATGAGCGTGGAAGGCCGCGTGATGGCGCGGGTGCAGTACGCGCTGCGCGCAGGCAATCACAATCCCTCCAATTGCAACCGGTGCGGCGTGTGCGAACCACGCTGCCCCCAGGCCATCCCCATCCGCGAAGGCCTGGCCGAGGCAAAAAAGGCGCTGGAGGCTTTCCCCTACCGGCCAGCCAGATTTGTGGTGAAAAAATTTATGAGGATGACCTAAATGAAAACAAAAGCCCAGGTTTGTATCCTGGCGTATGTTGCGCTGTTGTTGTTGATGTGTGTTCCCAACGCACACTCGGACGCCAGCACAAACATCGTTTTTGTTGGAGATAGCATCACCGCCCGGTGTGATTGGAGCGAGTTGCTCCCTGATTATCGTACTGCAAACCAGGGTATCGACGGCGATATCGTCCTGGACGTATTGGAACGAATCGACGATGTAATCGCCCTTGAACCCAACAAGCTGTTTTTGATGATCGGCATCAACGATATCCTAATCGGTTATGATATGGGAATCATTCAACAGGATTATGAGGATTTGCTGGACGTAATCCAGGGCAACCTGCCCAACGCAAGGGTATACGTTCAAAGCGTTCTGCCCGTGGAGTGGCAGGATATCAACGAAACGATTGTAGGCTTTAATTCCTTCATCCAGCAAGCGTCTGTAGAGCGTGGGTTTGAATATATTGACCTGTATGACGATTTCTTGGATGAGCACGGCCAGCTTAAGCCAGCGTTCTCTGCCGACGGCCTGCACTTAACGGAGGAAGCGTATCGCCTTTGGGCAGCGCTTATAAATAAATATCTATAAAACAGGAGGGTGTTTTGAATGGAAAAATTGACTCTGCGAAAAATCAGTTTCGGGTCGTACATCAAACTCTTTTTGCTTGGCGGCGTTAGCCTTGGGGTCGTTATAGGCGCACTTCTTTTCATTATGGCGCTTTTCGGACTCCCAGTCACGTCCAATATTGGAACCATTGAATTTGAAGGCATAGCAGCCGGATTCTTTGCCTTATTGATCGTTCCATTGGCTCTTGCACTTGTATTTGGTTTTTTCTCGCTTTTTATGTATCCCTGTTTCCGGCTGATGCTAAAAATATTTAACGGCATTAAAATCAAGGCGTTCATCAAGACGCCATTAAACTCCGGCATCGATAATGATATTCAAGACAGTTCATTTGTTTAACGGTCGGCTAAAGCCAGCGTTCTTTACCGACGGCTTGCACTTAACGGAGGAAGCGTATCGGTTTCGGGAGATACTTATAGAGGAATATCTATAAAAATGTTTTGAGGTTGACAAATCGCTTTTTGGGGTATATGATAGTAGCGTGGTTAGAAGCCATGCGTGAACCAGCCCTTGGCGTGTAGACCTCCCACTATCCGGGATGTGTCGAGGCCAAGGGCTTTTTACGAAAGAAAGGTGGCCAATCAATGGAGATTGCAGTTTTGGTAGATGGTGCTTTTTATCTGAAACGTGCGCGCGCGCTGTTTGGCGACAAATCCCCAAAAGACCGCGCATCTGAGCTGATGCAATATTGTAACAGACACATAAACGAAAAGGAGACAGGAAACAAACTATATCGGATATTTTTCTACGATTGTCCTCCCTCAGCCAAGAATGTATACCACCCTTTATCGAAAAAAAATGTATCCCTTCGTAAGAGTTCTCTTTTTGCGTGGGCTACTGAATTTCAATCTGAACTCACCACCAAACGCAAACTCGCCTTACGGCGCGGCGAACTGCTCGAAAGTTCCGCTGGTTACATCCTAAATCCCGAAATCGTAAAGAAGCTATGTGACGGCTCCCTTAGGATTGAAGATTTGCATGAAAACGATTTTAGCCTCGATATACAACAAAAAGGGGTGGATATGCGAATTGGATTAGATATCGCTTCCATTGCCTATAAGCAACAAGCAAAACAAATCATTCTCATCGCCGGTGATAGCGATTTTGTGCCTGCTGCAAAGCATGCACGCAGAGAGGGAATTGACTTTATTTTAGATCCCATGTGGAACCCCATCAAGCCCAGCCTTCATGAGCACATCGATGGGCTTACATCCTGTGTAAGCAAGCCGCCCAATAACATCAACGATCCTCTATACGCAATAAGAGAGTAACCCAACTAAAATGCGAGAGGCAGATAATCAATGGAATTGTATACAGAGGATTTGGTCTTGCGGACTGTTACAGATAATGACATAGACGAAGTTGCAAGGATGTGGGCGTTCGAAAAGGGTAGCATTTCGATAGATGAAGCCCATAAAGCTATTCAAACCATGCAAAGCAATCACAAAAAGAACCAGCATGGATACATCTATCACTTGTGTTTTGCAGTATTTGAAAAAGGAAAAAACACTATTATTGGTTGGTGTGGCCTGGATGGTAAAACCAGTGGAAAATTGCATATTTTTTATTTGATTGATTCTGGATATAGAAACAAAGGCTACGCCACACAGTGTGCCAAAAAGCTTCTCGCCTACGCATTTGATGAAGTGCAAGTACCCTATGTAAATGGGGGCTGCGATAAAAGCAATATTGCATCATACAGGGTGATGGGAAAAATCGGCATGAAGCAAATTGCCTTTGAAGAGAATGGTGATCCTTTATTCTTTATGGATACTGATTTGTATCATGCCCATACCACCTAGGCATCCGCCGCTTGTGCCCGCTAACCCCATGATATCGATCCAACACCGCACGATCAGTAGCGTTTGCTGTACCCTCCAGCAAAAAAGCATCAATGGCGCGATAGGTAATGCCCATGTCCGCCTCGTCGGTTTGGCCCTCAAACAGGCCTGCCGAAGGGGCTTTTTTGAGTATGTTAGCCGGGGCGCCCAGGTAGCGCAAAAATGCATATACCTCGGTGGCAGTAAGATCGGCGATGGGGTTAAAATCGCAGGCGCCGTCGCCCCACTTGGTAAAGTAGCCCATGTAAATCTCGCTGCGGTTGCCGGTACCGGCCACCAGCATACCCTCTTGGGCGGCAATGGCATACAGGGTGGTCATGCGCAAGCGGGGCGCGATGTTGATGTCGGCGGGGCCGCTGAGCGGCCCTTCACCTAGGGCCGCAATCAGCGCGTTCTTTACGGCGGTCAAATCCACCATGCGGGTTGCGATGCCATATTGCTCGGCCAACGCCTCGGCGTCAGTTTTGTCCTCGCCCAAATTACGGGCCGAAGCGCAGGGCATGATCACACCCAGCGTGTTTTCGCAGGCCTTTTTGCAGAGGATGCCTACCAGCGCGCAGTCCTTCCCGCCGCTGTTGCCAAAAACGATTCCCTTCGCCCCGGACTCAGCCAACAGCCTGCGGATGAAGGCTACTCGGTCGTGTAGCTCTTGTTCGTAGTCTCGCATGTTTCCTCCATACGGAATGTACAGTGTACAATGTAATTTGTACACTTCCCGCTATAGCGTCACTTCCACCTTATGCACACCACCATCAAACACCGGCAACAACGTCCCCTCTATCTCCTTGCCGTTCACTTTGATAGAGCGCACGCCCCGGCTTACGCCGGACTCGTTGCGGATCGTGATATCGTACACCGCGCCGCGATAGGCCCGCCGCACGCCGTACTCCTTCCACTCCTTGGGGATGCACGGGTCGATGCGCAGGCCGTCGTAGTCGGGCTTGATGCCCAGTATGCTTTGCGTGATCACAAAGTAATTCCATGCGGCGGTGCCGGTGAGCCAACTGTTTTTAGCCTGCCCGGCGTTGGGTGCGTCTTTGCCCGCAATCATTTGTGAATACACGTAGGGTTCGGTTTTGTGCAGGTGGGATATCTCCTCGCGATAGGCGGGAGCGATCTTGCGGTACAGAGCAAATGCGCGATCCCCATCGCCCAGCACGGTTTCGGCGGCGATGATCCACGGGTTGTTGTGGCAAAAGATGCCCGCGTTCTCTTTATATCCCGGCGGATACGAGGAGATTTCGCCCAGTTCCTTATGATAGCGCTTGTAGGCAGGCTGTTGGAGCACGATGCCGTGCTCAGTCTCCAGCCGGTCGCGCACGCTGTCCAGGGCGCGCCGGGCCTTGCCGTCTTCCACGCCGATACCGGCCATCACACAAAAGCCCTGGCTCTCGATAAAAATCTGCCCGTCTTCGCACTCGCGGCTGCCCACCTTGGCCCCAAAGGCATCGTAGGCGCGCAGGAACCAATCGCCGTCCCAACCGCTCTTCAGCACCGCCTGGCGCATCTCGGCGATGGCTTTTTCGGCGCTTGCGGCACGATCAGCCAAACCCTTGCGGCGCAGCATCGCCACCAGCTCCGGCCCGATGGACACAAACATACCGGCGATCAGCACCGATTCGGCCACCCGGTCGTCGGGGGCATTGGGGTTAAAGTAGGTTTGGAAGCTCTCGTCGGGTTCGGTGGAGAAGCAGTTGAGGTTCAGGCAATCGTTCCAATCGGCCCGGCCAATCAAGGGCAGCTTGTGGGGCCCCAGGTTGTTGATCACATGGCCAAAGCTGGCCTGCAAGTGCTCCAGCAGGGAACCGCAGTCGTTTGGATCGCTGTCGTAGGGCACCTGTTCGTCCAGTATGGCAAAGTCGCCTGTCTCTTTAATATAAGCGGCTACCCCGGCGATGAGCCACAGGGGATCGTCGTTAAAGCCACCGCCAATGTCGTTGTTTCCCTTCTTGGTGAGGGGCTGGAATTGGTGGTAGCAGCCGCCGTCCCGGAACTGAGTGGCGGCGATGTCTAGTATGCGCTCCCGGGCGCGTTCCGGGGCTTGGTGCACAAAACCCAGCAGGTCTTGGGAGCTATCGCGAAAGCCCAGGCCGCGGCCGATTCCACTCTCAAACAACGAAGCCGAGCGGGACATATTAAACGTAATCATGCATTGATACGGATTCCAGATGTTCACCATGCGGCCCAGCTTGTCCTCGGCCCCGGTGAGTTCAAAAGCACCCAGTATGCCGTCCCAATAGGCGCGCAGCTCGGCCAGGGCTTGCTCCACTTGGCCGTCGCCGGTCAATTTGCTAAGCATGGCCTTGGCCGGCGCTTTGTTGATCACGCCTGGGGCGATAAACTTCTCCGCCTCGTCCACCTCTACATAACCGATCATAAAGGTGAACGATTGGCTCTGGCCCGGCTCCAGCGTCACTTCGATCCGGTGGCTGCCGATGGGTTGCCAGCCGCTGGCCACCGAGCTGCCGCTTTGATCCTCCATCACGGCACGGGGCGCATCTAGCCCGTTGTACAGCCCCAAAAAGCTCTCCAAATCCGTATCATAGCCGGAGATGGGCGATAGGGAAGCAAAAAACGCATAGTGGTTGCGGCGCTCCCTGTATTCGGTTTTGTGATAGATCACGCCGCCTTCAATCTCCACCTCGCCAATGGAGAAGTTGCGCTGGAAGTTGAGCATGTCGTCTTGGGCGTTCCACAAACAAAACTCCACAAAGGAAAATAACGAGACGCTCTTGGGGGCCGCCCCAGTGTTTTCCAACGTCAAACGATGCACCTCGGCGTTCATGCCCATGGGCACAAAGGCCAGCTGCTCGGCACGCAGGCCATTTTTTTCGCCGGTGATGCGGGTATAGCCCATGCCGTGGCGGCAGGTGTAGGCATCCAGCTCGGTGCGGGTGGGCCTGTAGCCGGGGTTCCACACGTTTTCTCCATCGCGGATATAAAAATAGCGGCCATTGCCATCTACCGGGATGCCGTTATAGCGATAGCGCAGAACACGGCGCAACCGCGCGTCCCGATAGAAGCAGTATCCGCCGCCTGTGTTGGAGATCAGGCCAAAGAACCGCTCGCTGCCCAGGTAGTTGATCCATGGATAGGGCGTGGTGGGTGTGGTGATCACATATTCCCGATTGGCGTCGTCAAAAAATCCGTAACGCATGCGGCGCTCCCCCTCTTCTGTTTTGGCTATTGGTACTGTACCACAGCCGAGGGGAAACGCCAAGGGGTTTCGTAGGTTTCGTAAATTTATATGTAAATTTATAGAGCAAGCTTATCCTATAGCTTGCCATTGCGAAGTTCTTCCTGAAGCTTTTCTATGGCTTCATCATAAGGGCGGGTTCGCCCAGCAGCAGCGGCCTCTAGTCCCTCATCAATCAAGCAACATAACTTATTGACATCAGTTTGTTTCTCGCAATTGCTTCGTAATTCTGAGCTTGGCATGATCATTGGCATTTACACACCCCCATAAAAATCTGACATTAATGTATCAAAATAACGTCAGAATAACAAGCGAAACGAACAGACTCACCCTAATCTTTTGCGTTGGCCTTGCCGATCACCTGCGGAAAGCTCTTTTTCATCTCCTTCATCACCGTGATGCGGTAATGGAAACGAATCGACGGGGTGTCGCACACCTGATAAAACGCACGCTTTACCCGCTCGAGCACCATGCGGCCCCGGTCGCAGGTATCACAGTTTAGGATCAATGCGTATTTCGACGGGCCAAAGCGTGAGATGATATCGCCCTTGCGTAGGTTGTTGCACAACACATCCATCAGGCCCTTCATGATCTCGTCCAGCTTTAATGGTTCGATGGGCTGATAGTCGGTGGCATTCACCATGATCAGCGCCAGGAAGATCACCTGGTCGGAACGCTCCAGCGCACGCAACTGCAGGTGATAAAACTCCTTAAATACCGAATACTCGCACACAAAGGCGGCGTCGGGCTCCTGATAATCCTGCAGGTCGGTGGCAATGCCGTCGATGTCCGCGCCCAAGGATTGGGTGGCGCGCACAATCTGCTTGTAGAAGTTGCGGATGCCCTCGGGGGGCTGCACGTCCAGATAGCGCATGTGCATATTGCTCACATGTTTGTATTGCAGCAGGGCCTCGTTGTTGCGGTTGGTTTTGACCAGGGCGTCCATCAGGGCCACATGGAGCTCCTCGTCAAAGGCGTCCACGTCCAGGGCGGTGCGACACACGCGGATCAATGTGTCGTACGCCTCCCGCTCCCGCAGCAGCGCCACGTACTGATGGGCCAAACGCAGGTACTCGTTGCGCAGGTAGGCCATGCGCGAAGCGATCCATTCTTCGTTAGCGCAGCCCACAAGCAAATCGCCGGTGTAGATTTCCTGCATCTCATCAAACTTGCGGGAGGCCTGCATAGATAGCTTGGTGACACCCTTCAGTTCCTTGCACAGGCGCTCAAAATCAAACAGATCCACCCGGATGTCCAGCTCGTTGTTCCACCGGTAGGTAGACCGTTCAGTTACGATGCAAGCGCCCAGGCGCTCGTCGCAACTGGCCAATAGGGACCGCACGCGGCTAACCAGGGTTTTGAGCGCGTTTTCCGGGTTGCTGGATTGATCGTTGGGCCACAGGGCCTCACAAAGCTTGTGGTTGGGGGTAAACTCGTTGCGATGCAGCAAAAGATACTGAATCAGCGTTTGGCCTTTTCGTGTTTTGCTCAGCGCCTCTTCAATGCTTTTTTCGTCGATTAGGATATCGAACCGCCCAAACATTTTGATGCGGATACTCGGTGCCATCGTAAAGATCCTCCGATCTGTTTAAGTAAGCCTGCGCTCCAACACATCCGGGTTGCTGGCGTAGAGGAGCGCATTTTCTTTGGTGATCTTTTTTTCTTTGAACAGGCGGAGCAGTTCGCTGTCCATGGCGCGCATGCCCTGGGCCGCGCCTGCAAAAATAGCGTTGTCCAACTGGTGCCCCTTGCCCTCCCGGATGATGTTTTGAATGGCGCTGTTGGAGATCATGATCTCAAACACCGGCTCCACCTTTCCGTCTACCGTGGGGATCAACTGCTGGGATATCACCGCTTGCAGCACCATCGATAGCTGGATGCGCACCTGCTGCTGCTGATTGGCGGGGAATACGTCCACGATGCGGTCAATGGTTTTTGCCGCGCCCACCGTGTGCAGGGTGGAGAGCAGCAGATGGCCTGTTTCGGCGGCGGTAAGTGCGGTTTGGATGGTTTCGTAATCGCGCATTTCGCCCAGCAAAATCACGTTGGGCACCTGGCGCAGGGCGGCGCGCAACGCCTTAGCAAAAGACTCGGTGTCGTTGATCACCTCGCGCTGGCTCACAATGCATCCTTGGTGAGAGTGGATGTACTCGATGGGGTCCTCCAGCGTGATGATGTGGCCGGTGGTGGAACGGTTGATGCGATCGATCATGCAGGCCAGGGTGGTGGTTTTTCCGCTGCCGCCCGGCCCGGTCACCAGCACCATGCCCCGTTTGATCAAAGCCAAATCCAGCGCCACATCCGGTATGTTCAGCGCTTTGGGGTCGGGCAACCCAAAGGGCACAACCCGGAGCACCGCTGCCAAAGAGCTGCGCTGCTTGTACGTATTGCAACGGAAGCGCCCCAGCCTGGAGATGGAGATGGAAAAGTCGTCGTCACCCTTGGTGAGCACCTCCACCATGTTACGATTGCATGCCAGCTGATACATCTCAGTGATCAGGCGCTCACACTCGGTGGTGGACAGTTGGTCCTCCGATACCTGGGTAAACACGCCGCGCACCTTGGCCGTAATAGGGCGGCCCGGCACAAGGTAAATATCCGATCCGCCCATCTCCGCGGTTTTGGCAAGCATAAAAAGCAGTTCCATGCCGATCTCCTCCGTAAATCTAGTCTTCGGTATACAAGTCCAGATCCTGCTCCGCATCCCAGGATGCATCGTCTTCCAGCTTGTGGCTGATTACGATGTAGCGTGGCCCGGAAAGGGTCAGCGGCACCCTAAGCAGCGCTTCTAAATAGATATCGTTGTGAACGGGCGCGGTCACGCGCAGCATGGGCCCGCCCGCCTCACGCACCAGTTGCTCATAAACAGCCAAGTCGCCCGCGGCGGTTTCCCGGGCTTCCAACAGTTTGCCGTCGATCTGAGCCAACTCGTGCTGCACCTGGGCGGCGGCCTGGTAGTAACTGCGCGTCATGTCCAGGTTGCGCTGGCTTAGGGTGGCGTCGTTTTGTGCCCCGGCCATAGCCAAAATGGCCAGCGCGGCCATCAGCAGCGTCACCAATATCATTAGCAGCGAAGCCATGCCCGGCCCGATCCGGAATCCGGCCTTCTGGCCTTTTTCACCTCTCACTCAGCGCACCTCCTCCAACGGGACGTAACGAACCGCCGGCAATACCACCAGCGGAGCCGCCTCCTCCGCACCATATTCCGCGCTGCCAAACACGCGCACCGTGGCGGAAAGTATCTTGCCAGCTTGGGTAGTTACTTCGGGCTCCACGTGCGCTTCTATCACCAGCCCGGCCTCGGGCCGCCGGTGCACATGGGCGCCTTCATCCGCGCCGGAAAACCGTTCCACCCAATCCTGGGCTACAATCAACGCACGCTCCAGTTGCCCGCTGTGGGCGCTTTTTTGGCGCGCCGCCACAAACATCTGCACCACGGTTACCGCCACCAAAGAAAAAACCAGTATTACAATAACCAGTTCGGTAAGCAGCACGTCGTTTTTGTTTCTACCCAACATTCTGCGGCCTCCTACGCCTTTAAATCACCGCTTGCGAACGCAAGCGCAGGTACATGGATTGTTCAGCGCCGTCGGGCATGGTAACGCTCAGCTCCAGCCCGCCATCGGCCAAACGCACGTCAAAGGCGATGATCTCGGTGATCGGGTCGCCCGCCCAAAGATCCTCAATGTCCAGGGGTTCGCCGTCGTCCAGCACGGACAGTTCGTACAGCGCGCCGCCCTGGCCGTCTTCATCGGCCAGGTAATAGATACGGGTTACATACATCTCGCCGTCGTAGGGTTGCTCAAAAGTCAGTACGGCCACCCCGCCTATCTGCTCCACGGCCACAGCGCCCGCCTCGTCTCCGGCGCGCACTTTACTGGTAATGTAGGTAAGCGACGTGCGCACGTGGGCGTTGGTTTCAGCGGTGTCGGTAATCCTTTGATATACACCTGCGCCAATCAACACCAGCAGCAGCGAAAACAACGCGTACATGCCAATCAGCAAAAACACAAATACCCCACTGATGCTGCGCCCCGATCCGGCGCCTTTTTTAGAACGCATCATAAAACGCTTCCTCAATTCCGCCGTCGCTGCCCGTGGAGAAAACCTCGATAGACGGCATCACGTTCCGCCCAAACACGCTGTAGGATACAATAAACCTATCGCTATCGATCACCACACCGTAGTTGTCGGTTAGGTAGTCCAGCGTATCCGGATACCGCCCCTCCAGCGCGTAGCAAGTGACTGCCGCGCGGCGGAGCGCGTTCTCCAGTGTGGCAAGCTGCTGGGCATACATGCGCTCCCCAGCCTGGCCCAACAGTGATACCGACACAAAAACAACCAGCGCAAGGCCCAGCGCCGAAAGAGCCACCGTACGGGGCCACCGGGACTTTTGTTGATACAGACGCATTTTTTTGCTTTTTGTTTTGATCTTTTTACCGTGCGCTACATTCTGTTGAGGCTCCGCCATGTGTCTCACACCCTTCCGCCTGGACATTGATTATTTATAGAATAGAAGAAATGATGCTGATCATGGGCAGCATAACCGACAGCAGGATGGCCCCAATGATGACGCTAAGCATGATCACCAGCGCGGGTTCGATCATCGCCACCAAGCGGCTGATGTCCTGTTCGTTGCGCTCCTGATAGATGCCCGCCAGCTTTTCCATCACATGTTCGGTTTGCCCGGTCATAAACCCAATTTGGATCATCTTGTTGTGCAGCTCTTCAAACAGGCGCACATCGGCCACGGCGCTGGGGAAGGCCACGCCATCCAGCATCTTTTCGCCGCAACGCTTCACCTTGGCCCGGGCGTCGGATTCATCCATCACGCTTTCGATCAGGCCCATGGCCTCTTGCAGCGGGTATCCGCTCTTAAGCATCATGCCCAAGTTGGCGGCAAAACGGCCCGCGGCGATCCGTTCGGCCATCCGCCGCACCGGCACAAACACCTTGCCCAGCCAGGCAGACACGGCAACCCGCTTGGAGGTGCGCAGCAGCAACGCAATCACCAGGGCGATGAGTATCAGCACGCCCACCCCAATCAGCACCGCCATGCCCAGGCCCATACCCAGGTTCATCAGCGCACTGGCCGAGGCGGATATCTCCGCGCCCAAACTGCGGTACACCTGGCGGAAGATGGGCAGCACCTGCCACACCAGCACCACGATCACCACGGCCATCATAACGATTAGGCACAGGGGATAAAACACCGCGCTCTGGATGGAACGGCGAGTGGCTTCCTCCCGGGCGTAGTAGGTGCTCAGCGAAGCCATCACCTCGTCCAGCTTGCCGGTTTGTTCGCCGATGTACACCATCCGCACCAGATAGGGCGGGAAGGCTTTGGTCTCGCGTAGCGCCTCATGCAACGAGCCGGTACTCTTCACGGCCTCGTTGATGGCAGCAAAAGACGGGCCAAAGGCCGTATCCTTATAGTTGTTGCACAGGGCCTCAATGCCATCGTGGAGCGCCACACCGGAGCCCAGAATCAGGGCAACCTGCTCGCAGAACATGCTGATCTCACCGGCCGGCAGATAATGCGGCTTTTTTTCTTCTATCCTGGTTCCTTGCAAGTTTTCCATCCTTTGGGCCCCCTAATATCGTCTTTCCTCGGTGTATTTTTCGGCTTTATTGCCCACGGCGGCATATGTTGGATCATAACGATACCATTTTCCGTCTACCTTTACGTTGTTCCATGCATGGTATGTTTTGTCGGCATAACCGATCACCAGCTGGGCCGGGATACCCTGCACACGTAACATACAGGCCATCAGCGCCGCATAATCAAAACAAATGGCCTTTCGTTCGGCTAGCACCGCGTCCAGATCGGGCAAATACCCCTTCTTGGCGCTGTTTGCGCGGATATGGTGGTAGGCGATCCGGCGGGTGCAAAAGGCGTAAATCGCCTTGATTTTTTCCTTGTCGTCGGTAAGCCCTTCACACAACTCATAGGATAAGGCCACGGCTTTGCTGGCAGCGTTATAGCTCACATACTGGTTTGGGTACAGGTAAGGAAGATCCGGATGATCCAACTTAACGGTGATGGTGGTGGATGCTACTTGAGCGAATTGGCCCTTTTTTTGGCTCTCTTGGAATACCTGCACCTTGTACTTGCCATCGCCCATTTGCAGTGGGAACACCTCGTATTCGCCCCGCCTGTTTAAATCATAGTCCATGTTTTTTTGGCCCTGGGTGATGCGCACTTTGAGCCGCTTGCTTGACTCCTTGGTGTATCTCACCATCACGTACCCTTGGGAAGCGTTGCCGTAATCGACCACCGCGCCGCTCTTGCTAAACACGGCCTTTTTATCTTCGGAAAGCCGGGGCAGCAAGAGGGGTGGATTGCCCCCTTTTTGCGCCGCGGCGATAGCAAGGACGGCACACAAAACCATTAGGCAAGCGCCAACGATAAGCATGAATTTGACCGCTACCCTTGTACGAGAAACGCTCATGCCTACCCTCCCATTCTTCATGGCAGAATGCAACTTCCAGTTACACCAGTCATCGACATTGTATCACATCATGTCACAAAAACAAGAGGCCCAATATTAAGCCCAATATGAAAAAAAGATGAAAAAGCACCTGTTTCGAGCCGTTTCTTAAGAGTTTTTAAACTTTAATTCATATTGTTTGCCACGCTCCTCGGAGCCATCCGTGTAACGAAACACCCGCCAAGCGCCCCGCACAGCCACCAATATAGGCAGCGCAAACAGCATACCCCATACCCCCCACAGCATCCCTCCTGCCGACAGCGCCAGCATCACTTCAACGGGGTGCAAACCCGTATATCCGCTGAGTATCCTTGGCGACAAAATATTGTTTTCGATTTGCTGCACCGCAATCACCACCCCCATCGCCCACAAAACGCGAGCTAATCCACCTGACAGCGAGAACAAAAAAATCGGAATCGCACCCAACACAGGGCCAAAGTAGGGAATGAGATCAAACAGCATCATCCACGCGCCCAGGGCCAACCACGCGGGCATGCCGATGCACAGCAGCCCCAGCGCCGTAAGGGTTCCTACAAAAACCGATACCACCCCTTGCCCGCAAAGGTATCCGCCCACCTCCCGGCGCATTGCGGCGGCGGCCAGCAGCGCCCGCCTGCGGTAAGCCAGAGGTACCAGCATGGCGGCCCGCTGCAAAAAAAACTCGCGATCACGCAAAAAATAATAGGCCAGCACAACGGCCACCACGATTCTGGAAAGGCCCACGGCCAGCCCGCCCATCTGCCGGGCAGCCCCTTGAATGGCATCGGCGGCAAATCGCCCGGCCTGCTGCCAGATGCCCTCATCCCACAAGCCGGGCAAACCCATCCCCTGCAAACCCGCAGACACTCCATCGGCCAGCCCGCGCAATTGTTGAGCCAGGGGCCGCGCCTGCTCGCCCAGCAAGGCGATTTGGTGAACGAGTGGGGGCAGCAGCAGGGTGAGCAGAGCGGTAATACCCAGCAACAGCAACCCCAGCGCAAAAAGGGCCGCCATGCTGCGGCCCAACCTATTTTCGAAACGCTTACAAAGGGGCGATAGCGCCCAGGCAATGGCCGCGCCCAGCAACACCTGGAAAAGCAATGCCCAAATCAGCCCACGAAAAAAGAAAAGTCCTGCCGCCGCCAGCGCGGCCAGCGCCCACCATTTGCCCTGCTTCCACCAAACCCACGCCCGCGCCTCACCTTCCAGCGTGCTCACCGCCCTCTCCCCTGGATCCAGGGAGGTAAGGGGGAAAATCGAAATCCCCCCTCCTCCCCCTTGCGCCCCCGCCGCTTACCTATGCCACATCCCCGTCATCTGCCTTCTGATCACCGCGCCGCCCTTATCCAACGCGCGTCTCAGCTTGCGTCCATGGGGCATGAGCATCACGGTCGCGCCAACCGCCATGCCTAGCACGCCGCCCGCCGCCAAGCCCCGAAAAGTAGAAAACCGCATCCGTACTACCTCCCTTCCTCATTCGCAGTGAATTAGCATCCGTCTTCCTTCGCACTCGCCTCTGCCCACTCACACGGCACCACCACATCGCCGGTGAGAGGGTGGATGGTAAAGTCCCGCACCCATCGCCTGCCAACAAACAGATCATCCAACGGGCCAAAGGTGATCTCCAGCGCGTCCACGGCCAAAGTGCGCTCGTCCACCCTGGCGTCGGTGATGCGGCCCAGGCGCATGCCGCCGGTGTCGCTCACCCTGCCCGGATAGAAGGGTTTAGGACACCGACGCTTGCCAACCTCCATCCGCACCAACACACACAGCTCGCCCAGGCACAAAATGGTCTCCGCCGGCACCCATTTGGCCCCGCCTAGCCCGCCCCGCACAGCCAAACCGGCCAAGGAGCCGCCATCCCGGGCCATGGTCACCGCCGATACCCGCCCCAGCTTCTTTTCTCCACAGATCACCGGCAGGCCGATCAAACGATTTAACCTGGTCATGATACCTCCTCGCGGGTTGCAACGACCTTACGGCTCTATTCTCTCCCGGCCGCGGCAAGCCATGCTAGGGGATCGACGGAAGTGAAGGCATAAAAAAATCCTTCTATTCTTTATCAGAAGGACTCCTTCAGGAAGGATTCGCAAATCGTTTCGAATCCATCCAGCGCTTGAGATAAACTCTCTATTTCATCAGGCTGTGCGTGGTTATGTAAATTTTGCAAAAAATCAGCGGGCCAAGGAGCCGTTACGATCACCCTTTTCCCGGTGGTAGGCTGGGCAAAAGCCAGCTTGTACGCATGCAACATCAGCCGAGATCGCTCAACCGCCCGCTTGCCGCCGTACAACGAATCCCCAAGAACCGAGTGGCCAATACTGCGCAAATGCACACGAATTTGATGGGTGCGGCCCGTGATCAGCCGCAGGCATACCAAAGAGTCTTTGCCCACGCGCCCGGCCACATGATATTCGGTGACCGACCCACGCCCCCCCTGGACCACCGCCATGCGCTTGCGATCCTTTGGATCCCGGCCAATGGGGGCGTCGATTTTTCCCTGAGCCTGGGAAAACCCACCCGCGGCCAGGGCCCCATACAGCTTGCACATGGTGCGGGCCTTGAGCTGCTCGCTCAACGCCTGATGGGCAGCGTCGTTTTTGGCCACCAGCAGCAAGCCTGAAGTATCTTTGTCTAACCGGTGCACGATGCCGGGCCTGGCCACGCCCCCCACGCCGGACAGATCCCGCAAATGATACAGCAAGGCGTGCACTAGGGTCCCCGCCTCGTTGCCCGCCGCCGGATGCACCACCATGCCGTTGGGTTTACACACCACGGCCAAATCCGCATCTTCGTACAATATGGTTAAGGGCAGCGGCTCGGGAGTCAGCTCCATGGGCCGGACACAGGGCACCTGCCAGCAAACTTCACTGCCCGCAGATAGCTTAAGGCCAGCTTTGCCCGCCATACGCCCGTCCACGCTCACCAATCCCTCTTCGATCAGCTTGGCCGCCTGGGAGCGGGTAAGCCCGGCTTGCTCCGCCACAAATACGTCAAGCCGGAAGGCTTCGGCCTCCGGCGGCACAACAATATTACCCATGCGATCAGGCGGCGGGCAGCTCATTTGCCTTTTTCTCGTCGGGGTGGCGCAACAAAGCGATGATCAAAAACACCGCCGACACGGTAAGGCAGACATCGGCCACGTTAAACACCGGAAATTGCACAAACTGCACGCTAAAAAAGTCCACCACGTAGCCAAAAAGCAAACGGTCGGCCAGGTTACCGATGCCCCCAGCCAGCAGCAGCCACAGCAGGGCGCTTGCCGACGGTGTGCGGGGCAACGCACGGTAAAGGGCCGTTACCAAGATGATCAGCGCCAGGGACGACAGGGCGATGAGCAGCCAAGTGCGTCCGGCCAGTATGCTAAAAGCCATGCCGGTATTTTGTGTATAGGTAAGGTTGAGCACACCTTCCCATAGCACCCTGGGCGTATCCAGCTCCAGCCATTCCACCACCAGCTGCTTGCTGATGCGATCCACCAGGAAAGCCAAGACACCTGCCCAAACCGTGCGGAACATGCCCTTTCTCCCCCTTTTCCTTACGTATTCTACCTGTTTATCGTTTGGCCAGATTTTCCTGCACGATGCGCACCACGTCGGCCAGGTACCGACCGATGATGGGCAGATTGATCACGGTAACACGCTGCAATACGGCGATGGCAATGGCTCCCAATATTGTAAAACCAATCGCCGTGCCAAACCCCCGGGCCAGCCCGGTTAAAAAATTGACCCAAAGGAGCCGCCGCACGTCATTTAGATAACGCATGTACTCGGTGAGCCGCATTTTTTCTAACGTAAGGCATAGCTCCCGCACGCGGCGCGCCAACCGCGCCTCCTGCCGGTCGGGCCTGCTTTGCCCTTCTTCCATCTTTACCACATCCCCACATTTCCCACAAAACGTAGGGTCTCCAGTGAAAATGGCCGCAATACGCCGTTGCTTTTACTGCTACTTTTTCTTAAACAGATCGCCCTCGGCCCTGAGCAATTGGGACTGATTGTCGATCAACTGCTGGAAACGGGCACGGAAATCCTGTGCGCCTGCGCGCAGAACCGCCATCTCGTCTTCCAACTGCTGGGTTTCGGCCTGGGCATCGGCTCTGATCCGGTCGGCCTGTTCCCGGGCGTCCCGCTCCATCTCTTGGGCGCGCTCCTGGGCGTTGGCCAGGGTCTCGTCGCACACCCGTTGGGTGTTGATGATCATGTTGCGGATGTTCTCTTCTTGCGACGCGTAGTTGGACTCGGGGCGTGCAGGCTGGGCTGAGGCGACTGCCTGGACCTGGGGCTGGGGTTGCGAGGCAGCCCTTTCCGCTTCTTCCTGGGCCTCGGCCAAGCGAGCACTCAACTCGTTGATCTTGTGCTCCATTTCTTCAAATTCATCGGCAATCTCGTCCAAAAACTCATCGACCTCATCTTGATCGTAGCCATGGGCCTTGATTTTGAACTCCTTTTCGCCGATCATCTGGATGGTAACCGCCATCTGAATGCCTCCTCTTTCTCGCTTTGGTGAATACCGGCCGTCACCGGTGGTGCGATAGTACAATGCCCATGCGTCCTTTTTTGGTTAGGCCGCCGATCTCCGTAAGCCGGAACCGCCCCTTGCCCCGTACCGAAACCAGGGCGCCCTGGCCCAAGCGGGCGTCGGTACGTTCCTGGGGCAGGTGATCCACCCGCACCCGCCCCTGGGCAATCATGTCCGCCGCCTCGCCCCGCGAAAGATTCCAGGCAACGGCAAGCACTGCATCCAGCCGAAGGGAAGCCACGGTGTGGTGCCGGGATTCCAGGCGCGGTTGCGGCAGGGCCGGATCACCTTGCGGCACATCGCAGCGGATCGTAGCGCGCCCGGCCTCCTCCAGGGAGGCGGTCAGATAGCTGGCGATATCGGGCAGGGCGGCGCAGTAGGCCGCTCCCTCGCTCACCAGCAGGTCGCCCAGGTTGTCGCGCTCGACACCCTGCCCGAGCATCGCCCCCAACAGGTCACGATGCCCCGGCGCGGCGTAGCGTGAATCCCAACGGAAACGGAGCCAGCACAACGGCCATTCCAACGGCACTTCCGGTTCATCCAAAGCAAAAAACGCGGCAATCCGGCGCTCGGCATCCTCGTATCCACCCCACAGGCGCACCTGGGCGCCCTGCCTGCGGGCCGCGCCCAGCGCCAGCTCAGCCTGGGCCGGATCTAAGAATTTGGTAAACACAGGGATTGCTCTGTGTTTCGCGCGTTTGGCCCACTCCTCCAGCCGCGCCGCCAAGTAGGTATCCGCTCCCCCGCTCATATGCCCCGCAAAATACCGATCACCAACTGGATCAGCAGCATGGCCACCACCGGCGCAAACGCGGTCAGCATGGGATTGCGAGAGGTACGCGTCAGCGCCGAACGAATGGGATTTAAGATCGGCTCAGCCACGCGGCTCAAAAAGCGCATCACCGGGCTGTTTCGATCCACAAACCAGGTGAGCACCACATAGAGTATGAGCGCCCACTGCAACAGGCTCAGGAAGCCGATCAAACCCGCGCGCAATTGATACCACAACATCATCGCCCCATTCGCCCCCTTTTATACGAAGTGTCTCAATACGAAATGTCTGAATACGAGGTGTTCCATCACCTGCGGTGCGCCGAAAACTCCCCGCGGAACGCCGGGCCCGCCATGGGCGGCTGGCTGTTCACCACATCCACGCTGTTGGGCGCCACCAGGTAAGCGCGATGGGATATCTTGGTCATCGTGCCCCTCAAGGCAAAAGACGCGCCGCCCAATATGTCGATCACCCGCTGCGCCAGCATATCGTCCGCCGGTTCCATATTGATAAATACCGACTTGGACTCCAGCAGGGCGTTGATGATCTCTTGGCAATCGTCCAGGGAACGTACGCACACGATGATCTCGCTGTGTTTGTTGGATTGAGGCATGCCCACATCTTCGTGGCGGGGCATGGGCACCACATTGTTGGGCGGTTGCTTGCCCCTTTGATTGTTGCCAAACACGGTAAAGGGCTGGGGCTGCTGGGTTGGCTGTCCAAAGCCTTGCTGTGGAGGGCGCTGCATGGACTGCTGCATAGGCGGCTGCATGGGCTGTTGCGTGGGCTGTGGTGGATACTCTTCTTCTGCATAGTAACCGCGCTGCCCGCCGAACTGGGCTTGGTGCTGAGGTTGCTGCTGAGGCTGATACTGGGGTTGCTGCTGGGGCTGGTATTGAGGCTGCATGGGCGGCCGACCGCCGTACCCATATGGGTCTTGCTGGCCGTAGCCACCGTCGTACTGCCCGCCATATTGCCCACCATAATAGCCGCCGTCGTCAACCGGATAACCATACGGATCGTAGTATGGTTGCTGCGGCTGCAAGACGCCGATAAAACGGCCTAGCTGTTTGATGGACTCCTTTAGGGCCATGCTGTCCCCTCCTGCGGGCTATTAGCGTGGCGCGTCATTATTGACGCGTCCCGAAAATCGCGGATCCAACCCGGACAATGGTAGCGCCCTCTTGGGCGGCCACGATGTAATCGGCGGACATCCCCATCGAGAGGTGCCGCATCTGTACACCGGTAATGTTTTGCTGTGCCATGGACTCAAAGGTTTCCCGCATGAGCCGAAAATAGGGGCGTAAGGTCTCGAGCTCCTGGTTCTCATCCAAATCCGGCATGATGGCCATCAAACCTTGGAGCCATAACCCAGGGCGCCCCCCATACTCCCGCAAAAAATGCGGCAGGTCACCAAGAGACAGGCCCGCTTTTTGCGCCTCTCCCGCAACGTTTACCTGCACCAGGGCCGGTACGCGCCTGCCGATACGCTCGGCACAACGGCCAAGCTCCTGGGCCAGGGCCGGCCTGTCCAAGGAATGGACAAGGCATACCCGATCTATTATATATTTTATTTTGTTGGTTTGCAACCGTCCAATCCAGTGGAGTTCAAAGCCTGGCAGCAGATCGCCTGATTTATCGCGCCATTCTTGGGCTTTGCTCTCACCGATTTGGGAAATTCCGGCGGCGGCAAGCTGGTTGATACGCTGGGGCGGCTGCCCTTTGGTAACCGGCAGCAACAGGGGCGGCGCGCCAAAACGCCGGGAGGCCAACACAAGGGCTTCCCGCAGCCTGTCCACCCGCTGTATCAGTTCCGCACATTCTAACTCCATACGCCGCCTCCTTTCTGGCCAAATTGGGCTAAAATCTGGTCAAAATCCGTTGCCCTTCCACCAGCGATCCCGGAAACACAGGGCGGATGTACGCCCTGCGCTGATCTTGGGAGATCACCGTAACCGGCACAAACGTGGGATTGGGAGCGCCAGCCACCACCACACCCATCACACCACCCTGCTCGATTACCGCCTCTACGGGGGTTGAGAACCCATCCACAAATTCGCCCACCCGCATGCGGGTCGTGCGGATGTTGAGCACCGGGCGTACGTCGGCATGGACTTCCAAGCGCACCAGTATTTCGTTGCCGATCCGCGTGGAAGTGATCACCCTAGCATCCACCAGAAAATCTTGAAACCCTTCCAGCTGCATCTTGTAGTCCTGGCCTTCGCCGGGGTTCCAATCCCGGTCGTTCACCAGCAGCAGCACGTACCAAACATCCGGCGCCACGGTGCGGTAGATGGGTTGCCGGCCCCGCACCACGATATCCTGGGGCAAAGGCCGCCCGGCCAGCACATTGTGCACGTCGGCTGGCGTAAGGTTCATAAAAGTTTGGGCGTTCACGGTATTTTCGTACCCGTCGGTATAGAAACTCACCAGGCTCTCTTCGTGGGCGCTGAAGGTTCTGGTCCAGCTTTCGATTTTGTTGATCTGCGACGCTTCGTTGTTGTAATGAGAGATGAGAGCCGTATCGTCCGGGAAGTATCTGCGCAGATACACTTGCCTGGAGCGCAACGAATCTTTGAGCTGCCTTTCCAGGTTGATCAGGCTGCCCCTGCGGGTGCGCTGAACCACGTTGCGTATGTCGGTGGTAAGGTTGCGGATGGTGTCCTGTATGGGCTCGAGCTGGGTGTCCCCGGCCCGGCCCCGGCTGAGCCTGTCGCGATGATAGGCCTGCAACTCCATGCGCACCCTGTTGAGGCGGTCGATTTCCAGCTGGTTGTACCCCGCCGAATACACCGAGCAGATGTTTTCGCCCGCCCTCACCATGGCGCCTTCTTCGGCGATAAAGTCGATGTTGGTGATGCTTTCGGTGTCTTCCAGCCTTTCATCGCGTACGATCACTGCATGCCCCTCAAGCTGGGTGCCCACGTTTTCTTTTTGCAGGATGGCAGTGGCTTGCCTGCTCCCGCCCACACCGTTGAGCAACAGGTAAAAAGCCGCTCCAGCTATGGCCAGTATCAGCAAAAAGCCAAAAAACCGGGGCTGCACGCGGGCCCGGGGCCTATTGCCAACCGGCGGCATCGTTGGCATGGTGGGCCGGGGCATGCCGGGATGGGGGGGATAATAAGCATTTGGATGTTGCCCGTACATATTTTGATCGTATGGATTCTGTCCGTATGGATCTTGATACATACCCCGCACCCCCTTTCCGCCTGTCCCCATAGTATTGGATAGATTAATCCTTTGTAATCACCCACAAATGATGCAAACGCCCGCCGATGCGCAGCGGGTAACGTTCCTGGGCGGTAAGGCCGGGGGTTTGATCCAGCGCCACACCCATATCTTCGGCGGCCAGCAGCGCCGCCCGCCCTTGGGGGACCAGCATCCGCCACACTTCCCGCAGCGCGGCGCGTATTTCGGTGCCACCCGCAGGCAGCCGCCCCGCCACCGTAAGCAACGAACCATCGGCCACCCGGGCGCAGGCCGCCCCATCCAACAGATTGTACACCACCGAACCCTTGGGCGCTCCGGCGAGTGCGGCCATCACAGCACGCAGATCGGCGCGGATGGCGCCGGTTTTATCGGCCCGCCCCGTGGTGAGCCGCCAGGTGAACACCGTGGCGCGTTCACCGCAGCGGATGAGCCAGAGCTCCACGTCGGGCCGCTCCCGGCGCACGCTCATGCCCGTGTGATTGTGGATCACCTGCTCCAGCAGCGACAGGTAGCGCATGTTGACGGTCGCCAATTGATCGTGCTGCATGGTCACAATGCGAAAGCGCCTGCCGGCTTCCGTTTGCTCTACCTGATCAAAGGGCATACGATCCAGCCAATCACCTGCCACCAGCAGCTTTTTGATGGCCGCATCCAGGTTAGGGACGCCACGCATGGTGTGCAACACCAAAAAGACGTTGTGCAAGTACGAAAAGTTGGGTGTTTGATCCGCGCGGAACAGCACGGCCCCCTCAACGGACCATTCTGCAACCACGCCGGGCTCCCGCCGGAGCAACCCCTCCACCACGCCTTCGAGGCCAGGAATGCAAGTAGCGTAAAAGTTTCTCTTCATCAGTATATTATACCACGTTTCATAAATTTCAGCAAATTAACTCATTCTTAACTCTTTCTTCATAATTTTATCTCAAAAAAGATTTATTGTCAAGAGACGGAGCGATCAACATCTCATTTGTCAACAATAAAATGCACTCCAACCTTGTCTTGTACTTGCTCAAGATGCTCATTCGTCACTGGATTTCCCCTTATGAAAATTTGGGGAAGTGAAACTGATTCGATGAACACCGATAAATCACTAACACGGTTGTTTTGCAGGTTTACCTCCCTTAACTCTGGCAAATGAGACAAGGGTGACAGGTCGCTAACACCATTGTTTCTGATGTGAAGCGTACGAAGGCGCAGAAGTGTAGACAATGGTGATAAATCAGAAATATTGTTGGCATTCAGCTGCAGTGAATACAATCGCTCTAATTCTCTCAGTGGTTCCAAACTGGTAATGTGATTGTTGCTACCATCGAAGATATCCAATTTGGAATGAAAGCGGAGAACTTCTATATCTTCAATTCCATTATCTGTGACAAATAACGCTGAAAGGTTCTCCAGCTCATGCAAAAAATCAAGATTTTCAACTCCCATACCACTTAAATTGAGGAAATCTAAGTTTATTAATCTTCCAATGGCTTCTAAGCCATGGATGGGTGACTCTTCCCCAAAAATCAACTCTCGCATAGTGGGGCGAGGATTCCAACTCACACTCAACGTTCGCAATGATGCAAAGGATTGTACTGGATAGAAATCAGTGATTCGATTCTCGTCAAGAAAGAGACTTTCTAGTTTATGCAGACTAGATAAGGGAGATATATCCTCAATGTAATTGTTTCGCATGTCTAAGAACCGCAAGTTTTGCAATTGTGCTAATCCGCTTACATCGGCAACATCACACCCGTTCATTGCAAGCCATTCGAGTGAAGAAATCCCCTGAAGGCATGTGATATTTTGAAGAGTTGGGTTTCCATTTATAATGAGGCTTCTCAAATTTGTCAGCGATTGTAATGGGGAGACATCTTCGATTTTGTTGTTACTCAATACTAATGTCTCCAAATTCGTCAACAGAGAAAGCACAGATATGTCTCTGATTCCAACTTCGAGTAGAATTAATTCTCGTAATTGAGGTACCCGTTCTAAAAAAACCAGCTCATGATCGGCGATAATGCTTCCCTCTATAGTTAATTCCTTAAGCATCAGCAAATCAGGAAAACTGTCAATGCTTTGAAGCTCATTTCTACTCAAAGTCAGCGATGACAATTGTGTAAAATTCTCCAGAAAGGAAAAGCTTTGAATTGTCACGCCGGTGAGTTTGAGACTGTGTACTTGCTCCAAGTCTTCAAAGGTGAGTTCCTGTATGTCCTTTTTTAGCGCTTTGCATACCTGTTCTTCGATCTCGTGGTTAGGAAACCAAGGCTTTTGCTCTGAAGTGGCATGGGGTATAAGAACTAAGCTGTATAAAAGAAGAATTGCCATCAATCCTATCCACAATTTGCAATGCTTTATCTTGCTCAGCTTCATGTAATCACCCTTTCCGTTTTTAATTGCAATGAAGTCCACCTACTGATAAAAAGCCTTTTATCAATAGGCGGGTTCAGACTAAGCATAGCGAAGTAATGACGGCGACAGTAAAGGTTTGTTGAAAAACGGCGGGCGATCAATGATCGCCCCTACATATTTCTTCCAAACAATCCAGCATCTCCTGCATCGTCTCCATTCGGTTGATGGCTGCCCGGAGCTTGGCCGCGCCGGGCAGTCCCTTTGTATACCAACTGATATGCTTGCGCATCTCGGGTATGGCAATGCCCTCGCCCTTCCAGTCCACCATCAACCGCAGGTGGCGTGCCGCCGTAGCCCCACGTTCCTTCCAACTGATATTTTCCGCAGGTAACCCGCTTAACGCCCGGTTCACTTCAGCAAATACCCACGGGTTGCCCATAGCCCCCCTGCCAATCATCACACCGTCGGTGGCGGTTTGGGCCAAACGGTCGACTGCCTGTTCTCCGGCAGCGATATCCCCATTGCCCAACACGGGGATGCGCAGTGCCGTTTTGATCTCAGCGATGGCCCCCCAATCGGCCTCCCCGGCATAGAACTGATCGCGGGTGCGCCCATGGACCGTGATCGCCGCCGCGCCCGCCTCCTGCATGGCCAGGGCAAAAGCAAGGCCGTTGCGGCTGGCAGCATCCCAGCCCAGGCGCATCTTTACGGTGACCGGCACAGGGGAAACCCGCGCCACCACCTCCACGATGCGGGCGGCCAAAGCAGGCTCCCGCATCAATGCAGACCCCGCGCCCTCCCGCACGATCTTGGGAGCCGGGCAGCCCATGTTGAGGTCAAGCAAACAAAAGGCCGAGCCATCCAGCAAACGCAACGCGGCCTGGGCCATCACATCGGGCTCCGATCCAAAAAGCTGCAGCGCCGTGGGGCCGGAACCGGGCAAGGTGTGTAACAAGTCGCGCAGTGCCCGGTTGCCGGTTGGAGCGCATAACACACCCTTGGCGCTGATCATCTCGGTGACGGTAAGCGCCGCCCCCTGCTCCGCGCAAAGCAAACGGAAAGGGGCGTCGGTCACGCCGGCCATCGGCGCGAGCACCGCCCCCTGTGCCAATTGAAAATTGCCAATCATCACACTCATGGCCCGTTTAACGCCTCCACCATCTGCATGCCGGAAATCTTCCACTGCCCGTTGACCCGGGCCAAAGTCACATTATAGCGCGCCCTTTGCCAGCGGGGCGGGTCCACCGCCTCCTCGCCCCTGGCGGCGATCACCTCGTCGCGCCGCGCCGCCTTCACCTTGCCGTCGATGCGGGGCACATCCTCAACAACGGTGGCTCGGCCCACCTGATCCCAGGGCCAGCTCCATACCCATTCCAGGGACATCGTATGCTCGTACGACCGGATGTCGTAATGGGCATAGGGCGACCCCTCTGACATGCCCACGCGCAGCAGCTGGTCGTTCTGCAAAAACTCGGTGCCAAAGAACTTGGTGAGCTCGTAGGGCTCCTTTTGCACCAGCACCACGCCTGCGCGGGCATCCAGCCCATCCTGGAGCAATATGTATATGTTGGCGGTGTTCATGGCCAAATAAAAAGACACAATCAGCGCGCCGGATATGATGATGACCCAAAACAGGCGCGTGGTGATAAACCACAGAAAGCGCCGCAAGTACCGCACAAAGCCGCCCTCCTGACCGTGTTGGATTGTTGGGTTGGAATGTGCAGATAGTATACCCGTTTGGGGGCGGGAAGTCTAGCGGGGAGGCGGGGTATCTTTTTTGGGTTGATTGGAGAAATTATGACCGAAAAAGGTTAATTTGCTGCCCGTTGACCAAATTTAGTCGATTTTATATCACTTGACCTAATTCGGTTAATTTTTTCTGAATTGACCAAATTCGGTTTTTTTCTTGACAATTGACCGAATTCTGTATATTCTTTGTAAGGATGATGATCTATGGCGAGGAGCGGGCAGTCGATGTATTGCGTAATTATGGGCGACATAGTCCATTCAAAGCTATTGTTTGTAGAAAGCAAAGGCTTAGCAGCCAAACAGATTAAAGAGATACTAGATGACATCAATGTGAAGTATGCGAATTACATTCTTGCCGAATTTGGCTTGGTGCGTGGCGATGCGTTTGAGGGTGTTTTGTACACTCAACGATTTGCCCCTCAGATTATACTGGAAATAATTAAATCCGTCTATAAAATCAACGGAACAATTATGCGCTTTAGCGCTGTAATGGATACGCTTACTGTGGTTAGCAGTGACAGGAACATGGCAAACGGGCCCGCTTTTCATGAAGCTTTAGAGCAAGTTGACACACTGAAAAAGAAAAAAAGTAACCACTGGCTGCAAGTATCATTTGTCACTGACACAATAGCGCAAGAAATGGTTGAGAGCATCATTGGTTTATTGACTGCTCTAACCAAGAAATGGACTGACCAACAACGAGAGATCTCATGGGCAATGGATGAGTATGGGCAACAAGCCCTCGTAAGCAAAAGGCTTGGCATTGCCCCTTCTATTGTAAGCAGACAGCTAAAGGCGGCAAATTATAGCGAGTACAGCCTTGCTTGGAAAAGCTTAGAGGCTTATTTAGAGAAAGCTGAAGAAGCTTCCATCCCAAAAGAAGTTGATAAAGAGCCTGGTTATACTGTGTACTATAGCGTCGCCAAGCGAAAGTTCGAGCAACGTGATTATGC
>Ga0123356_10001125_pt1 | contig 29615 bp, 27 predicted proteins | sample TergutEmb28metaG_2_FD_92546 | JGI IMG/M metagenome (GOLD analysis project Ga0123356, IMG submission 92546) | Embiratermes neotenicus P3 segment gut microbial communities from Petit-Saut dam, French Guiana - Emb289 P3 | ecosystem: Host-associated > Arthropoda: Insects > Digestive system > Gut ...
CGTGGGCGCAGGAAATTTGAGGGGACTCGTTCTTAGTACGAGAGGACCGGAATGAACATACCTCTGGTGTTTCGGTTGTTCCGCCAGGAGCATTGCCGAGTAGCCAAGTATGGACGAGATAAATACTGAAAGCATATAAGTATGAAACTCACCCCAAGATAAGATTTCCCTGAAGGGCACTCATAGACTATGAGTTTGATAGGATGGAAGTGTAAGTGCAGTAATGCATTCAGCTAACCATTACTAATTGCCCGTTCGGCTTGATCACATTATTTAATCTCACTTATTAGATTTAGATAATAAATTCAAGTTGTGTTGCAGTTTGATTTTTTGTAAAATACTACTATTAAGGTTTGTTCTTTAATTTGTTTTCGTCGTCATTGCGGACTTGATCCGCAATCTGACGAAGCAATCCAGAAATAAGAATTTATTTCCGGTGATTATTTCAACGGTGTCACACCCGATCCCATTCCGAACTCGGAAGTTAAGCCCGTTCGAGCCGATGGTACTTGTCCCGCAGGGGACCGGAAGAGTAGGTCGTTGCCGGATTAATTATAAAAAACCCGATATTCAATAAAATGAATATCGGGTTTTTCGTTTATAGAGGCTTAAAATTTTGGGCTACAACTTCCTTTCTAAATTTCAATTCCAAGTAGACTTTTGGCTGCGATTCCTATAATAAAAGCGATTACGGAAACTCCTATGCTTATGCATGCCATTTCGGCAAAGCGTTTTATAAACGGCAAAGATTTTGCGACCGAAATATAATAAGAGAAGAATAAAATTATCAATATCGCCGCCGTCATCATTACGGCGAAAGCCGCGATATACATGTCTTTTGGAAACAGCAGATACGGTATAACCAGTAAAATTACCGTGATAAGATACGCGGTTCCGGTGTAGGCGCTTGCTTTTAACGCCTTAGAATTTCCGTCGGCGCGCTCGGCAAGATATTTTGCGGCTGCCATAGACAATGTGGCCGCGGCGCCGGTAATAATTCCTACAAGGGCGATAATTTTTGTATTTGCCAGGGCAAAAGTAAGTCCCGCGAGAGTTCCCGTAATTTCCACAATGGCGTCATTAAGCCCGAGAACCATAGCGCCTACGTATTTCAGACGGTCCTCGTCAAGCATATCTATAAGTATCCGTTCGTGTTCTTCTTTACGGCAGATTATCTCGGAAATTTCAGGTATGTCTTTTTCCAAAATTTTATAACATTTTACGGTTTCACGCACGCGCCTGTTTAAAAATTTTATCAGAAAAGTATAACCCATAACATAACTTAAAAGTATATGCCACGTTATTTTAAAGCGGCTTGCGGGCATATGCCGTCCGCTATAGTTTTCCCACACCGCGGCGTGTTCTCTTTCCTGATCGGATATTTTTAATAAAGTTTCTTTATCCCGAGGGTCTTTAACTTTTACGGCTATAAGCCTGTAAACCACGCTAGCGGTTTCTTCGTCGCACTGGTATTTAGTTATAATGTTTATGATATCTAAATTTTTCATAGTAATATTTTATAAAAATTATTAATTCTTGTGAAATTAAAATATTCAAGATTTCTCAAAAAAATTAACCCTCTCTTGCTAGATTTTACAAGAGAGGGTTTTGTGTTGTCATGGTATTTAATTAAAGTCCGATGCTTTTCATCAAACCTTTTTTTATAGTATCTTTTCCGGCTGCTTTCCCGGCGTCTTTCACTTCTTTTCCAATCTCTTTTGTTGTATCTGTAGCTTCTTTTCCGGCTGCTTTTCCGAGATCTTTAGCCGCGGAAGACTTTTCCGCAGATGGCTCTGCGGCAGGAGCATTTTCAGCTTCCTGCTGCTTTGCTTTCTTAATCGCGTCGCCAAGAGAAGACATTGTTTTGCCTAGTTCTTCCATTGATTCATCTTTTGTGTAGCCTGAAGGGATTTCAAAAAGCTCCGCCGGCTGTTTTCCTGCTTTAATATTACGCATATCGATAATAGTGTCGCCTTTTTTCTTATCTTCGTACATGGTGCGGACAGGATAGTTATATTCAGGCGCCATCCAGTCATAACTGACAATGCTTCCTTTCATGCCGTATATGTTAGTGGTAATAGTGGTTTTGGATTTCTCCGCATTATAGCCGTTTACGGTTTCGGTTCCTACTTTTTCACGCTTAACATCTGCAAGACCTCCAAGCATATTTGCAAACTGCTGGGGGGTAGGCATTTCATTTCCTTCAAAGCTAAATTCAACATATGTTTTGTTCTCTTCTTGGAAAGAATATATTTTATTTTTATCTACGCGGACAATGGAAAAGCCGATAAGCTTTCTTTCTTCGTCAAAAGTATCCTGGCGCATTTTCTTTTCAGTGGCGTAGAGCTTTCCGAATAGAGCTTCCTTAGGGACTTTTTTTTCGGTTGTTGTCACAAACAAATCGGCGCTGTATTCTTTAACTGTTCCGGCAATGGCAGGCGCTACAAGAAACATGGCTAAAAACAGGCAAATGCTTTTTACTAAAACTTTCATTTTCTCTCCTTATTGAAACCTTTGCGGTCTCATATGGTTGAATTATATTGCTTTTATTTTACAGTGTCAAGGAACATCTTGACATCGCAGTTTTAGCGGCTTTTAATAAAATTTTGTATAATCTGAAAACTTTCTGGTTAAGAGAAAGCATATTATGTAAAAATAGTTGACTTTATCGGTATTATGTGTGGAACACCTTGCAATAACCGCAAAGAATTTCACAAGACGTGCTTTTTTGTATTATTTCCGATGTGATACTTTTTAAACTTACGCATAGTATTTATAGAGGTAATTACAAATAAGCAGAAGTCATTTATAAGAATAGAGGGTTAAAATGAATTTTGAGCAGGCGTATAGAGAGTTCTTCAAAGTTATCTACTCCTATATTATTATGCGGGTGCGGGAAGATAATACCGCTAAAGACATTGCGGCTTTGACATGGCAAAAAGTACTTAAAAATTTTGACACTTTTGACGAAAGCAAAGGCAATATGCGTCAATGGCTTTTTACAATAGCGCGTAATGAAATAACCATGTATTACCGCATGTATTATGTAAAAAAAGTTTTATCGCTGACAGGGTTTGAGGACGCGTATATTTCTGATGAAAAAGGAATAGAAGAAACTCTTATAGATAATCAGGAAAAACAATTGCTGCTACAAGCTATGGCAACTCTAAATAAGAAGGAACAAGATATAATCGCTCTTAAATTTTATTCAGGGTTAAATAACCGCCAGATAGCTGAGCTTACCGATTTAAGCGAATCTAATGTAGGTACGATAATTAACAGAGGCATGAATAAAATAAGAGTTTTTTTGGAGATAAAATGAAAAATACTGAAAAAGAAATAATAGAACGTTTCCAAAATTTTGATTTTGATCCTGACAAAACAAAAGAAAACCAAATTTTTAATAAAATAACCTCTGCTAAGGCTTCTTTTGTAAAAAGAAGACCGAAACGTCTGGTATTTGCTTTTATCGCGGTTTGCAGCGTTTTAATAGCTGTGGTTTTGGTAAATAAAGACAGCGTACATGAGCAGCAAATGGCTGAAAGTGATATTTTTCAAAACATCATCTTGGAATCTGAAATGAAAATTGCAGCTGATGCTATATATATGGCTGATGAGGCGGCAGGCGCTCCGGTTATTGAGCAGGAAAAGATGAGAGAAGCGAAATATGCTGCTGCGAATGTCAGGGAAAAGCAAGTTTTAGCAGCCGTGGAACATGCGCAAATAGAAGAAAAAACGAAAACTGTAAAGTCTGTGCCTGCAAAAAGGATGAACGCTGAAGCTAAAGTTAATGCGGCAGAGTCTCTTGCCGTCAAAGCGGAGTCTGCAGCTGCATATAGAGCCGAAAAAGAATCAGTTAAAGACAATGCCGAATTATCCAAAATAGCCGTATTGCCTCAAGCCGCATCCGGGTTTACGGCTCAAAAATCACGCGAAGAATATTCAGCTGCGAGTGTCTCGCAGGATCGTAAGTTGCAATCCAGGAAACATAAGCTTGATAAATCTGCCGAGCCTACTACGGCGGTGTATTATGCAGAGGAGTATAATGATGATATTGAAGTTTATTACCGTGAAAGAATATTACAGGATATTAATAATAACCCCGATTTTACCGAAGCGCAAAAAGAATACGCGAGAAATAACTTTTTTATTGAGATTGTTGACGGTAAGGTTTATGCCAAAGTCAATGCTTACGGATTGGCTCAGGCAGTGGGGTTATTAATATCAAGACCGCAGGATGATAGTATGCCTGTCAGAATTGTCAGCGTTCAGGATGAAGTTAATAAGCAGAAATAATTGAAGTCATACTAGAATTCGGAATCATCTTCACACAGCTTGTCATTGACGACAATAGATTCGCTTATAAACTAAAAAGAAAAACCGAAGGTATAATCTTCGGTTTTTCTTTTTTTATTTTAAAGTGTGATACTTTTTCGGCTCGCGCATAGTATTAGTAGAAAGATGTCACAAAAAAGGAGATAAATATGAAAAAATTTTTTGCGTGTTTGATTGCAGTTGTTATGTTTTCGGGTTCCGCCCAAAGCAGGGAAACTATTGTAAGGCCTATGCCTATGCCAAGACCGCTTCCGGCTCCTCAAATGATTGTTTCGCCTGACAGAAAGCCTATAACTTTGCAGGACTTAAAAATTGACGTTGAGATTATAGGCAATCTCGCTATGACCACTTATGAAATGGTTTTTCACAATCCGAATCAGGTAGTAATGGAAGGAGAATTTGTTCTTCCTTTGGCTGAAAATCAAAATGTTTCAGCTATAGCTTTGGATATTAACGGCAAAATGCGCGACGGCGTTGTTGTTGAGAAACAAAAAGCACGGCAGACTTTCGAATCTATAGTCCGCAGGGGCGTTGATCCTGCTTTGGTGGAAAAAACTTCCGGAAACCAGTTCAAAACAAGAATATATCCGTTTAATCCGAACGGAACGCGCAGAATAAGGGTGACTATCGAAGAGCCGCTTGTAACTAAGAATGACTCTTATTATTACAGTCTTCCGCTCTCTTTTAAACAGAATGTGAATTTTTTGATAAATATGGAACTCCCTGTCAATTCGGTTGAAATAAAACAAAAAGATTTTAAAGAAATGCCGTTTAAATTTGAAAAAAAGTCAACCGTTTTAAGAGCAACGTTTGCAAAAAATGATTACCTTTTGGATAACCATATTTCATTCCGCATTCCCAGAGAAAAAGAAAATATTGTTTTTACTCATAAAGACGGAAGCGAAACTTATTTTTATACTGATATAAACGTAAAAGCGTCTTCAAAAGATAAAAAGCTTCCCAAAAAAATAGCCGTGGTATGGGATTCTTCTCTTTCTTCTTCAAAACGCGACATCCAAAGAGAAATAGCGCTTCTTGACGCTTATTTTAAAAAACTTTCGAATGTTGAAGTAATATTCGTTACTTTTAATATTAAAACGGATATAAATAAAAACTTTACAGTTAAAAACGGCAATTGGGACGCTTTAAAAAAAGAGATAGAAGATCTCATTTATGACGGTGCGACGCGTTTTGACAAATTGGAATTAAATAATTTACAAGCAGACGAAATATTGTTGTTTTCCGACGGCGTCAGCACATTGGGAGATACTCGTATAGAAGAAAGCAGCACGCCGGTATTTGTGATAAGCTCTTCAGCGGAATTTAACCGGGGAGGTCTCGCTAATGCATCTGTAAAAAGCGGAGGAAGTTTCATCAATCTTAACGGAAACACCGATGAAGAAGCTTTGGCGCTTTTGACGGGGCAAAACCTTAAACTTATCGCATGCGAGTATGACAAAAGCAAATTTAGGGATATTTATCCGAAATCCGGGATAGATGTCGGCGAAAATTTTACTTTTGCCGGCATTTTAACGGCAGGCGAATCGGAAATAACTTTATCGTTTGGTTACGGGAAAAAAGATATAGCCGTCACAAAGAAAATAAAAGTTAAAGCCGGGGGCGACAATTCGGCAGTGGCAAGGCTTTGGGCTGTTCAAAAAATAAAAGATTTGGAAATGGATTCCGAAAGAAATGAAAAAGAGATTTTAAAATTAGGTCGGGAATATTCGGTAGTTACCGATTTCACATCGCTTTTGGTGCTTGAATTTGTGCAGGATTATGTAACGTACGGGATAGTTCCTCCGCAAGAGCTTCTTTCGGAATATAACAGGATTTTGGCTAATACAAGAAAAGGCGAAGAACAAAAAGGAAAATCGGCTTTGGACGACTCGATTTTCCAGGCAAGAGAAATAAAAGAATGGTGGAAAAAAGAGTTTGACCAGAGTAAACTTCCGAAATTTTTTGAAAAACTTAAAAGCGCCGACGGAACGCGGATCGCTGAAGAGCAAAGAATAGTCAATGTTGCAGATGAAAGAAGAGATAGTTTTGATTCCGCGAAAATGGAAAGAGTCAGAGCTGTGCCGCAAACGGCTTCGAGGAACGTTAAAGCAGCCAGAGCAGTCGCTTTCAGCGCTAATGCCGAAATGGCGGAAATGGAAATGCCGGCAACGGGAGCTGATGAAGCGCGGATTGCGTCATCTTCAAGTATTCAGATAAAAGCTTGGGATCCGCAGACTCCGTACATGAAAATATTGAAAAAGTCGAAAGACGAAGATATTTACAAGGATTATTTAAAACTTAAATCAGGATATGACGATCAGCCTTCGTTTTATTTCGACGTTACCGACGAATTTATCCGCCGCAAAATGAACGATAAAGCCGTAGTCATACTGTCAAATATAGCTGAAATGCAGCTTGATAATATCGAACTTTTGCGTACGGTTGCCAATAAGCTTATGGAGATTGGCGAGTATCAGTATGCCGTGGATATGTTTGAGAAAATATTAAAACTCAGAGGAGAAGATCCCCAGTCGTACAGAGATTTGGCTTTGGCGTATCAGGCTAATAAGGAATATCAAAAATCTTTGGATACTTTCTATAAAGTTATGGAGCGAGTATGGCACAGGTTTAACAGCGTTAAGCAGATAGTTTTTGTTGAAATGAACAATCTTATAGCTTTAGCCCCTAAGCTCGACACTTCAAAAATCAATAAAGAACTTATTTTCGCGATGCCGGTTGACATAAGGGTTGTGTTGGGATGGAGTACGGATAATACTGACATGGATATACATGTGACGGATCCGTACGGCGAAAAAGCTTATTATGGCAACCGCCTTACGAGAATCGGGGGCAGAGTTTCTCAAGACATAAGGGACGGATTCGGTCCCGAAGAGTTTATGATTAAAAAAGCGGTAAACGGTAGATATGAAATTTCTACAAACAATTTTGGGGACAGAAGACAAAACGTATCCGGTCCGACGGTTTTATATTTGGATGTTTTTATGTTCTACGGAACAAAAAAACAGACTCATCAGCGTATTTTGGTCAGAACGGAAAACGTAAAAGAAAACAATATAATAGGCACGGTCGAATTTGGCGTAATACATTAATTAAAAAAACAAAACCCTCCTTTATGAAATTTCATAAAGGAGGGTTGAGCGGCTTTTAATAAAATTTGTATAATCTAAAAGCTTTCCGGCTGAGAGAAAGCATATTATGAACAAATAAACCTTATTATTTAATGGAATGATTTTTAATGTACTGGTTCAAAAACCGGTATATGTAATTCTATAACTAAGAGGTTTATATGCACAAATCCATAATTTTAAACAATATCAGCCTATACTTTCCAAATAAAATCTGTTTTGAAAATTTTTCAACGCAAATACAGCCCGGCAGCCGTATTGCAGTAATAGGAAATAACGGCAGCGGGAAATCTTCTCTTTTAAAAATAATTTCAGCAGCATTGCCGCCGTCCGAAGGTAAAATATTAAATAACGGTAATATCGTTTTCGGTTATGTGCCGCAGCTTATCCATGAATACGAAAATTCAAGCGGCGGACAAAAATTCAATAAAGCGCTTAGCGCCGCTTTTGCGCCGCGTCCCGACGTTCTTCTCCTTGACGAGCCTACCAATCATCTGGATTTAAAAAACCGAAAATCTCTTATGAAAATGCTTGAACATTATAAAGGAACGCTTGTTATAGTTTCGCATGACGCGGAACTTTTAAGAAGTTCCATCAATACTTTTTGGTATATAGACAACGGTAAAGTTACGGTATTCTCGGGAAAGTTTGACGATTATAAAAATGAGCTGTTCCAAAAGAGGCAAAGCCTCGAAGATGAGCTTGCGGACCTGAAAAAAGAAAAGAGGGAAAACCACAAAGCGTTTATGAAAGAACAGGAAAGAGCAAAAAAAAGCAAAGAACGCGGCGAGAAATTTGTAGAACAAAAAAAGTGGCTTCCTGCGGTAGGCGATTTAAAACAGAGTTCTGCGGAAAAAGCTTCGGGCAGAAATAAAGGAAACATAAATGAGAGAAGAGGCAGTATAAACGAACAGCTTTCCGCTTTAAGGATACCGGAAATTTTAAAGCCGAAATTTTCTTTAACTGCAAAAGATATCGGTTCCAAAACCATACTTTCTTTAAGCGGCGCAAGCGCGGGTTATGCGGGTAAAACGGTTTTACGGGATATAACTTTGTCTGTATCGGGCGGTGAACATCTTGCGATAACCGGAGATAACGGTTCAGGTAAAAGCACTCTCCTTAAAGCTATTTTAAATTATCCTGAAATAATAAAGGAAGGTTTTTGGGATACGCCTGCTTCGGATGACATTGCTTATCTTGACCAGTATTACGGCACATTAGATAATAATAAAACCGTTATCGAAACACTGTCGGAAGGCGCTCCTCAAAAAACACATGCGGAGCTGAGAGATATTTTAAACGGTTTTTTATTCAGAAAAAATGAAGAAGTAAACAAAAAAGTTGAAATTTTGTCAGGGGGCGAAAAAGCGCGTTTAAGTCTTGCAAAAATTGCGGTTAAAACTCCCAAACTTTTGCTTATAGATGAAATCACAAATAACATAGATTTGGAAACAAAAGAACATGTCACCCAGGTATTAAAAAAATACCCCGGAGCAATGGTTATAGCATCCCATGACATAGCTTTTTTGAAAGATTTGGAAATAGAGAGTTTTTACGAATTAAAATGAGAAAAAACTACAATGCAATAATAATTGACGACGATATAAAGTAAAAGATCCGCATATAAAATTCCAGAGGTAATAGCAGAAGAGCGGCAAAAATCGCGGCTATTATTCGTTTATGAGCTTTGTATGTCATAAGCAAAACGAATATTATTTGCAAAAGCATAATCCATTTTGAACTTATGGTTGGAAGCTGATTAATTGCCGCGTGGTTAAGTGTAATAGCTATCAACAGGCTTTTCATAAACCATGACAAGCCTATCAAAATAAATAGTTCCGCCGCTGAAATTTTAAAAAGCAGCTTAACGGAATAAGCAAGTAAAAAAGACCCGACAACCGTAAAAAGCGTGCACAAAACCGCTATTGTAATAAAACCCGAAAAGCCTGTTTCCGGACGCGGGTTGTATATAATAAAACTGACCATGCCCGTAAAGTAGCCAAGCATGGCAAGGCCGTATTTACGTTCCTTTACAGCTTTGTTTACTTCTTGCGTTAAAAACCACATAGATGTCACCTCAATAAGTCCATAAATAAGAAACTTTAGGCGTGGTAAGTTCTTCAACAGCGCTGCCGAGATTTAGTTTGCCGTCAATGTCGGAAAACAGGAACGCCAGCAGTCCTCCTCTGTTGCGGATTATATCAAATCTTATGTCTTCAATGCCGGTGAGCTGTTTTAAATATTCTTTGGCTTTTTCCTGCCCGCCGAGGTCATCTATAAGGCCTATGGCTTTTGCTTGCGCGCCGGTGAAAACTCTGCCGTCGGTATAAGTTTTTAACGCGCTTTCCTCAACGTTCGGTCTTCCTATTTTAACTACATGATAAAACTGCTGGTACGTATCGTCTATCATTTCCTGCAAAAGCGCGGTTTCTTCAGGCGTCATAGGTCTGTAAGACGCGCCGATATCTTTATGTTTTCCGGATTTTATCGGTATAAATTTTACGCCGATTTTATTAAATAAACCTTCGAAATTGTTCGTCTGCATTATAACGCCTATTGAGCCGGTTATGGTGCCGGGCTGCGCGACAATTCTGTCCGCCGCCATAGCCACGTAAAATCCGCCGGAAGCGGCAACGTCCCTGAAAAGCGCGACTACCGGCTTGCCCTTGGACTTAAAATACATAAGCGATTCATAAATATCCTGCACCGAGGCGACTGTTCCGCCCGGGGAATTGATGTCAAGAAGCAAAGCTATTGTCTCTTTTTCTTCGGCAAGGCTTCTGATGTTCCTGGCAATTGCAGACGCGCTTCTGTTGCGCTCGCCAAAAATCGACTCAATACCCGATTCTTGAATAACGCCGTTAATCTTAACGATTTTTACAGTGCCCGTTTTGTATTTTTGTTTTTTTGCGGCTTTGTCCGTTCTAGTTCCGGATACTGCTTTTGCCGGCGCGTTGGTAAATTTGCCGGAAAAAATAATGTAAACGGCGCTACAGGCCGAAATAAGAAACACGGCTATCAAAACGCCGAGAAAAAATTTGACGGAAGACACAACGGCAATTATGCGTTTATCCTGCTCGCGCGCCCAATCTTGAAATTTTGCGTATTTACGCAAAGAGAGTTTAATTTTTGACTTTTCTTCTTGCGTCTGCTCGGGCTGTTGTCCGTTTTCTTCCATTTATGCCTCCGTTTTTCAGAGCGTTTTATCTAAAAGATTCTAGCATTTTTTGAAGTGCCTATATACTTCATCTTATTATCAGGTATGAGCGCTTATCTATAATCTGTATGTTTTTTGCCTGATCTTTGATTGCTTTTATTTCTTGGGGCGTGTTTAAAATATCTAATGCTCCGGTCAATATATTTACGTCAAATTTTAACTTTTGCCCAAAATTGAAAAGATTCGATTCCAGCCTTATTATATGTCCGCCGTATTTCGCGTTAAACTGCAGCTGGGGAAAAAAAGAAATCATTTTAAACATATTTTCATCTATCCCGAAAGTTTTGAGTATCTTGTCTTTTTTATTTAGAAATATATCCGCCGCTTGAGCCATTTTTATATAATTTTTACGCATATCCGTGAAATACTCTTCACCAACTTGTATTGTATTGTGGAAGCCGGAAATAGGAATTAGTTCGTCTGCTTCCGCTTTGCTCATTTTTAAGAAGTAATTAAGGGTTTTTTCCGACCTTTTGTAAGCTTTCCATTCACTTAAAGCAAAAGCATCCATATTTTGTACGTCCTTAACTTCTAAAAAATCTTCGTAATGCATAAGTTCATGGCTTAAAATTGACGAAAAAACCACAAAATCTATTGCGTCTTGTATGTTTTTTGGTAATTCCTGTTGTTTGTTATTTGCCATAAGAAGGTTAGCGTTTAAAAGAATTATATTCTCGTTGTCATAATACATTCCGCCTTTATAAGCAAGAATCTGATTATTTTCCGAATAAATTAAAAATATGGGCGGGAGTTTTTTTGTCTGTTTTATAAGTCCTTTATACTGAAGGAATATTAAAATATCGTTGATTAAGTCGATATTTTCCGGATTCTTTGAGAGTTTTATTGATTTTTCTATGTCTTTATCGGAAAAATTCGGGAATATTGTTTGCAACTCTCTGAATTGTTTTTCGGAAGGCGGTTTATAAGGCGCTTGCTTTTGAAGCCCCGCGTAAGCAGCGCCGCAATAAAACACAGATGAAATAATAAATACAGCCGTTATTTTTTTTATCATGAAGAAATTATAGTATAAAAATCAGGCTCAGACAATGAAAAATCGACATTTTGTTGTTAACCCATATCCCGCAGAAAGCGGGAATACAAGTTAAAAAATGGATCCCCGCAACTGCCGAAGGCAGAGTTTTGAAAAAACTCTTAAAACACTCGGGGACGACAAAAGAGAGGAATAACAACTTTCTTTTGTCGATTTGTAGTCTTTGTTTTTAAGTGGTATAATATCCGAAAATTTAATTATTCGGAGATAAAACATGAAACTCGGCATAGTCGGGCTTCCGAATGTCGGAAAGTCAACTTTATTTAACGCTATTACCAAAGCGGGCGCCCAAGTCGCGAATTATCCTTTTTGTACGATTGATCCTAATGTCGGAGTAGTGGCAGTGCCCGACAAAAGGCTCGACTTTTTGGAAAAGTTGTATAAATCGAAAAAGAAAGTTCCCGCGGCCGTCGAATTTGTCGATATAGCGGGGCTTGTCAAAGGCGCTTCGCAGGGCGAAGGGTTGGGAAACCAGTTTTTATCGCATATAAGGGAAACCGCGGCTATCGTGCATGTTGTGAGATGTTTTGAAAGCAAAGACATTACTCACGTTATGGGCGGAGTCGACCCGTTAAGAGACATAGAGATAATAGATACCGAGCTTATTTTGGCGGATATGGAAGCAATGTCTAAAAAACTTGAAAGGCTTGATAAAGGCATGCGGCTTCAGGATAAAAAAATAATGGCCGAAAGAGAGCTGGCTTTAAAAGTAAAAACTCATCTTGAAGCGGGAAATCCCGCAAGAACGCTTGTTCTTAACGATGATGAAAAATCCGCTTTAAAAGATTTCTTTTTGATTACTTCAAAACCCGTTTTGTACGCGTGCAATGTTTCCGAAAGCGATTTGCCGTCTTTAGAAAATAAATATTCCCAAATTGTTAAAGAAAAATCTAAAAACGAAGGCGCGCAGGCAATACCTATATGCGCGAAAATCGAAGCCGAACTTTCCGAGCTTTCGGAAAACGACCAGGAAACTTTTTTAAAAGATTTGGGGCTTTCGGAACCGGGTCTTAACCGTTTGATAAAAGCGGGCTACGATTTGCTCGGGCTTGCCACTTTTTTGACGGCCGGTGAAGACGAAAGCCGCGCTTGGACTATAAAAAAAGGATTTCTGGCTCCTCAGGCGGCCGGAGTTATACATTCGGATTTTGAAAGAGGTTTTATAAGAGCCGAAATTATGAGTTTTGACGATTTGCGCAGGCTTGGCAATGAAAAAGCCGTTAAAGACGCGGGCCTCTTGAGAAGCGAAGGCAAAGAGTATGTCGTAAAAGACGGCGATATAATAGAGTTCAGGTTTAATGTTACCAAATAAAGGGTTTTGTTCCGAATGGAAATAATAGAAGTAAACAGTAAAGAATTAATAGAAAAAACCGCTAGTCTTGCGGATGAAATCTGGCGCGAACATTACGTGAACATAATTTCAATCGCCCAAATAGACTATATGGTCAAAAATTTACAGTCGGTTACCGCGATATCAAACCAGATATCAAATGAAAAATATTCATATTTTTTAATTAAAGATGATAACGGCAGTTATGAAGGCTACTTTGCCGTTGCGCCGAAAGACGGCTGTTTGTTTTTAAGCAAAATTTATGTCCGCAAAGAAAGCCGCAAAAAAGGTTACGCGAAGAAATCCTTAGAATTTATAAAAAAGTTCGCGAAATCTTTGAATTTGGATAATATTGTTTTAAATGTCAGCAGAGATAATGCCGGTTCGATAGAAGCGTATAAAAAAATGAATTTCAAAATTTGCGGCGAAATTGACCTGGACATAGGAAGCGGTTTTTATATGAACGACTATAAAATGGTTTTGCAAATCGGAACTTAATGCCAAATTGACTTAATTTGCCAAAATTTGATAAACTTTTAAATCTTATTATTAATACCCCCACTCAAATAATTATCTGGAGGAAGTGATGTCAAAGTTGAAAATATTTTTGTCGGTTAATTTATGCTTTGCTCTTATGTTGGGCGTTTTTGCGGGATGTAAACCCAGAGAAGTAAAACCTAAAGCCGATGTTGTAATTTGGCATTGGATGACCGACAGGCAGGCCGCTTTTGAGCAGCTTGCGGATAAATATTACAAAGAGACGGGAGTAAAAGTTTTGTTTGAAACTTACGCGCCTACGGACGTCTATAAAAATAAAATTTCCGCTGCGGCAACCGCCAATCTTTTGCCTGACATTTTCAATCCTTTAGGCGATAAAAAAGAAGTCGCTTCATACATAAACGCCGATTTTATAGCAGATTTGACCGAAGAAATGAGCAGAGACAATTGGAAAGACATTTTTTTCTCCAAAGCTTTGGCTCAAAACACTTTTGAACCCGGAAACGAATGGAACGTAAAACCCGGCATATACGCGGTTCCTTTGGACGTTAATTCGCTTATGATCTATTACAATAAGGATTTGTTTAAGCAGGCGGGCTTAGATCCTGAAAAATATCCTAAAACCTGGCCTGAATTTATGGAAGCCGGCAAAAAATTGAGAGCCGCCAATATCCAGCCTTTTGTGTCGGGATTCGGCGAGGGATGGCTTATAGGAGCTTTTGCCCAGTCTTACGAATGGAATTTGTTCGGCAGGGACGGGGTTCTCCAGGTTTTGGAAGGTAAAATTCCTTATACCGATCCGAGATGGGTCAGAATATTTAAACTTTTTGAAGAAATGAAAAATAATAAACTCTTTGCTTCTGGGATTGTCACAATGGTAAACAAGGATGCCGAAAGAAGTTTTGCCACCGGAAAATCCGCGATGGCTTTTAACGGTTCTTGGGGCGTTAACGTTTATCACTCTATGAATCCTGACCTTAATTACGGCGTTATGCCTCCGCCGTATCTGCCTGAAGCGAAATTTCCCCTTTTGATGTTCGGTGGAGAAGGTTCGTCTTTATTTGTAAATAAATCGTCTGCCAACAAACAAAAAGCCATAGATTTTTTAAGATGGCTGACTCAGGACGAACAACAGACTTTTCTTGCGAAAGAAACTCTTAATATTCCTTCCAATAAAGAAGTCGCGAAAGATTTGCCGCCGGCGTTAAGAGTTTTTTCCGAAAATATTAAAAATACGTTTGAAGTGCTTCCTAAAATAGAATCGTGGCAGGTAACGAATTATATTAATCTCAATTTACAGTCTGTTATAATCGGCGAAAGAACCCCGAAGTCGGCTGCCGAGGAAGTTCAGGCTGAAAAAGAAAGGCAGATGAAGGCCGGAAGATAATGAAGATTACGCCGAAAGAAAAGCTAGGGAATTTTATATTCGTCATTCCCGCTTTAGTTTTGTTTTTAATATTCAGCCTGTATCCTATACTGAGGACATTTGAATTAAGCGTTTTTCAGTGGAACGGCATAGACAAAAATATGCTTTTTGTGGGATTTGCGCAGTATAAGCATATTTTGTTTAACAATCCCGCTTTCTGGAAATCCATGGCAAACGCCGGAATCATTACCGTTTTGGCATTGACTCTTCAAAACGGTCTTGCTTTGCTTTTGGCTTTGCTTGTTACAAAAAATATAAGAGGGGAAAATATTTACAGAACTATATTTTTTCTCCCTCCTGTTTTATCCGGCATAGTAGTGGGTTTAATATGGAAATTCGTATTTGACGGAAATTTCGGCATTTTAAATCATTTTCTCACAAGCATAGGTTTTTCAAACTTTGCCGATTACGCGTGGCTTTCCGAAGTGAGAACAGCGCTTTTTTCCGTTGCCGTCGTTCATATGTGGAAAGGGTTCGGGTACGGTTTTATAATACTTCTCGCGGGTCTTCAAACTATTCCCGTAGAGCTTTACGAAGCCGCCGAAGTTGACGGCGCGGATTCATGGCAGCAGTTTAAAAATATTACTTTTCCTCTTTTAATACCTATTTTTACAATAGTAAGTATCCTCACTATTTTAGGTTCCATGCAGATATTCGACTTAATATACTCCATGACAAGAGGCGGTCCTGCCGGTCATACGCATGTTCCTATAACTAAAATTTACGAATATATGAGTAACGGCGAGTTCGGCTATTCTACTGCTATGGCCGTAGTATTCGGCATGGTTTTGCTTATTATTTCTTTTGCCCAGATATATGCTTCAAAAAAATTAAATTATAACAACAGATAGGAAACTAAATGAATATATTTAAGATAAAAAAAATATTGACAAGTACTGTAACGCACACGATTCTTATAGCGGTTGCGCTGACTTGCGTATTCCCTGTTTTTTGGATGATATCGTCTTCTTTAAAAACGCAGTCGCAGATTTTTTCAAGCATGTCTCTTTTACCCGGTCCTTTATTGGACATTCTTAATTGGAATTGGAGCAATTATATTACCGCGTTTGTTAAAGCCGATTTCGGACAGTATTTTTTTAACAGCGTTTTTTATACGGTTGTGGGCGTATTTTTTATAATTTTAATATCGTCATTGGCGGCTTACGCTTTTTCCCGTTTGGAATTTCGGGGCAAAAACTTTTTGTTTTATTTGTTAATAGCCACTTTGCTGATTCCGATTCCGGGCGTTTTTGTTCCTTTATATCTGCTTTTAAAAAATTTGAGTCTTCTTGACACAAGGACGGGGCTTCTTTTGTGTTATATAAGCAACGGTCTGGCTTTTGCCATATTTTTGCTTAAAGGTTTTTTTGACGAATTGCCGCGCGAAATTGAAGAAGCCGCTTTAATAGACGGCGCTTCGCGTTTTGGAATATACTGGAGAATCGCTCTTCCTTTGGCAAAACCCGCCATTGCCACGCTTGTTATAATGAATTCTCTCACTATATGGAACGAATTTTTGCTTGCTTTGGTTGTCTTGCAGGATAAAGCGAAAATGCCCATACAAAGAGGTTTAATGGTATTTCAAGGCACGTATATAACCGATTATCCTCTTCTTATGGCCGGTCTTACAATAGCTACTATTCCTATCGTCATAGTTTATCTGTTAATGCAAAAACATATCGTGAAGGGCATTGCCGCCGGCGCCCTGAAAGGATAAAAAGGGCAATTAACAAATTACAGTTTACAATTAACAATTGTTTTTTGTCGCTAATAATTGTAAATTGTGATTTATTAATTGTTAATTGGTGTTTTGTTTTATGTCTATAAAAGCCGTTATTTTTGATTTGGGGCAGGTTATTTTTAAGTTTGATTTATCAAAATTTATAAACGCTTTTGTTAAAAAGACTTCTGAAACGCCGATTGAATACGTCAACAAACTAATCCTTGAACATTCTCAAGACACTTTTCTCTACGAAACCGGAAAAATTTCATCTTTGGAATTTTATAATCTGCTTAAAGAAAAAACTCATTACCAAGGCAGTTTTAACGAATTTTCGGTTATATGGAACAATATATTCAAATTAAAGTATGAAACGTTGGAAGTTATAGCGGCTTTGCGTCAGGCAAAATATCATTTAGCCGTGCTGTCAAATACAAATGAACTTCATATGGAATACTTGAAAGCGGGCTATCCGGAAGTTTTTGCCCTTTTCGATAAGTTTTTTCTTTCCTATGAAATGAACGAAAGAAAGCCCGATGACAAAATTTTCCAAAAAATCATAGAATATTACGCTTGCGAACCGTCGTCTCTGTTTTTTACGGACGATTTGGATGAAAATGTCAGGGCAGCCAAAAGAAACGGCATAACCGCTTATCAGTTTACTACGGCTTTAAACCTTAAAGGAAATTTAAAGTCGGAAGGAATTGCGATATGACAGATTTCGGCGTAAGCGCGTCAAAACAAAAAGAACTTGGCGAAAAGTTTGAAAAATACGGCATAAAAGAATCTGATATTGATGAAAAATTCGTCAGATCTTCAGGTAAAGGCGGTCAAAACGTAAACAAAGTTTCCACCGCGGTTTATTTGAAACATCTGCCTACGGGAATAGAAGTCAAATGCAGCAGGGAAAGAACGCAGGGCATAAACAGATTTCTCGCGCGCAGGATGCTTGCCGAAAAAATAGAAGAGCTGGTTTTGGGAAGGATATCGGAAAAACGCAAAAAGATAGAAAAAATCCGCAGGCAAAAAAGAAAACGTTCAAAAAGAGCCAAGGAAAAAATTTTAAAAGACAAAAAATTTACTTCCGAAAAAAAGGAACTTCGTTCCAAAATTAATTATTAATATGAATAATCGAACTGTAAAACCGGATTATTTAGGCCACAGAAAACGCCTGAAAGAAAAATTTAAGAAAAAAAATCTTAAAGATTTTGCCGATTATGAAATTCTGGAGTTTGCCCTGACTTTTTCCATACCTCAAAAAGATACTAAACCTTTGGCAAAAAAACTTATAAAAAAATTCGGCAGTTTAAAGCAGGTTTTTGACGCTTCGTTCGAAGAATTACAAACCGTCAAAGGTATTTCCGGGCATTCTTCGGTTTTTATCTCTTTTTTAAGACAGACGGCTTTACTCTACAGGTATCTTGAAATAAAAGAAAGTAAAAATCTTTCGTCTCCGCAGGAAGTCGTAAATTATTTTGTTTCCGCTTTAAGCGGCGAAAAAATAGAAAAATTCTGCGCCGTTATGTTAAATTCGGGCAACAAAGTCATAGAGTGCGTTGAACTTGAAAAAGGTACGGTAAACAAATCCGTAGTTATGCCCAGAAAAGTAGCCGAAGCGGCGTTAAAATATAAAGCTGCGTCGGTAATTGTGGCGCATAATCATCCCGGAGGAACGTTAAAGCCTTCCCAAAACGATATAGACGCCACAAAGTCAGTGTATGCCGCTCTTAAAACAATCGATGTTTCCCTTTTGGATCATATAATTATATCAAACGGAAATTATTTCAGTTTCAAAGAGTATAATTTGATATAAAATTATGCTAGAATATTTTTGCTTTAAGCCGTTATATGTGTAAAAAGGAGAAAATATGTCTTCAAAAAAACACGTTGCCGGAAAAAAGTCTAAAGATTCGGTATTTCTCTATGCTTTAAGCACATGCCCGTGGTGTAAAAAAACAAAAATTCTTCTGGAAGATTTAAGCATTACGTACGATTATATTGACGTTGATTTGCTTGTAGGAGACGATCAGAATGAAGTTGTTGCCGAAATAGAAGCCATAAATCCGCAGGGCGGGTTTCCTACGCTTGTTATAAATAAAACAGAAGTTATAGTTGGTTATAAGCCCGAAGAAATAACAGCAGCGCTGTCGTGACGATAAAGTTAAAGTCCGCTCAGGCTTTAGGCGGGGTCATTAAAAATAACGCATCTCTTAAAGGTTATTTTTTAAATAATGTCGATAAAGAGCGGGTTGATTTTCTTATAGACGGTCTTTTTCTTAATCTTAACAGATACGGCTATATATCGTGTCCGTGCAGGCTGTCTTCCGGGAAATATTATAAAGATGAAGACCTTATTTGTCCTTGCGATTATATGGAATACGATGTAAAAGAATACGGCGCCTGTTTTTGCGGGCTGTATGTTTCAAAAGACATATTTGACGGAAAAAAAGAATTTGCGCCTGTTCCTGAAAGACGTTCTCCGAAAAAAACTTTTGCGGTTATATCGAAAGACGAAAACAAAAAAGTTGATGATATTGTATGGAGATGTCCCATTTGCGGATATCGTATTAGCGGTGAAAAAGTTACGGAAAAATGTCCAAAATGCAATGCTTCGCCGCAGGTTTTTGAGCGGCAGTCCGAGGAATAACGAGGACGAGTCTGCCGCGGGCGTGAGATGTGAGCGACCTATCCTTAGTTAAATTGTTCTTTATTATAAAAACGGTTAAAGGAAGTTCCGTGCGAAACTTAAGAGGTTTCAATTCGGACACTGCCCCGCAACGGTAAGAAGCAAAACTTCTTTTTTATGAAGTTTTCTTCGTAGTCCGGTCTATTAACTGGTTGTTAAATATGCTTTCGAGGGAAAGAGGAAAAAATATAAAAAAAGTCCGCTTTCCGTTGAAAGCGGGCTTTTTTTGTTATATGGAAAGCAGGAGGCACAAAGTATGATAATCATCAATACGGGCGACGGTAAAGGAAAAACAACGGCAGCCATAGGGCAGATTATCCGCTCTTTGGGTCAGGGATTTAAAGTTTGTCTTATACAATTATTTAAAGGCGAAGCCTTTTACGGCGAACAAAACATGCTTGTGAAACTTGAAGGACTTGATTTTTTCTCGTTTTCCAAAGAACATCCGTTTTGCATAAAAGACGTTACTATTACGGAAGCCGCTGAAAGATGCAAGCCCGCGATCGTGAAAATAAAAGAAATAGCAAACAACGGCAAAATCTACGATCTTATAGTTTTGGAAGAATTCAATATTGCGTTGAGAGATAATTTAATAGATAAAACCGAATTTATTGAGCTTGTGAAATTATTGTCTGAAAAATCAGATGTTGTTATAACAGGCAGAGGCGCTCCGCGGGAATTGATAGATTTGGCGGATTTAGTCACGGAAATGAGAGAAATAAAGCATCCTTATAATAAAGGTATTAAATCGAGAAAAGGAATAGAATTTTAAAAACAGTTAGGAGTTAGGAATGAGGAATTAGGAATTAACTACTTTGTTTTTGCCGTTGTCACTCCTAATTCTTAACTCCTAACTTTGAGTGAGCCATGAAAAAAATTTATACAGCATTATTATTTTTATTTTTTATTAATGGTATTGTCTTTGGTGCGGAGTACAAACGCATTGTCTCTCTTGCTCCGTCAGTTACGGCAAGCCTTTATGAATTGGGCGTTGAATCCAATATTGCCGCTATAACTGTTTATTGCCCAGAAGGATCGACAAAAAAAGAAATTATAGGCACGCTTATTGAACCGGATTTAGAGAAAATCATTTCTTTAAAGCCGGATTTAATAATTGCAAGCAAAGAAGGAAACAGCAGGCACGCCGTTGAGAAACTTATAGAACTCGGGCTTAATATTTATGTTATGGAAACGGCGCAGTCTTTTAATGATATATGCGCAAATTATCTTGATTTGGCAGAGGCGATAGGCGCTGCAAATACGGCGTCTGCCAACATAGAAAGCGCGAAAAATAAAATAAATGATATTTCTAATTCCATCCACGGCGATAATATTCAATCCGTCTTTTGGGAAGTCGGCGCGAAACCTTTATACACGGCAGGCGGACAAAGCTTTGTTAACGATTATAATTTTTGGACTAAAACGGTTAATCTTTTCGGAGATTTGTCCGGCAGATATCCGCAAGCCGACGTTGAAGTCGTTGTTTCAAGAAATCCGGATATTATAATTTTAGTAAACATGGGAGACATTACCGATTATGAAGTTAACAGATGGAAAAAATATAAAACTTTAAAGGCTGCGCGTAATAATAAAATTTTTATGATAGACGTTAACTCTATTTTTACCCCGACCCCGGGAACTTTTGCGGACGGCGTAAAAATACTTGCGGAAAAAATTTATGGCAAACAATAAAAATATATTCCTTATTTTTTCAGGACTTTTTGTTTTGGCAGGGTTTTCATTTTTCCTTTCTCTTTCTACAGGCTCAAACGGAATGTCGTTTGTTGAATGTCTGCAAGTATTACTGGGAAATGCTAATGAAAACAGTGAATTGATAATTAAATCGATACGCCTGCCGCGCGTTTTAGCCGCGATTTTTATCGGGGCGGGGCTTTCCGCAAGCGGATGCGTTTTTCAGGCAGTGCTTAGAAATCCTTTAGCAGAGCCTTTGACTTTAGGGGTATCCGGCGGGGCAGTTTTTGGCGCTGCTGCGGCTGTTGTTTTGGCTGTTTCAACATTTTTTATTCCGTTATTTTCTTTTGCCGGTGCATTTTTAGCTGTCGGCGCTGTATATGCTTTAAGCAGAAAAAAAAGTTTTGATTCAAACGCTATGATTTTGTCAGGCGTGGCGGTTAGTTATGTGTTTTCTTCAACGGTCATGCTTATTTATTCTATGTCTTCGGCTCATCAGATACAAGCCGCTTTTTCCTGGTTAATGGGTGATTTATCAACGGTTGATACAGGGTTACTTATAATAAGCGCTGTTATAATTTGCGCAGGTATTGCTGTTTTAAGTATGTTTGGGAATATTATTAATGTTATATCTTTAGGCGAGCAAAAGGCGCAAACTCTTGGGATCAACGCGCAAAAATACGTTAAATTGATTTTTATAACAGCGTCTTTGGTGGCCGCCGTAAGCGTGGCTTTATGCGGGGTTATCGGTTTTGTTGGGCTTATGATACCGCATATTATGCGTAAAATTTTAGGCGGAAATAATATTATTTTAATTCCCGCGTCAGCCTTAGGCGGTGCGATTTTTTTGCCTTTATGCGACGCGGTAAGCAGAACGCTTTTTGCTCCGGTAATGCTGCCGGCGGGAGTAATAACGGGAATTGCCGGCGGCATATTCTTTATGTTTCTGCTTTCAAGAGCTAAATAACATGATAGAGTTAAAAAATATATTCGCAGGATATCATAATAAAGACGTTTTAAAGGACATTTCCTTAACAATCAAGGAAAGTTCGTTTTCTGGTATTATAGGGCCAAACGGCGCAGGTAAAAGCACTTTGCTTAAATGCCTTTGCGGAGTTTTAAAATTTCACCGCGGGCAAATAATTATAAACGGTAAAAATATAACAGATTTAAAAAAGAGCGAGCTTTCAAAAGCCGTTTCGTATATGCCGCAAACAATTGAAAGCAATTTGTCTTTCAGCGTTTACGATTTTGTAATGCTTGGCAGGTTTCCGCATTTGGGATTTTTAAAAAATCCGTCGAAAAACGATAAGAAAATAGTTCGTGAAGTTATGGAATTTACAAATATCGCGGATTTCTCGCAAAGAAAAACAGACGAACTTTCCGGCGGTGAAAGACAAAGGGTTTTAATAGCCCAGACAATAGCGCAAGGTACTCCGGTAATTGTTTTTGACGAGCCTACCGCGCATTTAGACATTGGCGCGCAAAACGACATATTAAAACTTTTAAAAACGTTAAACAGGGATTTTAAGAAAACGATAATAGCGACAATGCACGATTTAAACGCCGCAGGAGAATTTTGCGATAATTTGATTTTGCTAAATCTCGGGCAAATTAAAAGCTGCGGTTTGCCCGAAGACGTTTTAAACTATAAAGATATAGAGGAAGTATATAAAACTACGGTAATAGTGAAAACAAATCCGATTTCAAATAAACCGTATGTTATTCCGACAACTACAAAGTGAAAAGTGAAGAGTTAAAAGTTAAAAAGATGTATTTTTGCTTTGCAAAAACTTAAAATAGGTTTCGGCTTTGCCGAAACACAACATTTGCACTTTGCACTTTTAACTTTCCACTTTGTCGTTAATAGCAGGGGAATCCCGTGTGAATCGGGAACAGTCCGGCTACTGTATTTAGGCGCTCGCCAAATGAGCGTCTATAAGTCAGAACACCTGCAAAATAAAAACGCCCCAAGGAGGCAAAATGAAAAGACAATTAATAATTAACAGTGAATAAGATGTCAATCCTCGCCCCTTGCGGGGTGAGTGCGCGACGAATAAGGAGCGCGAGTCACGAACGGGCGCGAGATGTGAGCGCACCGGAAGTAGCTTGACTACTTGGAACTTTGAGCGAAGCGAAAAGAAGGTGAGGGGTTGCCGTTTTCAATTTAATAATAATGATAAATTCAAAAAATGGAAACGATAACAGCAACCCCTCATCCGGGACTTCGTCCCACCTTCTCCCGCAAAGGGCGAAGGAAACAACTTAAAAGGAAAATAATATGAAAAAAATAATATCAGCATTTTTGTTTGTAGTTTTTGCGGCAAATGCCGCTTTTTCGCAGGACATATTTTTAACTCTTACAAAGTATGAGGAAAAAATAGAAAAACTTCCCGCAAACGTTACCGTTATTACGCGGGATGAAATTGAAAATAAACACGTTCAAACTTTAGGCGAGCTTCTTCAAAATCAGGCCGGAGTAAACGTCAGAGTAAACGGTTCCGTGGGAGCCGCGACAAGCGTTTCCATAAGAGGCGCGTCGACACTTCAGACTTTGCTTTTGGTTGACGGAAGAAGAGTAAACGATATAGGCCTTGGCAGCGCGGATTTTACGTCGATTCCCGTAACTATTATCGAAAAGGTTGAAATTATAAGAGGAGCCGGAGCCGCAGTTTACGGGACAAGCGCTTTCGGCGGAGTAATAAACGTAATAACAAAAAAGTCGAAATATGATTCTCCTTTGGCTGATGCGGGCGTTTCTCGCGGCAGTTTTAATACTTTTAACTCCTATCTTACGGCCGCTTATGCGTCGGAAAAATTCGGAACGCTTGCTTCGGGTTATTATATTTCAAGCGACGGCGACAGAAAAAATTCGCAGTTTGACGGCGGTAATATATTTTTGAGTTTTCAAGCGAATCCTTTTGAAAACTCAAAGGTTTCTTTGACCGGAAATATATGGGATGGCAAAAACGGAGTGCCGGGCTCTACATTTTGGCTTACGCCTGAAAACGAACAGAAAGACAATAACAAATATTTAAAGCTCGATTACGATTTGAATATCGATAAGTCGGCAACGATAAACGCAAGCGCGTACGCAGCCCGTAACGTCAGAAATTATTACGACTATAACGGCGGAAATCCTTACGACCCTACTTGGACTTTGACCGACGGTTTTTATAAATATACTTCCGAAACTTACGGCGCGCAGGCGGATTTTCATTACAAAGATTTGCTGCTTATAGGAGCTGAAGCCTGGAAAGATTTTTATAAAGAAGACGAAGAATTGTCGGGATTTTCGTCGGATAAAAACAGGACGACTTCAGCGGCTTACGCTCAGCTTAATTGGGTTTTAGAAGAAACCGTAAGCATTATTCCGTCGGCAAGATATGACGAAAATTCACAGTATGGCGGCGTTTTTACGCCGGCAGTGTCTATTGTCTCCAATGTAAGCGAAAGTTTAAAGTTGTCGGCAAATATCGGGAAGGTGTGGCGCGCGCCGGCGTTTACGGAACTTTATTGGTATCAGCCGAGCTACGGAATGTACGGCGATCCCAATTTAAAGCCTGAAAGCGGAATATCAGCCGATATCGGCGCGGAGTATTCCAAAGGCAAAGCGAGATTTTCTTTAAACGCGTTTAACATCAGAAGCGAAAATTTGATAGCGTGGGATTTTGACCCTTTAACTTATGAATTTCAAGTAAAAAATATTGACGAAGCGAGACAATACGGCGTTGAATTCGCCGCGGGCTATACAATGTATTCGTGGCTTACTCATGCGTTAAACTATACGTATCTCAATACGGAAAACGAGAAAACAGGTAAAGAGCTTCCTTATAAACCGCAGAATACGTTAAACTATACTTTAACGGTCCGGCCAATAGATAATTTATCTGTTTCAGGGATTCTTTCTTGTCAGGATAGAGTTTTTGTAGACGCCGCAAATACGCAGGATTTAAACGGTTTTATAACGCTTGATATAAATGTCAGCTATGAAGCGGATAAAAATATAAGTTTGTGGGTTAGAGGCGCGAATGTAGGCAATGCGAAATATGAATTAAACTCGGGATATCCTATGCCCGGAGCGGCTGTTTATACGGGAGTTAATTTAAGGATTTTGAAGTAAGATTATTTAATGTCAAATGCAAGACTGTTTTTCAGTCTTGCATTTGACGTAAGCTGATTAGATACGGGAATATTTCTTGAAAAGTTTTACCATTATTGTGGCGGTAAAATAGCCTATCAAAGCTCCGGCTAATACGTCGGACGGGAAATGGCTACCGGCATAAATTCTTTCAAAAGCCGTTGCAAAAGCCAAAAATAAATACCAGTACCAGTATTTTCTTACGGTTAAAAACATAAACGTGCAAGCTGCGAAAGCCGCCTGGGTGTGGCCTGACGGGAAAGAGTTTCCGTGAATATGTTCGTAAAGAGTATTAACGTTTTCGTCGCCGAAAAACGCCAACGGGCGGAGCCTTTCAAAATATTGTTTGAGAAAGTACGTTATAACCGACGAGACTACCAAAACGCTTGCGAGAAGCGCTAAGTTTGTCCAAAAACTGTCCTTTTTGTTATTCCACATTATTACTATAGACAAAATAAGTATAAACGTAAGACCAATGTTAAAATCTTTTGAATCGAAATAAGATATCGGAGCGATATAAAAATCAAAAAACTTACAGCGCATATACGAATTGATAAATTTGAAAACCGCGTGATCAAAGCTAAGTAATTCGTCAAATATGATTTTTTTAGGACCTAAAATATTTGCCGAATACTGCTCGGGAAGGTTTGCCGGTTTAAATTTTTTGCAATCCGTAAAAAAGAAATTTCTGATTTTTTTGCCGTTTCTGTAAACTGAAAATTCCGACGGCTCGGAATAAGATTCAAAAGCGTCTCCGTATCTTGCCGGGTCAAAATAAAACATATCGTTACAGATAAATAAGGCGTTTTTATTTCTAAGCGGCCGTAAATCTCTTTGCCATATGTCATAGGCGTCAATTCTGTCGCTGAAACAAAATACCCTGGCTTCCGGAACGGCAAAAGCTATCTGGCTTGCAAGATAACTTTTATGCGTAAAGATAAAAGGCTTTTCTTTAGGAGGATACTCCGCAAGCCTTCTTCTTATTTCATTTCCAAGTTCTTCCCAGCCGAAAACGTCGTTTGTAACGTCTACTCTTTCGGCTTCAGGTATCCCGTACCTTATTTTTTCCGCCTGTTCTTTAGGTAAAAACTTTTCGACGGGTATTACTTTATACATAATGTGCGCGTAAGCCAGAAGCATAAGTAAAACGGTAAACGACCATGCTATTATATTGTAAATTTTAAACCATTTAATGTCCGCATATTTTAAAGTTATGTGCGCTACGTATATTGACAATATTAAATAACCCATAGCAGGCCAGTGAGGCAGAATTTCGTTAAACGTGGCTATGAAATTGAAAAATATCAGAATAGGTAGCGAGAAACATGCTATTAGAAGGGCTGTCCTGTCTTTTTTTACGAACGCTTCTTTAACGCATAAATAAGCAGCCGCTATAAAAACTAAAAATATCGGCGGAGATATATAGCCGGCTTGCGCGCCAAGACACTGGCTGAATGTCGTAAAAGAAAGTTTAGGCAGGCTGCTTCCCAAACCGTGTCTCATCTGGAAACCGAAAGACGCCCAGTTGTTTGCTATGTTCCATAAAATTACGGGCGTAAACATTATAATAGAAATAAGCAAAGCAATATAAGGCTCTTTTTCTTTAAACCAGAACCTGTGTTTCGGCGAAAGAATTAAAAATAACGTTACGGAAACCGGTATCATAAAAGCATTGTATTTTGAAAGCATTGCAAAGCCGGTTATCACGCCTAAAAGATACCAGTATTTTTTATTGTTTGTTTCGATTATCAGTATAAAAACCAGCAGCGCCAAAATCCAAAACAAAGCAAGAGGAGAATCAGGTATTGAAATAACCGAACCTAAAAATGAAAATACCGGAAGCACGTTTAACAACACCACGCCCGTAAAAGCCGTTCTTTCATTATAAAGTTTTTTTACGCATATAAAAAACAGCCACGAAGTGAAAAAGAAAATAACTACGGCTGGAAACCGGACTGCAAACGCGGTGTTTCCGAAAATAAGAGTTGACACTTTTATCAGATAAGCTATGACCGGCGGATGGTCGAAATATGAAAAATCAAGAAATTTTGTGTAAACCCAGTAATGCGCTTCATCGACAGACAAACCTATTCTGCCTATAAACAAAAGCCTTAAAAGGGCCGTAAAAATATTGACTGCCCAAAACCATATTTTGTAGTTCATCAGTTTAATTCCTATCAGTTGCCTTTTTCCCTCGCCCCTTGCGGGAGAGGGAGACACGGAGTGTCGGGTGAGGGGTTGCCGTTGTTGTCATTACCAAAGGTAGCTATCGAAAAGCGAGAGGCGACCCCTCATCCTCTTGCTTCGCAAGTCCTCCTCCCGCAAGGGGCGAAGGAAACAACTTGTATCTATATTGTGTGTTAATTTCCGTAAATTCTCAGCTTCAAAACTTTAAAAAGATATTTAATCAAAGTCCAAGGACGAAGTTTGGATTCGCCTGAAACTCTCGAGAGAAATTCTATGGGGTATTCTTTTACGTTAAATTTGTTTTTTTTAACGTAGTATAAAACTTCGGTAACTATGAAAGGATCTGCAGCCTGCAGTTTGTTTACAAAAGACGATAAAACTTCTTTATTAAACATTCTGTAGCCGGAAGTCGGGTCTTTTACTTTTACGCCTAAAACAAATGCCAAATAAAATTTTGAGAAGCTGCTTACTATTTGGCGCAGAAAAGTTCTTTCTTCGTCTTTTCCGCCCTGCACGTAGCGGGAACCTATTACAACATCGCAGGTTTTTATGGTTTCAATAAATCCGGGAATGTATTTGGGAGAATGTGAACCGTCGCCGTCCATTTCCAGCACATAATCAGCGCCCAATTCAAGAGCCTTCAAAAAGCCGTCTTTGCCGGCATAGCCGCGCCCTTTTTTTTCTTTTCTGAGAAGCAAATGGACTTTCGGGTTTGTTTTTGATATTTCTTCAACTATTTTATAAGTCCCGTCAGGCGACATATCGTCGACTATAAGCACTTCTATATCCGCAACGCCGCAATTTAATACGTCGTTTATAATCTGTTTTACGTTTGACGCTTCATTATATGTGGGGATCATCGCAATTGTTTTCATGGCTATTCCTTCGTTAATTGCCGTTCTATCGCTTCTATAACTTCCTGCCCGGAAATGCCTTCCATGCAGTTGTCGATTATATCGCATTTTTGTTTATAACAGCATACGCATTCTTTTGACGATTGTATTTTAGCCCCTCTTGAATAAATTTCTATTTCGGCAAGAGACGTCGGACCGAACAGGGCGACTATATTTTTTTTCAGACCCGCGGCGGCATGCAACGCCATTGTGTCGCCGCAAAGTATTGTGTCGCAAAGATTTATCATCGCAAAAAAATCCGGGATTGAATTATTTACGCCCGTGGAATAAACATTTTTTATTTTTTCGGCAAGAATTACGTCTATTTCGTCTTTATCTTCCGTTCCGCCCAATAGTAAAACGGTATGTCCTTTGTCGGAAAAATATTTCGCGGTGGTTATAAAGCCTTTAGTAGTCCATTTTTTTAAAGGCCATCTTTTTCCTGCTCCGGGATTTATGCCTATAATTTTTTTATCCGTATTTATTTTGTTTTCTTTTAAAAAAAAATCGGCTTTTTGTATTGATTCTTTTGAAAGAGGAACTACAATTTCATAATGATGTTTAGGAATTTCAACTATTTTTGACATCCAGTGCTGGTAAGTATGAGTATTGGCTTTTTTAAAATTGTCGTACGCGCTCATTTTTAACCACTGCGCCGCGTAAGAGTTTGAAGGAACAATGGTTCTTTTATTGTCTAAAGTGTAACCTAAAACCTTTGAGTAGTTTGAAAGTTTTGCAAGAGCAAGGCTTTCCGGAGACAAATCAAGATTTATAACGATATCAAAATAATTTAACGCGAGATATTCAAGAATTTTTTCATCGTTGTAAACAATATTGCTTATGAAAGAATTGTTTTCCAGGACGGCTGCGTTTTTTTTGCTTACGACCCACGATATTTCGCTTTCGGGATAAATTTGCTTTAAACCCTCAAGTATAAACGTAGTTCTTAAAACGTCGCCCATAGCTCCGAGTTTTATAATTAAAATTTTTATTGAATTGTGCGTTTGCGATAATTTGGAATATTTATCGCAATTATCGCATACGGCATTGTCGTTTTTCTGGTATTTGCACGGTCTGTCAAGCGGAAAATTTTCGCAGTCCGTATATACGGTAAAATTTTTGTTCATAATTTAACATTTTTAGCAAATTTTGAATAAGCGGTCAATAAACTGTAGTATCTCATAACATATTGGACTTTTTGTGATTAAGAAGTGTTAAAGCGCAATGAAGCGGTGTTTGGTAATTTAAAGCTCTGTGATGTCTCTTGTTATTATACCAAAAAATATAGTCTTC
>Ga0123356_10001126_pt1 | contig 29615 bp, 23 predicted proteins | sample TergutEmb28metaG_2_FD_92546 | JGI IMG/M metagenome (GOLD analysis project Ga0123356, IMG submission 92546) | Embiratermes neotenicus P3 segment gut microbial communities from Petit-Saut dam, French Guiana - Emb289 P3 | ecosystem: Host-associated > Arthropoda: Insects > Digestive system > Gut ...
AAAAATATAAAAAGGCATGAAGAATTAAAAGAAGTTAAAAATAATAATATGAATATTAAGGATGTTTATTGCTGTGATTGGTATCCATTATATAAAGCAAGTCCTGATGACCCTCAGTATGAATATTATTTAGAAGAAAAAGAATATTGGCTTGATTTGTTTGAGGGTTCTAAAGAAGATTCTGAAAATGCAAAAGGAATAATAAGAATAGAATTATAGGAGGTTTTTTCATGAAAAAGATTAATAATATTAAAAAGGATATTGATAAAGTTAATAAGATAATTGATAAAAGAAAGAAATTACTCGATGAAAACCCTAAAGATATAAGATTAAAATTAGCTTTACAATCATTTGAAGGTAGAAAAGAAGTATTATATCATGAATTAGAAAATGAATATGTTAAATTAATAGATGAAGCTAAAAATGTTTTAGAAATTAACAGCCACCTCATAGAATCATTAACAGGAATCCAAGAAAAATGAAAATGGTAATTTATTCAGTTAAAATCTGAGGAATAAAATTTTTCATCATATTTATATTTAACCATTTTGATACATATTCACTAAAAATTAGTCATATATTAAGACATATTTTTTTCATCTTTATTTTATATAAATTTCATTATAAATATTATAAAAGTGCAGTTTGTATTTTCTAATAATAAATATACGAATGAGTTTTTTTATAGCATATATACTTTACTATTTTGACACCTATCTAATATTTTTGACACTTATTTTGGCACCTATTTTATAAGTGAATTGGATTTATATACTTATCGTTTTTTCAACATAACTTTCAACATAAATAAAGTAGTGACATGTAATTTTAGTAAACTATATATTGCTTATTTTTAATACTATTATTAGGATTGTAAATTGATGATTAATTGATTTGTTGGTATTGTATACTCATATGATTTTATAATAATTAATTTATAATGGTATAAAGTTATTTAAATAGGGTTTAAAACAAAAAAATAAGTGTTAGATTAATTCTAAAAATTATAAATCTAAAAAAATAAGTGTTTTCAGGGGATAGCTAATTCTGCTTGGATTTCAAAACTAAGCCTCACAGTATCCCAGGAATTAGTCAGAGTACTGTTTAAAACCCTATGAGTCGTGTGCTCTAACCAGCTGAGCTACCCCTGCATCTGACTATTTTCTATCAGTTTATTTATATCATTTAAACTTTTCGATTATTTTTCATTTTTTTACTTTTATTTTTCATTATATATTTTTTTATTATAATTGTTTTTAATTTTTTAATTCTTTTTATTTTTCTATAGCTATAATATTTATAAATTAAATATAATAATAATAGAATAGTAATATTAATAATAGTTATAGTAAAATTAAATAAAATTAAATAAAATGAAAATGAGAATAAAATATAACTTATTAGTATATCTTAGTGTTAATGATAAATTATATATTTTGATATCATTATTTTTTTAATAAAGATGTTTTTGTGATATTTATGAGTAAAGTAAAAGATATGAGTTTAGCTGATGAAGGAATTAGGAAAATTAAATGGGTTCAAAAGCATATGCCTGTTCTTGAACATATTAAAAAGGAATTTGAGCAAACGAAACCTTTTGAAGGAATAACTGTTGGGTTTTGTCTTCATCTTGAACCAAAAACTATTAACCTTGGTCTCACTCTTCAAGCTGGTGGTGCTGAAGTAGTTATGACTGGATGTAATCCTCTTTCTACTCATGATGATGCAACGGCTGGTGGTGCTGCACTTGGACTTAACATGTATGGCTGGAGAGAAGAAACAGAAGAAGAATACTATGAAACTATAAATGATGTTCTTGATTATAAACCAGATATCATCATCGATGATGGTGCAGACATGATACTTGTTCTTCACCAAGAGAGGAAAGAATTACTTGGCAAAGTTATGGGGGCATGTGAAGAAACTACTACTGGTGTTCATAGATTAGAAGCTATGCACGCCGATGGTGCACTTAAAATCCCTCTTATAGCTGTAAACGATGCATATACTAAATATCTTTTTGATAATAGATATGGAACTGGCCAATCAACTTTTGATGCTATTATGGGAACTACTAACATGTTGATAGCTGGTAAAACTGTGGTTGTCTGTGGTTATGGTTGGTGTGGTCGTGGAGTAGCTACACGTGCAGCGGGCCTTGGTGCAAATGTTATTGTAACTGAAGTTGATGCAATAAGAGCACTTGAAGCAAGAATGGATGGTTACAGGGTCATGCCAGTTGGCGAGGCTGTAAAGTATGCTGATTTAATGATTACTGTTACTGGAAATATTAATGTAATCAGTGGGGATGACTTTAATGCAATGAAAGATGGATGTATGTTAGCTAACTCAGGACATTTCAATGTTGAAATTAACAGAGGAGATCTTGAAAAGCAGTCTGTTTCTGTTGAAGAGGTAAGAGAGAGTGTTGAACAGTTCACAATGAAAGATGGAAGAAAGATCTATCTTTTGGCTGATGGTCGTCTTGTTAATTTAGCTGCAGAAAGAGGTCAAGGTCACCCTGCAGAAATCATGGATTTAAGTTTCGCTGCTCAAGCACTTTCAGCAAAATATATTGTTGAAAATGATCTTGAAGTTGGAGTTATGAAGTCTCCAGATGAGCTTGATTATGAAATAGCTGGCTTAAAACTTGAAGCTATGGGTATTGAAATTGATAGCTTAAGTGAACGTCAAGAAGAGTATTTAGGGGACTGGCAAGAAGGAACTTAGGTTTTTTTCATGCTTTTCTTTAGTTTATTATATTTTATCATTATGTTTATTCATTATTAACTCATAAATTTTTAAATATTTCAAAATATAAAGATTTATATAAGTTTTATGATAAATAAAGAATATGTAATACTGAAGTATAAATATTTGTAATATAATATAAAATATGTAAAAAGTATTATTGGGGTGGCTGGACTTACTCAATCTAAGAGTAAAAAAAGAACATTAAAGAAAAAACTTGCCACAAAATCTTTGGAGTTTAGAAGAATTTAGTCTTCATAAGGTAGAATGCTAAAGTTATTATTCTTAAAAGAATAATAAACAGGTTAAACATAATACCACCTCCCTTAATTTAGAGGCTCTATATCAGAACCTTTTTGTAAAACATGTAGTTTGTTCTGTTTTTTGAGTTTTTAAAGCAAAAATCCAGCCAAAAAAGATATACAAATTTTTGATAGAAGAAGTTCTCGTTAATGAGAACCTCTATCAAAAAATTGGAAGAAAAATCTTCCAGAACTACATATTTCACAATGAGTTAACATTCTGATATACAATCAATATATTATATTTTCTAATATATAAATTTTTCCATAAAATCGCCTAATAATCATTATAAGGTAGATATAGCTATTTTTAAAGACAATATTACTATCAGATAGTAGAATTATTTTAATATAGTAAAATTGCTTTCAATTAGAAATATTGATCTCAAATAAACTAACATCATGTCATATTATAGATTTATTGATAAAGGAGATTGGTTTATTTCGATGTCTTTTTTTATCTTTTTTGATATACTTGTTTTAATAAAAGTAATAATAATTTTATTTTATAATAAATGAAAAAGTTTTATATGTAGAACTTAATAATCTAGCTATCTTTTTGAAAAATAATGGAATCAATAAAAAAAAATATTTATAAAAATAGTTCTTGAGTAAAAAAATTTATATAGTATGAAGATTATAAGAATAATTAATGGTAAACGCAGAGGCTTATTGGAAGTTTATTGCTTCCAATCTCTGATATTTTTTTTAATATTATTCACTCTTTTTTAATCCTTATTTTTACATATTTAAATCTCAATTTTATAGTATATATTTTTAATGGATGTTTCACATACAATAATTGAGGTCATTATTTTCCGAAGTAAAATAAGCAACTATTTTGTAGTTGAGTGAGATGATAGTAATGTCATCTTGCAAATCGGAGGTTAGCTTTCTGCGTTTACCACAAATCTGCAGTCTAACCTTACACACTTTGGAGGAGGTGGTAAGGTATGGTTATTACCGAAATCATCGGAGCTATTTTATCAATAGTCCTGGTCGTTTGGTACTTGATACTTATTATCACCAAATTTAGAGAATAAGTTAGATGAATGATTTCGGAAATATGACCTCATTATTTATCATTTTTAAGCTATTTTTCATTAAATTATGAAACAAAAATTTCTTTTCAATACTTTTCTATCATGAAGCTAATAAAAATGATAAATTACTTGAATTATAGAGAGTCCCAAAATAATCCTAAAAAAAACAAACAAGAATAAAGAACATTTTAAGAATATGGACTAAAAAAATATATAAAAAATTAGTCATAAAACATTAAAACAGGTTCGTTTTTTAATAACTAATTTTACAATTTTAATAGCTATCATATATTCTTTTTTTAGTAGCTATTTTTTCATTCTTTCTATTCTTTGATACAATCTTTCTAAAACCTCTGGGTCATATGAATAGATAAGATAAAAAAGAGTATCTATTTTTTCAATAACATTTGAGGGAAAATTTTCTTTATCATTTGACATTTTTTGAAGAAAATACATTAACCAAATTTCATGGACATCATGAAGCATTTCTTTTTGTTCTTTTTCGTTTTCAAAGCAATCTTTAAACTCTTCTTCTATTTCTTGAACATATTTAACTTTCAATCCTGTCTCTCCTGCTATTTTTTCAACAGTATCATCAGAAAAAATCTTATAAAGAGTTTGAAGAGTTTTTTTAAAAGGTTTTCCTCTTTTACCTGAAAAAAAAGTATCTGTAAAATCATCAAAACTTTTTCCGCATGATTTACAGGTATATCTTTTTCTTTGTGTTTTTTTATAATTTATTTTTACATTTCCTCTACTCTGAAAATCTGGAGAATGACACCAAGGACAAAAAACTCCATTATCCCACCGAATTTGTCTAAAAAAATCCATAGCTTCTTCTTCAGTATAACTACCATCATCCTTAAAATTACATTTTTTACACATATCTTCATCAATATAAAATACAAGGTCGCATTTCTCACATTTATGAGTATAAAACCTGTCAGGAAAGATATCCTCAACTTTTTTAAGGTTATCTAGAGAATGGCATTTAGGGCAAGATATTCCTTTAGACCATTTAATAATTCTATAAATATTCACATTTCTTAAGGTATTATCATGAGTCATATTATACAATATAATTTTTTGTGAATATAAAAATTTTTACTTTTGCACCAGATAATCAGTATAAACAAAATAGATATTCTGTAACATTTTAGACACATTTTGCACCAACAAAAAGTAAGAACTTAGTGCAAAAATACAAGCCCTTTATAAAGAATTGAATTTTTTGCACCAATAAAAAACTGCTAATGATAGTTTATTAGTGAAATATCGATATATTAAGGTTTATATCCTTGAACCACATATATAATACTAATATCTGGACATAACTGCTCTGTATCAAATGATATTTTTGAAAAAGAGTTCCATGCTTCAGAAAAATTAATAAAATAAAAAGGTGATTATTAAAAAAATAGATAAAATTTAAGATCACTTGTATTTGAGAGCATAACTATGAAAGTAAATATAAAAATGCCTTTATTTAAAATAAAGGCAACAAGAAAAAGAGCATTAACTCTTTGCAGAAAAGGGAGTTGGTATTGTGTTTAACAAAATCAGCGACTTAAAAGAAGCGTGGGAACAAGGTGTTATTAACATTTATCCTGCGGCTGATAAAGGAACTCCAGCAGTTTTTGCAGTTCCAGAAGAAGGAAGCTATCATAATACTGGGCTTGCTTTTTCACGAATAGATGAAAACGCTGAAAAATGGTTAGAAACTAGAGAAAACAAAAGGTTCTTCTCTCATGCATTTTTTTGGGATAAAAGCCCATTTGACTCATTTAAAGAACTAGTGGATATTTCAAATGGTAAACTCAATGGAAAAGATGTAACAAAACCAGAGGGTTGGTGTGTACTAATCGGCAGAGGATCTGATAAAGATTTTCTCCAAAAAGATGACGGTGGACTCAGATTAGCCTGTATAGATATTGATGGCTACAAAACAAAAGATGATCCTGACAACGAGATTAGGAAAAGGTCTTGTGATGAATTATATAAAGCTATTAGTGAAAATGCCGAATTTAATTTCTTCGCGGAAAGAAGTCAAGGTGGCGGCTACCACATATGGTATCTGACTAAACAACAAGTATTAACAAAACAAGTCCACCACCTACAAAAATTAATGTTCCCTGAAGGATCAGAATTTGAAGGAATGGTAATAAATGAAACAAGTAATACTAAAGATAGGAACAAAGAGTTTATAGAAGTATTTTCTAAAGGAGGAGTAAAATATGTATCATGCTCCCCAACAGAAAAATATACTTTTGTAGATGATGAACCTATTGAATTGTTAAAGATGAAGCCTGTTGAAGATATCAACACAGAGCTAAAAAATGCACTGAAAAAAGCAGGGTTCATATATAGCTTAGACACTGAAAATGTAGCTACAACAAGTGAAAAACCTGTAAAAACAGAAAAAGAAACTTCTAAAAATGTTGAACAAAGCTACTCTTATGAAATAGGAGATTATGAACTTAGCGAGTTACAGAGAAACATATTAAACTGTTACCGTGCAGGAAATATGAATTCCTTTGGCTATATATTAATAGCTAATTTTAGAAGAGCTGGTTACGATACAGATAAGGTTTATCAAATATTTAAAGAACTCCCAATAGAACAGGATCTTGCAAAAGTAAGGACTGATATAAACCAGCAGTACAATGTTAGATATAATACCATAGCTGGAATGACTGGTTTACAGGGAGCAATAGATGAATATTGTATTCCAGAAGCTCTTGAATCAACAAAAGAATTTTTCTATAATCTTTTTCAAAAAGAAATGCCTGTAGATACTATATGCAATCCCATGTGGGAAGAACTAAGTACTGATGAGATGATTTTAAAAGAAAATAAATTATTCATCAGATATGATGGTGAGTATTGGATTAAGCAAGCACTGAAACAGAAGAGTCCTGATGAAAAGTGTTTTGAAGTTTTAGAAAATATTGAAGAGTATAATATTGATACACTTGCATATCTTGTTGTTATGCAAGATAAGATGGGGTACCATTATGGTTGGTCACATGATTTATCTTTTGATATCACTCCCAATGTTTTTCAAACATTTTTAGATGAATCTGAATCCAACAGAAATAAATATATCGGCCAATCTGTTAAATATTTTGATGTTACAGCTTGTAAAAATGCAGTATCATTATTCTTAAAAAGTTTAAAAGCATTTTTTGAGAAAGATACTGAAGATAATGAGTTGTCTTCTGCAAAGGAGAAGTTAGCTCATAATGCAAGAAACTATGACTACATTAAGTATACTGAAAGGGCTCGTGGAATATCCAATGACACTTTAAATAAGATTAATATAATGAATAATCTGTATGTCATTAATGATAGCATTATTAAAGAAATGAAGATTGTTGAGGAAAGAAGTATAGCTAAACCAGAATTTACCCCAACTGGTGAACAGCTAAAAACTGATATCTATGGTGAGCAGGTTGCAGATACCATTGGTAAATTTGCTATAACTGGGTTGAAAATTCTAAAAGATGTCCTCGGTGAAAAGGACATTAAAGAAGCCGAAATTATGTCCAATGAAGGCCTTAAGAAAATTCGATTTGATGCAACTAAAAAATTTATTAACAACATAGATGATTCTATTGGAGTAACTGGTAGAACTGATTCAATTAAAAAAGCTATATTAGGAGTTATGAACTTTATCATAGAAAATAAAATAAACTATGAATATGGTTTTTATTCCTCTGCTGATGGGATATTCACCCATAATAATGAACTCTGTTGGTTTGAAAATAATAGAGTTAAAGAAGTAGAAAGACCAACAAAAGATGAATTGAACAAAGCTATTGAAGTTCTAAAAAGATTATTTAAGCACACTTCTATTAAGGACAAAAGTAAAATAGCTACTATCTTTAAATGGTATTTATCTGCACCTTTTGCATATCTTATACGTGATAGACAAATAAATGGAAAGTATATTAAGTTTTTGAACCTTATAGGTGAATCTGATGCAGGGAAAACTGCTTTGTGCTTAATATGTAATATTATTTGGGGAAGGGAAAGTCGTCGTAAAGGAACAGATACAAAAAATGCAGCTAATTTTTCAGAGGTATTGAAAGAATCTGGTTTTCCAGTTTTAATCGATGAAGCAGATGATCTCCTTTCTGATAATGAACTACGTCCTATGATTAAATCTGTCCGGGATAGAAATTATTCAAGAAGTAAAAATGAACAGATAGATGGAGGATGGGGTCAAAAAAAACAAATAGCTCTTCCTATAGCTATATTTACTAGTAATACTTATTATGAGTCTACTGAGAAATCTGAAGTTAAAAGAGTTCTTAATATACTCTTCAGTCCAGAAGATGTCTCTTCAGATAAGGGGAAATCCTTTTTAGAACTTTTTAATGTTAGTGATAATGAAGGTTACAAAAATTCAGACTTCGGAGCTTTTGAAGCTTTTGGCAGAGAATTCTTCTATCAAGTTAGGGACAAATACCAAGAAGAAATCTTTGAAGATATACTTAATTCATTTTTAGAAAGTTTAAATATTGAAGAAGTCTTATTAGAGTATGATGATAGTGAAAATTTAAATAAAAATATCGATGATATTTACAGAAAAGCTATTATTGATGTAATAATTGAAGACTTTAACCATGAAGATAGATATCATGGTGAAATAGCTGAAGATGAAGATTTAGGAAAACAAAAGCTTCAAAAAAGTAGGGAGTCTAAGTTCATTAGAGTTGTGGAGGACAAAAGAATACCTTATATCTCCATGAGTAAGGATTATAAATATATCCGAGTTGAAGGTGGAGTAAACACAAGGTTAAAAGGTAAAGATTTGAAATTCGATAACATGAATATACGAACCATCTTAAATCTTTTTAAGGAGTATAATAGTGGGATCGATAGTGGTGGAAAGAATATACGATATGTTAATATCCCTATTGAATTATTAGGGCTTTAACATTCCTCTATTTTTTTCATTACGCTTTTTATTATGCTGATTACAGTTTTTTTAAAACTACTTAAATCAGCTATTTTTTTAATTAAAAACTATATTTTCTTTTATTTTTTAAAATAAACCATATAATTATTTTATTATATTTTTTAATTTTCATTTTACGACTAACCCTCTTAAAAGATAGCGATAAGGAAGTTAAAATATTGACTTTTCCCATTACAGTTTTTCAAATTAAGACCCCTTATATATAAAGTCTATTAATTCCATTTTTCCTATATATAAATATATTTTTAGGTTATTATATAATAATTATATATTTATATACTGTAATGGATTTTTTTCCAAGGACCCCGCTTTCTCCACAAACCTTAAGACCCAAGAGTCGCGCTTTAAAACCATTACAGTTTTAATTTTTCATTACACTCCGAAAATGTAATAGGAAGTTAAACCCATCAAATCCAAAAAATAATACTTCTCACGCATTTAAAAAAGTGTAATGAAAAACAAAATTTATAATGTTTAAAAATAAATTCATCATACAACTAATAATTAAAAAACAAATCAAAAATAAAGGCAATACAGCCTTTTTTTCATAAAAAGAAATATAACTATTTTAAATTATGCTTGTTATTATTTAATAGCTTTCAAAAAAATTATTCATATATTCACTATGAACATTATATCAGGTCTCCCGCGGGGCACCAGTACAAAATCAAACCTAATCTTTAAAAAATAGTCATGCCTCTAAAAAAACCAGGAAAAAATAATCATTTTGTAAAAACCACCTCTAGAATAAGCAGGGCGACATTTCTTCAAAATGTAGCTAACTAGCGCTCGGATAAAAATTTTTTGTAAAACATATAGGACAAAAAATATTTATTCAAAGAATAACCTTTTTTAAGGAGTATTATTCCAAACAACAGACAATTAATCATTAATAAGTTTTTTAAAGCAAAAAATTTTCCTTTTCACCAGCTTTATACCATTAGTTGACAAAAATATAAATAATCTAAAAAATATAAATAATCAGTAGTGATTTATTATGGGTTTATGTAAAGATTGTATATACTGCTCCCTTGTATATGATTACTGGAGATTAGGTCGTTGGAGTACTGTTTGTAATTTGACTGGAGATTTAACAGGATTGAACAGCTCCTGCGAAAGATTTGAACCAAAATAAATTTAAAACTTAACCTGCTGATTTAGCTATTATAATACTAAAACACTCTATATACTTTTTCTAATATAATTATACCTCAATGGCTGATTTAGCTATTATAATACTAAAACACTATGGAGTTTATCAAAGTTCCTGCGAATTTTGAGAGTATATATAATCCTAAACCACCCAAAAATCCAGACATAAATCTTAACTTATTATTACTTTCATAATAACTAAAATATTGAACAAAACCATCAGTAAATGTTGGAATAGTTAATAATACACCAAAAATTAAAACTAATAAATTTAATTCAATCCAATCTTTTTTTAACCAGGTTATTATTAATAATGCTAATATACCCATATAAATACCAGTGCATCTTGCACATACTGGAAACTGGTGTCCTTTATAGAAAAAACTTCTACTAGGCAATCGATGACAAAAATAATTTAAGATATTCAAATTTTTATCCTCTTGATTTAAAAAAAACTATCGATTTGAAAGAACTAAAATTAAAAAAGCTATAAAAACTCCAATGCAACACATATAATCCCATATACTGTGTTCTCTATAATCTTGAGTATTATTATAAGTTTTGCTTCTATCTGTATAATTATTTCCTTTATACATTTCACCATAAATTTTATCGTTAGCACGACCACCGGGAGTACTATTATATCCACTATCCCAATCAAAAGCACTATATTGTTTAATATAATATTGTTCCCTACTATCTAACAAACTTTGATTTATATTACTTTCTAATATGCCATAACCAAAATTATCTAATCCTTCTTCTCTTAAAGCCGTGCATAATCTGCTATTGTATGAATTTGAATAAGGATTAGTTGAGTTCTCAACATGCTCGCCTATTCTTGTTTCAATATCTCTTGTTGTTTGACCAATATAAATTTTCCCAGTTTTCTTATGCTGAATGTAATAAATTGACCCACCCATATAGGAAACCCCAAAATTTTCAATTATATTTAAATTTAAAAAGATATTGTTTGGTTTTTCCCACGAAAACTGTGCTCTAAAGCTATTTCATTATTAGGGTTAATATTTACTGCTTCGTCAAAGCATTTTATAGCTTCAACATAATCCCCAAGACTTTCTAAAATAAGTCCTTTATCAGCGAGAACATTATCATTATTTGGATTAATTTCTAAAGCCTTATCAAAACATTCAATAGCTTCATCAACCCTATCAAGATTGTTTAAAGCGACTCCCTTTTTATTAAGGGCTTCATCATCAAGAGGGTTAATTTTTAAAACCTCTTCAAAACATTTGAGAGCTTCGACATAATCGCCCAGATTTCCTAATACCATTCCTTTATTAAAAATAGCAGCATCATTAGTAGGATTAATTTCTAAAACTTTATCAAAACATTCCACAGCTTCATCAAACCTACCAAAATTAAGTAGACTACTTCCTTTATTAAAAATAGCATCGTGGTTAGTTGGATTAATTTTTAAAACTTTATTGAAATAATCAAAAGCTTCCTCAAACCTACCAAGACTTTCTAAAGTAAGTCCTTTATTATTAAGAGCATGTTCATCATTAGAATTAATTTCTAAAACTTTATCAAAACATTCCACAGCTTCATCAAACCTACCAAATCCCATAGCTAAAGCAATTCCTTTATTATTAAGAATCTTTTCATTAGTTGGATTGATTTTTAAAACTTTATCAAAGCAATCAATAGCTTCATCAAACTTACCAAGATTAAATAAATCATTTCCCTTTTTTTCTAAATCTTCTTCATTCATCATGTAATCACATTCAATAGTATTTTACTTAATATTATCAACTTTTTCATGCCTGTTATTTTTTTATTTATTGACCAATCATCATATTTAATTTTCACAAATTATAATTTTAGATAAGCTTTATATGCTTTTTGAGAGAATAACTTTTAGGATAAAGTTTATTGCTAATGTCCATATCATCCGAAACAGCTTTCCATTTAGTTCCACTTTTAGTAATTTTAAAAGTAGTTGTAAGCACATTAATTTTTCCAGTCATCATATTAGGACTATATATCTTAGTTTTAATACTATTACCTTTTTTATAAGAAATATATTTAAAAGAAACACCAGAAAACTTTTTAGTTCCAGAATCAAGCTTCTTCCATTAGTTTAAACTTGATGAAACTTTTTTAGTATGGTTTTGCTAACGTAAAGTAACCTTCATATTCCCCATAGTTGAATAAGGAGCATAAATACGCTTTTTTGAATACCCTGTTTGGACATATATCTTTTTATTACTCCAACTAACTCGTTTTTTAACACTTTTGGTAATTTTATAAGTGCCTTCTGCACTGCTCACTTTTTTAACCTTTTTAAAGCTCCACACAGTTATTTTTCTATAACCACTAAAACCTTTAGGTGGTACCAATGCAATAGAAACATGCCTATTATCATCATATTTATTCCAATATACTTTTTGACCAGAACTAGAGTAGGATTTATATAAATATATATTTTCAGTTTTAGTAGCTGAAACACTACTAACACTATTTATTGCAAAACCTACTGCAATTGTAAGAACAAACAATAGGATTAATATTTTTCTTTTATTCATATTAACTCACCTTTTTATATCATAGTTTTAACAAATATTTTAAATAAACAAATATATAATTTTTCATGAAAAAAGACTGTTACGTCTTTTCATATTGGATAATGTACGTTAATTGTCCCCAATTACCCTCTTGGTAAACATTTGCAAGAGTATTTTTACCTAGATTTATTGTCTTTCCAGTTTTTGAATTTATGTTATGTGTTTTCCAATTAAAACCTTTAAACCCATTTCCTTGTTTCACTTCAATAGATATTATTTTTATATTTGGAGATATAGTTTTAATAGTAAGGTAACCTGTAAATGGGTCGTCAATATCAAAATTAGCATGTGTATATTCCTGTGTCATTGTAATAACAAAATTATCACTTGAAGTTACAGCACTTAGTGTTTTTGAACTACTGCCAAACTCAGTATTACTTCCAATATAAAATTTTTCAGTATGTATCTTAGGAGGATTGTTAATTGAAGTATTGGAAATATTAGTTAAATTCGATTGATTATTTTTTTCAACATTATTATCATTATTTAATGTAAGGAAAGTATAAGTTCCAATAACTGCAATAAAAATTAACAATATTGCGATAATGATAATTAGGATTTTTTCATTTTTTTCCATTCTTTAACACTCCATAGCAGAGAATTTTACTATCAATTATTATTTCATGAGCTTATAGGTCCATATGTTTCTTCTGGATGCAAATAACAACCATCAACACCATCATTTTCAACCCAATACATTTTTTCGCCATAAGCATCGAAAATATAATTATTAGGATCATAGTTAAGATAACTAGAAGAACCACGATTTTGATTTGTTTTTTCAGAATTGGCACTATATGAATCAGAATCAATACTCTCATTAGTGGTATTAACATCACCCACAGAACTATTAGAACTATTTCCAATAGAACTATTAACAGAAGTATAGGAATTATCATTATTCATAGTAACATAAGCATAAGTACCAACAATAGCAACAACTATTAATAATGCAATAATTACACCAATTAGAATCTTATTGTTTCTATTTGTAAAACTATCATTAGAATTCGTTGAATTAATTCCTGATAATTTTTTTCCACAATTCCTACAGAATTTAGAATTATCAACATTATCTTTTCCACATTTAGAACAATATTTCGTCAAAATAAAAGTCTCCTTTTTTGAATTTTATTATCCTATTATTTTTACTATGTCATTTTCCAAATCGGGACTAACTATTAAATATATCATTGCTTCATTTTTTTTAAACACAAAAGCATTCTTGTCAGATCCCAACACTTTAAATCCAGAATATTCTCCGATGACTGTATCTTGAACTTCATTTCCTTCTTGTATTAGTGAAATTCTGTTATCAGCTAATGATCGTGTAGAATATGGAGTGACAATCATCCCAATATAAGACGATCCATTTTCGTATACTGAACTATACATTTTAAACCCTGGCGAATTAACCCCATACTCTTTACCAACATCATTATAATTACTATCAGTCAATGTAAAATCCTCTGGAATGTTGAATTCTATCCCTCCAACATCCACAACATTAGAAAAAGAATTATTTGATAAGTTAGTTGATAAAATTCCTCCAATAACGATTAAAATAGCTACTAAAGCTATTATTACAATAATAAGATTCTTATTTGTATTATTTGACTTTTTATTATCTTCAAAGCTTTTACCACAATTTGGACAAAACTTATCACCTTTTAATAATTTTTCCCCACATTTATCACAAAAGAATCCTCTGTTTTTCTCATTATTTAAAAATTCATCAGCTGATATTTTTGACTTAGGCATTTTTAATTCACCTTTTAAGTTTTTTATCACTTTATTAATTTCCAATATAAATAGAATTATGTTATTTTCAAGTCCAATGAAAAATCATACTTTTCCCAAAAAGTCTTCTACTACTGCATAGCTAGATCCAGTAATAGCAAATGTTTTGTTATCTTTTTGAAAAACGAATAGTGTTTTTGTATTTATATAATCAAAAAACTCATATCCCTGATATTTGCCAATTTGTTTATCAACGACAATATATCCTGGATGTGTTTCTAGATTTTTTCTCCCTTCCTCAAAAGATACAGAGTTAGCAGAATAAAAAATAAAAACTGTTCCATTAACAACATTATTATTGATAACTAGAAGTTCCTCAGTAGAATTTTCAGTATCTACATTGTATCCCTTTGGAATCTTGAATGATACTCCATTAAATTCTGTAGAAGAGTATAATTCATTTATAACCAATGATCCAAGAGTTACTAATACTATTGCAACAATAATCACTCCAGTAAATATTAATTTTTTATTTTTATTATTTTCTCCTTTACCACAGTTTGGACAAAATTTATCACTTTCATATAATTTTTTCCCACATTTGCTACAAAAAATTCTCTTTTTATCTTCCATTTAATATCAATTCCTCTAGATTTTTTTATTGTACTTAATTAATGAAAAATTAATTATGGTTATTATGAGTCATATAATATGATAATATATTACAATAATATTATTTAAATGATACTACTTTGAGTATATCTTGTGGTTAAAGAGTGTATAAAAACTTAGTTCAATTTCTTTAAATCATTATTTATGAATGATGAAATTATTAGTAAGTTAGCTTTTGTTAGGTCTTCTAAACATAGAGAAAATATCATTCTTTCTATAGGTTATGGAATTAAAATCCCTACAGAATTAGCTAAAAATATTGATATAAGTTCTAAACACATAAGTAAATACTTAGGAGAACTTAAAGATAATAATATTGTTGTATGCTTAAATGAACAAGATAAACGTGGTAGATTGTATAAACTAACACCAATAGGCAAGGAAATATTAGAATACTTGTAAGTTATAAATATTCTAAATTATCCCCAATCTTCAAAATTTTCCTAAAAATTCAATAAAGAACATTAAAAAAGGTTCGTATTATTTTTATTTCATTAAAGTCATTAAATCTTTTGTAAGTATTTTTAAAGCAGTTTTTATTCTCAATTGACTATCCTTTTTATTAGTTAATAATAATACAAAAATATTGTATATTATTATAAATTTAGCTTGCTTGTTAATAAATATTTGTATACTTGTTAAATGATTTTACTATCTTAATCAAATAATAAGTTCATTTGTGAAATCTAATTTTGTATATATGGAAAACAAATATATTGATGAAATAGGATTTGTGAAAATAAGTGAGCAACGACAAAAAGTGATGAAGGATTTAAAAGATAATTTGAAGATTCCTACTGAAATAGCTAAATCAACAGGTATGAGTGTCCCAGAAGTAAGTCGTTCCCTCCGAACTTTGAAAGATAAAGAAATAGTAGTTTGTCTTAATGAAGATAAGCGAGTTGGTAGAGTTTATACTTTAACAGAAAAAGGAAAAGAAATATTGAAATATATATAATAAAGAAATGCTCGTAGATTTTTATATATTGAGCAAATTATTCTTTGCAAAATGCTAATGTGATATGATATTGTATACATAATTTATGCAAAAAACATACTTAAATTATATCTAAACCTACTTAAAATGTACACAAAATTATACTAAATTAAGTTCGACACTATAACCCGAAACTAGTTTTGAATTAAAACTAATATGTCTATTTAATATAGAAATAAAATTATTAATAATACAAAAAAATTTGCTTAATAATTATAATTGATTAAATATTATTTGATAAGTAGTTATTTACTTGTTATTTTTTCATTATCTTCTGGAAACTCGTTATTTAAATATTTACTTATATATCGAATTTGTATTACTGGACCATATTTTTTAATTAATTCATTAAGCGCACTTTCATGGATTAAAACTACCCATCCTTGACCCACTTCGTTTTTATAACTTAAATTATAATCTTCAACTAATCCATCACTCCAAAATACGCTTTCTACTATTCTTTCGCTATTTTCATCAGTCCAAGAAAACCCTGTTTGATTAACATTCCACCCCATTTCATAACCTATTATTGGATTTAATGCTAACCAATCTGTTTTTGGAGAAAATACTTCATAAAATTCATTTTTAATAATCAATTCTTTGCAATTGTCATCCATAGGATATGATTTTGAATATTCCTCTATTAATTTTGAAACATGTTTTTCAAAAAAATCATTATAAGTTTTTGGAAATTTACCTGCGAGTTTTTTAAAAACTAATTTTGATCGTCTAATTTCAGATATGTTACCATCAACTGAATTTACTAAAGTAGTGTCTTCCCCAAGAATGATTGAATTATTAGAACCGAAAAAATGTATATTTTCAAAATCTTCTTTCGAAACGAGAGTGGCATTTTCAATTCGGGAATATGTTTTTTCACTTTCAGAAATTTTTGTTTTATTTATATAATTTGGTCTCTCATCAATTTCAATATAATATAATTGGGGGTCATGTTTTCTAAAAAGAATTTCGAATTCTTCTAAATCCCAGTTTCTTAAGAACCCTAAATCACAAAGTTCACTTATTATATGAAAAAGAGATTTATGGGCTAAAATGGCTTTTTTTCGATTAGAACGTAATCTCAAACCAGTAGATACTAAAAGTTTTCGATGTTTTTCTTCAGATTCTGAAGTCCAGTTTTCATATGGTTCCAAATTTTTCATTATTTGAAAAATCCTAAGATAAAAATTCATAGGATGAAATCCTGTAACTTCTGACAAAGCTAAAATGTTTACATTGAAAAGTTTCCTAATCAACTCTATTTCAAAGTATCCTTCTCTAAATTCATCAATAGTCATAAAATCTATCTTTTCAAAATCATGAAAATAAGCTTCAGGAATTTTATCCTCCATTTAGTCACCTACTTTATTTAATAATTCATTAGATGTTTTCCTAATATAATAGTTAGGTGATTTTTTTAAAAGGTTGATTTCCTCTTTGAAACATTTGACTATTTCTATATTTTTAATACTTAGCGAATCTAATAACATTAGTAGTTTCTCTTCAAAATCTTCATTTTTTAGAATAAATGTTTTAAAAACATCTTTAACAGAGTCATCATTTTTTTGCAACATTGCCAAAATAATAAACGACGAATATTCTGAAATAAAATTTACCTTACTATTAATCAAATAGAATAGTAAATATATAAGTGCATCATATGAATCAATAGGATTCACGCTTTCAAAATTTAAATTTTTCATTGATGTATCGATTTCATAATTTTTCAATAAATATTCAAGATGCTCTTTCATTGATTTTGACATGTTTTTATCAATGTCCTTATCTATTATTGATAATATTTCATTTAAATTATAGTTCACATGCTTAGTAGGAAAGTATTTGGATTGTGTATCATTAATAAAAGTTTCATAGAACAAGTCTTCAATTTTTGTAGAATTAAAATGTTTCAATGATTTCATAATTTGTATTTTTGATTTGCCGTCCCAAAATGAAGACCATCCTCGTGGTTCCAATTGTTTCAAAGATTTTACTCCAATATCCCAAGCTTTTTTTTGATTAAATTTAAAAATTTCATTGCAAAAAAGTTCAATATATTTCATACCTATGTTAGAATTAATTTTTTGATAATTATCTTGAAATGTTTCACACATATCAATAACTTCATTGTTACTTTTTTTCAAAATAATTTCTTTAATTATAGGTTCCCAATCAAATCGAGACTCACCATGTCGTTTTTCTTCATTTAATATTATTTTGAATTCATGAGTTGTTGAAATTTTATTGAAAACTTCATTTTCATCCATCTTGTCTGAATTTTTCAAAAATAATTCATTAACATTCGTATTTTTTTCTTTAGGAATGTATTTCTCATCAATTCCAACAGCAGTATAAGAAATATTAAAATCTAATAAAATTTGTATGATTCCATTTAAGAATGAGTGCCGATTTTTATTTGATACAAAAATCTTTATTTTTGATACTAGAAATTTAACATTTTTTATTAGTTCATCTCTTCCATGATCATCCATAACTCGAATAAAAACTTTTTTAGTGAAATTATCGGGAAATTCTCTACATAAAGGAAACATTAGATATGCTATCGATGAAAAAATAAGTTCACAAGAATATTTGTCACTATCTAGTGATTTTAAAATATATGTTCTTAATATATCTTCGAAAAGAATTAATTCATTATTAAATAGCCATTTAAGTAATTTTATGGAATTTTTTGGATTCCAATTTAAAGTTAAAGAAAGTAATTCCTGTGAAGCATCTAGTATAATCCAATTTTCAGTTATATTTTCTAAAGCTTTCAATTTGTATGCTAATTGTGAAATAAAATTTTTAGATTTTGAATAAGATTTTATACAATTATTCATATATTCTATCCAAAAACTTACTTGATAATCTTTATCTTCATAAACTCCAAAAGAATTATTCAGCATATGATGTAGATTATCTAAAGCTTTTTCTTTTTCATTTAACAATAACCAAAAGTCGATTTGTTCATTTAAATCATCGATTTTTTCAGTAATGCCCATTTTATAAGTATTTTGCTCAATTAAATTTAATTGTGAGTATGTCCAATTTAGGTCTTCAAAATCATTATTTAGTAAATCAATGATAGATCTTTTTAAACTGTTTCCCCATAAGGAAGTAGAATCATTTTCCCATTCTTTCTCGAATACTTCTTTTAATATATTTTTTTGTTTGGAATCATGATTAATTGTATGTGTCACGAAAAAGCACAACATATCATCAATCACGCTCTCAAATGGAAATATTTCTGTCCAATTGCTTTTTAAATCTCTAGAGTTATCTTTAATAAGATAATAAAGACTAATTAATTCTTCAATTTTATTTAAAAAAATATTTTCATCAATTTCTTCTTCTTTCCAAGTTTTTATCCAAACATTAGATATATATTCTATGATGTCTTTAAGAACATTTAATGTATTTTCACAAATATTTTGGCTATTTATTATTATTTCAGGAGATTTACCATATAATAAATTCCAAATTCTCAATAATTTAAATATTTTGTTGAATGAATCAAAAGAAAAGTTATTATGTTTTTCTAAATCAATAGTTAATAAGTCAGGAATTTTTGAAATGATTTGCTTAGACTTGTCCTTGTCTTTTAAAATCAAAAAATAAAATTGTCCTATATGAAAACATAAGTCTTTATCAGTTATCGTGATTTTTTTCATTTCAATGTCAGATATAATGTTTTCAAAAATGTTTTTCGCATCAGTTATGTAGTCAGATTCAAAATATTCATTAACAAGATTTATTTGTAATTTTAAATAAATTCTATATTCAAAGTTTTCTAATTTTAATATCTTTTTTAAATCTGTTTTTCTATTAGTTCTTTGTAAAGCAAAAGAAATTTCGTATAATAATACATTTTGGAGATATTCATAAGGTTTATAAGAATTCCTAGAAGGCACAATAGAATGAGTGCTTTTAACATTTTTTATCTGTTTTATTTGTTTCACAATGTCTTCAATTTTTTTGAAGTAAATTGCTGAAGAACACCAAGTTTTCAATTTTTTAATTTTATCATTGTCAGTCCATAAATCAATGTATTTTGAATTATTTAGTAAATTTAGAGGTTCACTCAAATCAAACACAATTTTAGCTTCAGATTTAAATCCCGCTTCATATAATTTTTCTGATATTTGCAAAGCATCAGTCTTTTTCACCTTTAAATGGTTATTGCTAAATAGATAATTTTCACCAAATTTTATTTTATCTAGAGCAATTAACATTCTCATTACAGTTATTTTATTAACACTATATTCCCTTTCTTCAATTTCAGATTTTATTAATAGTAATTCTACCAATGCTGAAGGATTTTTACATTTTCCCACAGCCTTTAAAGCAATATTAATATCTCTTTTTATATCATTACAGGATCTTAAATTGAAAAATTGTTCTCTAAAATAAGATTGTGATGTGATTTCTAATACTTTTTCATAATTATTAGATTTAAATCTGTGATACATTTCTTCCCATTTTAAATAGGATTCTTCAGATGAACTATAGGCTTCTGCTAATTTTTCATGGAATTTTTTTTCAATAGTGTAATCTTTTTGTCCAGGGATAAGTTCTATTGTTTTGTCTTGTAAAAATAATAAAAAACTGTTATGAAAAAAATTCAAAATAACTTTGTCAATCTCAAAGTAATGCAGAAAGTTTTCTCTGAATTTATTAAAGGCACCCATATTTGTGAGATTTTTAGCCCAAGTAAGATCAATATTTCCTCTTATACGACATATCAATCCTAAAAACTCATTTAAATCAGCATCATTTTTCACAGGTTCCCAATAACTTTCATATAATGATTCAATATCTCCCTCATATTTATTTATTTTTTTCAAAGATTGATCGATTTCTTCAGTAGATTCACATATTTTAAGCTGTTTAATGATATAATTAAGTGCTAACGGATGTCCTGATGATAGTGAAAATATTTTTTCTTTTTGAGAATCAGATGCATAAGATAGTGTACTAGATATATTATGTACATTTTCTCTTGTTAAAAGAGACATTGAAAGTTTTTTATCATTTGTTTTAATAGAGGTTTGTATATTAATAGGTATTATATTTTCAGTCTGACTTCCTAAAATAAAAATAATTCCTTCTGGAATGTTTTCAGGGCTTAATAAATGGTTTAATAAAGAATTTTGAGGGTTTTGCTCTCTTTCAATATGATCAAGACCATCAATTAGTATTATTGTTTTCACTCCATTTTCTAAATAATCCTTATTTAATAGCTCCATATATTCCAAAAAGACACTTTTCAATTCAGACACACTAGTACCATGAGAACTTATATTTGTGAAACCTTCTCTATTAAATGAAAGAATAATATCATTGAAAAAATTTTCTGCTTCGCCTCGATCATGATTTGAATTGGAAAAAGGAACATAACTATAATAAAGTATTACTCTTTCATTTCTAGAACGCAAAAAATCAGACAAGAAGGTGGATTTTCCAGAACCAGGAGTTCCGAAAACTCCAATGTATCCTTTATTCGTACTATCAATTAATTTACTTAGTGTGTTCACATTTTCTTTAACTGGCTGATATAGTTCACTAACTTGGAATTCATGATTGTTCTGAAATTCATATCTTTTATCCCATCCAAGCATCTTTTTTAATTCTTTATTTGTATATTTGCTCTTGCGTGGAACACTAGCAGCCGCCTTAAAAATAGTATAATGAACATGTTCCACATCAACAGAAAAATTTCTCAAAAAAGGAGAGGAATCTACTAGATTAAAATTAAAATCAAATTCATGACATATTACAAATTTTTCAAATTCTTCATTGGTCAAACCACTTTCAGATTGAAGATTATTCCACACATTTTTCCATTTTTCAGGCACTTTTCTTTCTTTTTTAAAAAAATTCCAACATTCAGCAATAAATGCTTGGAAGTGTCTAGGAGATTCAATTTCTACATCTAAAGCAGTTGATGACGGAATATTATTAGTTAAATAGTGACTAAATACTTTTTTTTCTGGATTTTTTTCTTGAATTTGTTTCCAACTTTGAGCAGTTTGCGAAAATATACTTTCTCCATTTTCATTTTTTTTAAGTAAACTATTAAGAGTATCTGTGCTTTGATATTCATGCCATTTAATTTGATAAGCATCAATTTTATTACCTATACATATTTGGAAGTCATCTAATTGCCCTGCTTCCCTATCAATTATTTTAATCCATGATAAATCTCTCAAATTTTCCACAATTAAGCTTGAAGCAACATCATATTGGTTAAAAAGCCCTATAACTGCGTTTCTCTCCCCATCGGCTGAATAATATTCATTCGTGTTTTTTGTTATTTTCCCACCAACTTTAATCATGGATATACTATTGTAATATGCTGATAATTAATAATTAAATAGTGAATAATATATACTTAATTAAAAATAAAAATTTTTATTATAAAAAGTACTTAAATATCAGAATCTAATAACCCTTTTTCTATTATTTTTGATAATTCTTGTATAGAAATATCACATTTTGCCAATAATTTATCAAAATGCTCTTTTAAATTTTCTTTTGGATATTCATCAGGACTTGTATGAGATATTATCTCAGAACGATAATAATTTAGCTCCTTAAATGGATTTATTATCATGTCAATCATATTTTTTTCAATATTCACTTTCTCTAAACATCTTTCGAGTTGTTTTATAGAACGAAAATCTTTTTCTTCACAATCTAATTCATTAGACAATTTTTTAATATTTTTTTCTTTCAACCCTTCAATAATGTTTTTATGAAGGATATCTACTTGTGTTTCCCAATCTTTTTTAGAGCTAATTAAATTATTAAGAGCATCTATATTTTTAGTTTTATGAGTTTTTGGCCACGCCCAAATAGGTAATTCTATATTCTTAATTTTTATGTTTGGGATTTTATTTAGACTATTTTTTAAAGAATTGAGAGGATTATATTGTTTAGTCCATTTTCCTTCAAAATCTGTTTCAAAAATACTTTTTGGAATTCTTGCTTTTGATTTTTCATTGAAAGCTTTCCAATATAATTGTTCAGTAATAGGAAGTCCTGAAAGATCTATTATATATACAAAAACTTGGTTTGCATCGTTTAAACCGTATCTTAAGTCCCACGTGCCTCTGCAATAAATTTTTCTATTCTGTATTTCATATTTATCTTGATCATTTTTATATTTTGATAATACTTCATGTCTGAAATAAGCAGGACTTGTTTCAAAAGGTAAATCTGAGGGTACAAAATAATTTCCTAATTGTTGAGGGTTACTTGACCATTTTATTACTTGATCATTTTTCCAATCATGAATCAAAAAATCTTCATATTCTCTTTCTTCTGTCCCTGTTAATATTTTAAACATTGCATCATCTGAAACATTATTTCGAATTATCTGAAAACCTCTTAAAACAGAATACATACAATTTCCATTATCATCTTTTTTATAATATAGATTGGCATAAATTTCATTTTCATCATTTTTTAATTCATGTACCTTTTCATTTATCCTCAAATCCCATTCACCTTCACGCCTTTCAGCCTCAAAAAAACGTATTAATACTGAATCTGTTAAATATAAATAGAAAAATAATTCTTTCCTAGTTATTGTACATAATTCTAAATTTTCAGAATCTTCAATCGTTGCTACTGTATAATGATCCCCATTTTCATCAATCTTACAAAAGCTATTTTCTGGTTCATGCCAAGAAATGTCTAGAATATGTGCTAATTTTTGATTTAATTCTATAATCTGCTCAGTATAATTAAAAACACGTCTAATAAAGAAAATAGATTCGGCATCACCTAAATATGGGGGTGAAGATCCATCATATGGCTTTGATATTAATTTATTTTTTCCACTATATCCATACCCATATTGGTTTCCATTGGGGGATAAAGACCAATCGAGTAATTCATCTATGAAATTATCCCCTAATTTATTTTTTGGCAATATTAAAGAATTAAGATAAATCATTTTATTAAAAATGTGGGTGGGAATATTATCTTCTATAGAACCTAAAAGAAAACTTGAAAAATCCTCCATTTTGGGATTATCAACAACAGAAAAATTAGAAAATTTGTCAATATAATTTTTTATATCATCAATTCTCAAAAAACCACCTCTACAAGACAATCATTGATTTAATATGTTTTATATTAAAATAGGATATAACATTCAAAAACAAATATTATTTCAATTATATAAAATGGTATATGATTTTTTTATATATAAAGTTCATTTGATTGTTTAATTAATCATCATTTAGCATATTAGTGTCATGATTTTCATTGTTTAATAATTAATAATATATTTTTCAACATACTACATAAAGTTATTTTATTTAGTAATCATATATATCCAATAAATCAACTTAATTATAAATAAAATATTAAGAGAGACTGTCCAATAAAGAATTTTTGTAAATAAAAAGATGCATAAGACATTGAATTGTTCAATATTATATATCTTTTTTAAGATTTTATTCAAATAATCTTAAATATTTTAAACAAAATTTTATTATTGGACACTCTCTAAGAATAAAATAAAAAGATTTAAAAAAACTAGTAAAAATCATTAATTATATAAAAATATGTTAACAACCTTTGTAAATTCTACCTAAAAGGACTATGCTAGTTTTAAAAAAATTTTCTATTTTTTCAATAAGAACTTTAAAGCAGTTTTCCATATTATTTTTATTTTGAAGTGGAAATTTCAGCTATTATCTTATCAACTTCTTTCTTCCATTCCTTTTCTTTCATTTTACTCAAGTCTTTTTCTTTATTTAATATGTTTAATTTACTAAAGAAATCAAGATTGTCATATTTTCCCTCAAAATTTTCTCTTGCATACTTTTCAATTTTTGAAAGAGTTTCATCTTCAATTACTTTCTGGCTGAACTTTAATGCTTCGCTCAATTCATCTGCTGATTTAATCATTTGGGAATGCTTATTCAATATTTCTTTTACTTCACTTAGCTCTGTATTTAGTTTAATTTGATTTGATTGTTCTTTTTCTGCTCTTTCATTAGCTTCTTTAGCTATTTTAGCTAAATCTTCAAGTTTTTTCTCATATTTGTCTATACGCTCTTCATTAAGAACATTGATGATAGTTTTTTCAATACTCAAATAAGGGACTATGGGGAGATAATGTTGTACAATTACTCCTCTATTGAAGTTTGTATAGCTATTGTCTGTATCAACTGGTGATTTATGTCCCTCCATAGCTGTAACAACTTTTAAATTACCACAATAAGAACTAATGGTGTTAATAAAATAAGCTCTTAGGCCATGGGCATGGAATTTAGATATATCGATTATTTCTTCATCATATTTTTCTTTACTTACTTTTCCTTCATTCAACTGGTCTTTAAACCATTTTAAATCTTCTGCATATAGTTTTTTATCCATTCTTTGGAATATTCCTTTAAATCCATTTCTGCTTAGTCCTTTGTTTTTGTTTTTAGGTGTGAACAAATATGAATTATGATTTATTTCTCCTCTCTTTCGTTCATATTTTAAATAATCAACAATTAATTTTATAGAATCGGGAGTGCAACAAGTTTTACACCAGAAACCTTTTTTCTTTGTTTTATTTGGTTTAAATTCAAAATAACCAATTCTATTGTCTTCTAAGTTAAATAATTCTTCAATATTTTCTAATTCTAAGGCTTTTAATAAATCTTTTATTTTTAGATTTCTCACATCTTTACTTCTTAAACCTGCACTTGCCATAAAACTGAAAATAGCTTTATTTCTTGGAGATGCTTTATTTATTGCTCTTATTATTTTTTCTCTTTTTAAAATTTTTTTAGGATTTGTTATAATATCAATTTTTATTTTCTCTGGAAGTTTCACTCCATTTTTTGATAAAAATGTCCTCACATTAGCTATATAATCATCTTTGGTCCTGTCTGACAGTTTTTTTTCTTCTAAAAATGAATAAAACTTTTTAAAATCTCTATACAAATCTCCTTTTTCTATGTCTGGTTCGATATGTGCTTGAACTACTTTTTTTTCATTATTTTCAGTTATTATTTCTCTTTCTTCTAGGTAACTCACTTGTTTCATTTTTGTTTCTTTAATATATTCTGTTGGTGTTTTATCAACAACTTCAAAGAACTGTGATAACGATACAATATAGCTATTTTTTCTATGCTCTGATATTCCTTTCCTATCTTCAATAAATTCTATGAATGTTTCATCTTCTTTTAATTTTTCATGTGTCATATATATACTGTATGTCATTATACTATAAAAAGGTTACCGAAATAAATCTATTTATAAAGGAAAAGGACCTACAAAATTGTTTGTAGGTGGAATTCATGGACATGAAGGTGAAACCACAATTGATTTTCTTAAATCACTTACTTTTTCCGATTTTTCTAATGGTAAAACTTTTATTTATAATTTTGACAATACTCATTATATATCTACTTTAAAAAAAGATTATTATAATTCTAAAATTGGTAAAAAAATTATAAATCTTATTAAAAAACATAAACCTGATTTTTACACAGAACTTCATTGCTATAATATTAAAAATTATAAAAACCTTATTTCTCCTAATAGGCGAAATTCTCAAGGCGTTCCTCCCCTTATTGAACTTGAAAATTATGTTTTAATAAGTTCTGTTTCTCCACTCATTAGAACAAAGTATTTTCAAATGGAAACTGTTTGTAAAACTTTGGAAATTCCTTGTTTAAATAAAAACAACTTTAATGAAAGATTTTCTGAAAATTCAGAAGTTGATATTTACTTAAATGTTCTTAAATTAATAGCTAAGTCTAATAATAGAAAAGAATTTGAGAATAAAATGATAACTCTTTATCCAAAACAGGTAAAACTAGCTATTAACTATTCAAATGAAATCTTTGGTGAAAATTATCCTCCTTTTTGAAAAAAATATAATTTAGTTAATTTTTATATAATTTTATATTTTTTAGGCTCTGTAGAAATCCTTTTAATATTCATCTAAATTATAAAAAATTTAGAATTTAAAATGCTCTATTTTAAAATTAATGAGCTATTTCACAAATAAATTTCACAAAGAATAAATTCAAATGTGAAAAAATGAGGTTTTCTACAAAGCCATTTTTTATATAATTTTATAAATATTCAATATTAACTGTTAATTAGTTAATTATTTATATATAACAAATACTATTTTTATATAATAAATTCTTACATTAATAAAATATAAAAGAATGATTAGGAGGGGTTATTATTGGATTAAATCCCGTAATTTTAACGAAAAATTTGTCTAAACACTATGGAAAAGAAAAAGGAATATCTGATATTAATTTAGAGGTGTATGCTGGAGAAACATTTGGATTTTTAGGCCCAAATGGGGCTGGAAAAACAACCACTATTCGAACAATCTTGAACTTTATTAAACCAAGTGAAGGCTCTGTTGAAGTTTTAGGTTTAGATTCTGTAAAAGATAGTACAGAAATACATAAAAAAATAGGATATCTTCCTGGAGAACTTGAATTATTTAGTCAAATGAATGGAAAAGATTTTCTAAAATATATGGCTAATTTACGTGGTGGAGTAGATTGGGGCTTTGTTGAAGAGATGATATCAAATCTCAAAGCACAGACCACAAAACCAATTGGTTCTCTCTCCCATGGTAATAAACAAAAATTAGGTTTAATTCAAGCTTTTATGCATGACCCTGATATTTTGATTTTAGATGAACCTACTAATGGTTTAGACCCTCTTGTTCAAGAAGAATTTCATAAAATGCTTAAAAGTGTAAAAGATAGTGATAAAACTGTTTTTTTATCTTCCCATATTATGAGTGAAGTTGAAGAAATCTGTGATAGAGTAGGGATAATTAGAGAAGGGGAATTAATAGCTGTTGAAAAGATTGAAGATTTAAAGGCAAAAAAATTACAATCAATTGAGATTCATTTTGCAAAATCTGTCCCAGACAACATCTTTGAAAACCTTCCAAATGTTTCTGATGTAGAAATAAAAGATAATGTAGTTAAAGCTAAGGTTTCAGGTACTAATACTTTAGATTCTTTCATAAAAACAATAGCAAAGTATGAAGTGACTAAAATAGATGCACCTGAACCAAATCTTGAAGAGATATTTTTATCATATTTCAAAGGTGATAAGAATGAATAATATTTTTCTTAAAAATGTTTTATTAAAAACTATAAGTGATAATCGGTCTTCGGTTTTATGGTGGAGTATTGGAATTATACTTTTTAATTTAATGGTAATGGGATTTTATCCAAGTTTTGGACATAATGCAAGTTACACTCAGTTGCTTCATTCTATGTCTCCAGAAATGATAAAAGTTTTCTTAGGAAGTTTAAGTAATACTCCTGCAGCATATTTAGATGGAAAATTATACTTTATGATTCTTCCTTTTATATTTTTGGCTTTCAATGCACTCTTTGGAAGTGCAACTATAGTTGAAGAGGAAAAAAGTGGACTTTTAGACTTACAACTTTCTACCCAAATTCCTCGTTGGAGAATTTTACTTGAAAAATTTGGAGCAATGATACTTTTAAATTTAATCCTTGGATTTGTATCATTTGTTAGTGTTTGGTTAGGGGCTGTTATAGTAAGTGCTGATTTAAATATGTGGCATGTTTTTGATGTTTCTTTAAGTCTAGTAGGTTTCGGAATATTCTTTGGAGGATTAGCTATTGGTATTAGTGCAGTAACTGGAAGTAAACAAATAAGTTTAGGCATTACTGGTGGACTTGGATTTGCATCATATTTATTAAATGCTCTAGCACCATTATCAGCTAAATATGCTCATCTTCAGAAATTATCTCCCTTTTATTATTATATAGAGCACGATCCTTTAGTCCACGGACTAAAAGTCGGAGACTTTTCAGTTTTAATAATATTTGCAATAATATTTTTAATAATTGGGCTAATATTTTTCCAAAAAAGAGATTTAGTGACTAATTAAATGGATTTTGAGCTATTAATTAGATTATAAACTAAATCTATTTTTTATTTTTTTTAAAATTCTATTTCTTTAATTTTTATTTAAACAATTTGAATAAATAATTTTTAAAATAATTTTTTTTATTATTATATTGGGGTGATGATTTAATCATGTATTAGTCCATATTTAACTTTTTAAACTATATATAATCCAATATTTCTAATCCTACAGAGGTTATTCTGAAAAGACGCCCATATTTTTCTTCTTCATTTAATAATTCTATTAGCCCATTTTTTCTCAGCTGTGTTAAGTATCTGCTTGTATGGGGTAAACTCATATTCACTTCTTTTGCAATATGAGAAGGTCTTTTAATTTTTTTATCTTTTAAACATTCTAATATTTTCTTTCTATACTTGCTTCTTTGAACTAAACAGATTAATTTTATCAATTCTTTATCCATGATTGAAATTGATTTAGATTAATAT
>Ga0123356_10001127_pt1 | contig 29609 bp, 23 predicted proteins | sample TergutEmb28metaG_2_FD_92546 | JGI IMG/M metagenome (GOLD analysis project Ga0123356, IMG submission 92546) | Embiratermes neotenicus P3 segment gut microbial communities from Petit-Saut dam, French Guiana - Emb289 P3 | ecosystem: Host-associated > Arthropoda: Insects > Digestive system > Gut ...
AATAATGAGATTTAGATTCCACCATTGTGCGCTGTGCGCTGTGCGTTGTACGCTGTTTTATAATGATATTTAGAATCCAACCCTGCAACCTGAATCCTGCATCCTGCATCCTCAATTCTGTATTTTGAATTGAATTTTTGCCAAACTAACCTTAAATGCTTTTGGTTTTGGCACTTTCATTTGTATTGCTAATTCTTGTTATCCCTGTAAAGGTTACAGGGCGCACTTTAACAAGTGCAGACGGTTTATTTTTGCTAAACAATTTTAAAATAGGGCTGTTTCCTGTGTTTGCGGTAAAAGTTGAGATTGAAAACGGTGAAATTAAGTGGATTTATAAAAAAAGCCCAAAGCCCCCAAATTCCGAAAAGCCAAACCAAAATAACGAAAAAAAGCAAAGCGAAAACAGCGAAACGGGCGAAAGCGGTAAGGATAATAAAAAATCTTCCAAAAAATCAGAGAAAAATATTGAACTTAAGCAATTTTCCGCCATAAGAATCCGCGAAGTTTCCGCAAGCGGATATTTCGGCGCAGAGGACGCTTCCGCCACGGCAATTATCACAGGCGGTATTAACATTGCGCTAATGTCCTTATTCGCGTCAATCCCAAGGGCAGAACGCTACAGCGTAAGCATTCTTCCGCGCTACGGCACTTCGGGGCTTTTAATAAATTTTAGGCTATCACTTCAATTTAATATCCTTATAATAATTATTATTGCGATAAACATACTACTCAAAGGCAGTAGGCGCGGAATCTAAATATCATTATGTATCAGCGCACAGCGCACAGCGCACAATGATGGATTCTAAATCTCATTATTAGTTAGTTAATCCTTGGTTCGTACTTAATAAATAATTCCCTCATTATGCGCTGTGCGCTAAAAAATAAATTCCACCATTGTACGCTGTGCATTGTGCGCTGTGCGCTTGGTGGTTGCACCACCAAAATATGTTTGACCAAATGAACAATATAATTAAAGACACTATAGACAAATTAAAAAGTATGCTTGAAAGCGATACCGTTGTGGGCGCGCCTGTTACGGCGGACGCAGAAACAACCGTTTTGCCCATAAGCAAAATGACGGTGGGCTTTGTAACAGGAAGTTTTGATTTGAAAAGCAAAACCCAAAAAGATTGTTGCGCCGAACAGCCCATTTCCGCAATAGGCGGTGGGATAAGCGTAACCCCCGCGGGCTTCCTTATAATAAGCAAAAAAGAACAAACCTTTATCCCTGTTAGCGGTGAAAAGTGCGATAAGTGGGCGGATATTATCGGGGCAATGGCGAAGAAAGCGTTTAAAAACACATAATGCGTTTCGCATATTCAGCGCACAACGCACAGCGCACAGTGAAGGAATTATTTATTAGTGATATTTAGATTCCGCGCCTATTGCCTACTACCTAATCAATGATGATATTTAGAATCCACCATTGTGCGCTGTGCATTGTGCGCTGTGCGCTGAATACTTACATATGAAATTCAAATCAAAATTTTCCCTTGCCGTTTTTCTGACTATTTTCGCATTTTTATGCGTTTTTTTGCCTTTAGGGGGCTTAAATAAAGCCAAAATTACGGCAAACGGGGCAGGCGGTTCGGCTTTTATTGCCATGGAAGTAACTTCGGGCAGAGTTCTTCAGGGCAGTAATACCCAAGCAAAACTTCCCATGGCAAGCACAACCAAGGCAATGACTGCGCTTGTGGTTCTTGAAAAGTGCGACACTAATTCAATCGTTACCATTCCAAGAAAAGCGGTGGGGATTGAGGGTTCGTCTATTTATTTAAAAGAGGGCGAAAAGTTAACCGTTAATGATTTGCTTTACGGCTTAATGCTTCGTTCGGGCAACGATACAGCCGTTGCGCTTGCGATTTTTACCGCAGGCAGTGAAGAAAATTTCGTGAAGCTAATGAATTTAAAGGCGCAGGAACTTGGGCTAAAAAACACAAATTTCACAAATCCTCACGGGTTGCACAACCAAAACCACTATACCACGGCTTACGATTTGGCGGTAATTTCATGCGTAGCAATGCAAAATCCCAAGTTTAAAGAAATTGTTAGCGCAAAATCTTTCACCGTGCAGGGCGAGGGCAAAGAAACGCGCCACCTTGCCAATAAAAATAAAATCCTTTTTATGTATCAAGGCGGTACGGGGATTAAGACGGGTTTTACAAAGGTAGCAGGGCGGTGCTTGATTGCGTCAAGCGAGAGAAACGGCATGGAAGTGGTTGCCGTTGCCCTAAATTGCCCCGATATGTGGAACGACTGCATGGGTTTAATGGATTATTCCCACGCAAATTATCACATGGTTAAGGCAATTGATAAGGATTTTAATTACCGAATACTGCCTGTAAGTGGCGGAAAGAGTGATAGTGTTCTACTTTATGCCAAAAATGATAAGTATTATCCGCTAAAAAAGGACGGTTCAGAGCATTTTGAAACCTCTTTAAGCACTGCAAGCAGTTTAAAAGCACCTGTTAAAAAAGGCGCAGAGGCAGGGAAAATTCAAGTAACTCTCGGCAACCGCTTGCTTTTTGAAGAAAAACTGTATAGTATTGTATCGGTAGATAAAAAGGGATTTTGGGATAAATTTAAGGATTTCTTTAAAGATTAAGCCAACAACCAAAAAAGTAAACCGATATAAAGGATTGATATGAGGCTAAATAAATATATTGCCGATTCGGGCGTTTGTTCGCGCAGGCAGGCGGACGCGCTTATTAAAGAGGGGCGCGTAAAGATAAATTCAAAGGTTATTACCGAACTTGGCACGGAAGTGAATGAGGCGAATGATAGCGTTACCGTAGACGGTAACAAAATCAAGCCTAAGAACAAACGGACTTACATAATGCTTAACAAGCCCAAAGGCGCGTTATGCACGGTTAAGGACGACCGCGGGCGCAAAACCGTTATGGATTTTATTGATTCCAAGGACGGCAGGCGCATTTTCCCTATCGGGCGACTTGATTATGACACAGAAGGCTTGCTTCTTTTAACCGATGACGGCGATCTTGCTTACCGCCTCACTCACCCCTCGCACGAAATTCCCAAAGTATATGTGGCAAAAATCAAGGGCGAAGTCCCCGAAGCTGATTTGGCAACCCTTAGAAAGGGCATTGAACTTGACGGCGCGCAACTTCAGCCCCCAAGAATTAAACTTCTCAAAAAGGAAGAAGACGATTTAATGCGTTACGAAGTAACGATTTTTGAGGGAAAAAACCGCGAAATTCACAGAATGTTTGAATCTATCGGCAAAGAAGTGGAATTCCTAAAGCGCGTAGCCGTTGGTGATCTTAGGCTTGGCGGGCTTGCACGCGGAACTTATAGATACTTAACCGAAAAGGAAATTAAGCACCTAAAAACAATTTAGGGTGCAGGTTGCAGGGTGCAGGATTCAGGGTTGGAATCTAAATCTCATTATTAGTTAATTGATCCACAATTCGTACTTCGTACCTTGTACTTAAAAATTCCATAATTCTGCATTCTGAATTCTTAATTCTGAATTATAAAAATGTCAAACACAAAAAGCAAAATCATAGTTATAGGCGGTGGGCCGGCAGGAATGATGTCGGCGATTCGTGCGTCCGAAGTTGGGTGCGAGGTTTTGCTGATTGAAAAAAACGAAAAACTTGGCAAAAAACTTTACATAACAGGGAAAGGGCGGTGCAACCTTACAAATAATTGCACCGAAGAGGATTTTTTTAAAAATGTGGCGCGCGGGGAAAAGTTTTTAAAAAGCGCGATATATTCCTTTTCACCTGAGGATACAATTTCTTTTTTTGAGGAAAACGGGCTAAAACTCAAAACAGAACGCGGTGGCAGGGTTTTCCCCGAATCGGATAAATCTTCCGATGTCCTAAGCGCGCTTATCAAAAAACTTAAAGAGTTAAATGTTTTAATTAGTTTAAATGAAACGGTTAAGCACATAAAGCTGTCCGAAAACGGCGAAATCGGCGCGATTATAACCGATAAAGCCACATATAGTGATTTTTCCGCCGTAATTCTTGCCACAGGGGGGCTTTCATATCCTCTCACAGGTAGCACAGGGGACGGCTTTAAATTTGCCAAAACCTTGGGGCATACCGTTACCGTGCTTTCGCCGTCCTTAGTTCCGTTTGTGTTCAGTGCGGTGAAAAATGCAAAAAATGAATGGATAAATCCCGATAAACTTTCCTATCCTGAGGGCTTAAGCCTAAAAAATGTTACCGCAAAGGTAAGCGGTGAGGGTTTTAGCCATAACGAATTCGGCGAAATGCTATTTACGGCAAACGGCGCAAGCGGGCCGATTGTTCTCACGCTTTCTTCAAAAACCGCCCTGCAAAACATTTTAAATACCACATTTTCCATAGATTTAAAGCCTGCGCTTACTTGGGAAGAATGCGACAAGCGCGTTTTAAAGGATTTCAGCGAAAATATTAACAAACAATTTAAAAATTCTCTTTGCGATTTACTGCCAAAAAGCCTAATTGGGTTTATAATAGAATTATCGGGCATTCCAAGTGAAAAGCCCATAAATCTAATTTCGCGCGCAGAAAGGGCGGGGCTTACGGAACTGCTTAAAAATCTTTCCTTTAAAATTAAAGGCACAGAGGGTTTTAACCACGCGATAATCACAGCAGGGGGAATTTCGCTTAACGAAATCAATCCAAAAACCATGCAAAGTAAACTCGTTCCAAACTTGTATTTTGCAGGGGAAATTTTGAACACAGACGCTTATACAGGCGGTTACAATATGCAAATCGCATTTGCCTCAGGCTTCTTAGCAGGAAATTACTTAACTCAAAAATAGGGGGATAATATTATGAATATAGCAATAGACGGGCCAGCAGGGGCAGGGAAAAGCACAATCGCAAAAGAGATTGCGAAAGAACTTAAAATCGTGTACTTGGACACGGGCGCAATGTACCGCGCCACCGCATATTATATGCTTAATAAGGGGATAGAGGTATCTAACGAAGAAGCGGTTTTATCCGTCCTTGATGGCTTAAATATGGATATTTCATATGAAAATAGCCAGCAATCAGTGTTCGTTTGCGGTGAGAATGTAACCCCCTTTATCCGCGAACACGCAATAAGCATGGGGGCTTCCACCGTATCCAAAATCCCCGCGGTACGCATTAAACTTGTGGCTTTACAGCGCGAAATCGCCTCAAAAAACGCCTGCGTTTTAGACGGCAGAGATATAGGAACTTATGTGTTGCCAAACGCAGAAGTTAAGATTTTTTTAACCGCAGATTCCTTGGTTAGGGCAACAAGGCGGTTTAATGAACTCAAAGAAAAGAACCCAATTAACCCCATAACCCTTGAAGAGGTTAAAGCGGATATGGACGCACGCGACAAGCAAGATTCTTCCCGTTCCTTCGCCCCCCTAAAACCCGCCGAAGATTCCGTGATTCTTGACACCACTAATATGAGTATAGACGAAGTCATTAGTGCGGTTGTTTCGCTTGCGAAGAAGAGGAAATAAGTTCAATTCAGAATTAAGAATTAAGAATTCAGAATTATGGATTATTTAACTAATGAGATTTAGAATCCAACCCTGCAACCTGCACCCTGCACCCTGCAACCTAAAATGAAGATTATTATTCCCAAAAATCTTGGATACTGCCAAGGCGTGGAAAGGGCTATAACCCTTGCGAAAAGTGAGGCAAAAAAGCACGGCACAGTTTTCACGCTTGGTGAGATTATCCATAATAAAGCCACGGTAAACAGCCTAAAGGATTTGGGCGTAATACCTATTGGTTCAATTTCAGAGGTTAAGAGGGGCGATAATGTGATAATCCGTTCGCACGGTGCGTCTTTAAGCGAGATAAAAGCACTTGAGGACTTGGGCGCGAATATCACAGACGCAACCTGCCAAGCGGTTAAAAACATTCACAATCAAGTAAAAGTATTCTCAAATAACGGTTATTTTATAATACTTTTCGGAAAAAGCACCCACCCAGAGGTAATCGGCACGGTTTCTCGTGCAAAAAATTGCAAGGTTTTTGATTCTGAGGATTTAAAAATTCTTGATAATCTTGATTTCCACATGGAAAGCGGAAAAGTGGACGGCGCAGAGATTGCGCAACGCGAAATCGCAGACTTAACCGAAAGCAAAAAAGAGGACTTGTGCGAGATATTTTTCCCTAAAAATTTCACAAAATTTGTGATTTTGGCACAAACCACCTTTAACCTCGCAAAATTTAAAAAATACACCGAAAAACTTCTTAAACTCGCAATAACCATGCGTAAAACAGTTGAAATCCTTAACACTATCTGCTATACTACAGTACATAACCAGGCAAACGCGGAAAAAGTAAGCAGTATGGCGGATTCGGTGTTTGTAATCGGTGATAAAGAAAGCGCGAACACTAACGAACTTTTTGAAATTTCTTGTAAATTTTGCAAAGATGTGCGCCTGATTCAGTCTGAACACGGCTTATTGCCGTTCGGAAATATAAAAAATATAGCAAAGCTCGGCATTATAACGGGCGCATCGGTTCAACAAGAACCGATTATGGAGGTCATCAACACAATGAGCGAAGAATTCAAAGCGGATGTAATCGTAACGGATAGCGTCCAAAACGAAGTAAAAGCGACAGAAGTAGCGGTAGAAACCGTGGCTACTGCCGAACCGCAAGCCGAAGTAAAGGCTTCAAATGAAAAGGTTGCCCAAGCACCTGCAAAACCTGCAACCGCAAAGCCCGCAACTGCAAAACCAGCGTCAAAGCCTTCCGAATCCATGGATATGGGTTCTGCAATGAAAAAGTGGGGCGCACAGCAGTTTCAAATTAGAGAAGGCAACAGGCTTAAAGCCACCGTTACTTCGGCAGACACGGCAGGCATTTCCGTTTCCATAGATGTAGGCAAGAACGACAGCGGATTTATTGATAAAACCGAAGTTGAACTTGACGGGTTGTACAGCCCTGAAAACTATGTGAAAGGAATGCAACTTGATGTTGTTGTTATCCCCAAAACAGATCCAAAATTAAAAGGTTTTAACCTTTCAAAGAAAGCATTTGATGCAATAAAAATTGAGGACGAAGCAGTTAAAAAGATTCTTGAAGGCGAAGAATTTCAGCTTGTTTGCCCCCAAGTTATTAACGGCGGACTTCTTGGAAAACTTGGAACTTACGCAATTTTCGTTCCTGCAAGCCAAATCCGTATCGGTTTTGTTAAAAATGTGGAAGAATATGCAACCAAAAAACTTCGCTTGCGCATGATGCCCCCCAAGGCGGAAGCACCTCTTGCAGAGGGTGAAGAACCCAGAAGAAAGCCTAACCCCAAGCGCATTGTGGCAAGCCAAAGGATTATTCTTGAGGAAGAAAGGGCAGTTAAAGAAGAAGCGTTTTGGGAAGTAATGCAAGTACATAACATTCTTAACGGAAAGGTTAAGAGGTTCACGGCTTTCGGTGCGTTTGTTTCCATTATGGGTTGTGATTGCTTAGCGCATATCAGCGATCTTTCGTGGTCAAAAATCAAAGATCCTTCCGAGGTTCTTGAATTAAATAAGAGCTACGATTTCGTGGTGCTTAAGATTGATAAAGAAACCTGCAAAGTATCATTAGGTTATAAGCAACTTCAAAAGCAACCTTACGAACTTGCCCAAGAAAAGTACAATGTGGGTGATATTATCACAGGTAAAGTGCAAAGAATTAAGGATTTCGGCGCGTTTGTTGAGCTTGAACCGGGAATAGACGGGCTTGTTCATGTAAGCGAAATCACCCACAAGTGGATTTCCAACGCAAACGAAGTTATTAAAGTGGGCGATATCGTTAGCGCGAAAATCATGAATTTTGATAACAACAAAATCACCTTAAGCATGAAAACGCTTGAAGAACCGCCTGCAGTAGCCGAAGTTCAAGAGGAAGCTGAGGACGCAGGTAACAAGCGCGGTGGCAAAAAGGAAAAGGGCAAGAAATCCGATAAGGAAGGCAGTGACGAACCCCGCGAATTAATTTCGGGCAAATCAGGCGCAACAATGGCGGATCTTTTCAAAGATGTAGACTTTGCGAAGTTTGACGGCGGTGGCGAAGAAAAAAAGCCCAAGAAAACCACAAAGAAAGCGGAAGCCAAAGCAGAAGAAGGCAGTAAAGAATAATCTAAAAACCCGCGGAAATCCGCGGGTTTTTAATGAGCAAACCAATCTGTTTGACACAGCTAAGGTTTTAGGGTACAATATACTTAATACCATATATAGATAATCATTTGTCGCGAGGGTTCTATGAACAATCTTTTAGATGCTATCGTAAACATTCACAAACGGGGCAATTTAACGATAAAAGAATTTTACAAAAGCAGAAACAGAGCCAACAATATGGGCGAGGCTTTGGAATTGTTTATTTGTGATGCTTTTGCTAACACGCTTAGCAGTTCAAACCCTAAAGAGGCAAACGATGCTTACAATCAAACCTTTTCTTACTTAGGGAATCAGAATAATCCGCCCGATGCGATACTAAAGAACGGTGATGCCATTGAGGTTAAAAAAATAGAAGCACACGGTTCGTCCCTTGCGCTTAACAGTTCTTATCCAAAAAGCAAACTTCTCGCAAACAGCCCTATGATTACGAAAAATTGCAAAAATTGCGAGATTTGGTGCGAAAAAGATATCATTTACTCTGTAGGCGTGGTGAACGATAGAAAAATACTTGCATTGTGCTTTGTTTATGGCGAGGATTACGCGGCGGAAAAACAAGTTTACGAAAGAATCAGAGAAACAATTAAAACAGGAATCGGCTCTATTCCCAATGTTGAATTCGGCGAAACAAAAGAACTTGGTCGCATTAATAGGGTTGACCCTTTGGGCATTACCTATCTAAGAATCCGCGGTATGTGGGGCATAGAAAATCCTTTTGAAACTTTTAATTATATTTCAAGTGAGCCGTTTTTCGCAATCATAAATTTCGCCAAATATAATTCCTTTCCCCTTGAAAGCAGAAACAAGATAGAAAATACAAACGGCATAGTTATTGCCTCTTGCAAAATCAAAAACCCGAATAACCCAGCGCAATTAAAAGACGCAAGGTTGATAAGTTTTATGGGGGCGGAAAAATGAGAATTGTGAGTCTTTTTTCAGGTGCAGGCGGACTTGACTTAGGTTTTGAGCAAGCAGGGTTTGAAGTGGTATTCGCAAACGAATACGATTCCGCTATATGGGAAACATACGAAGCTAACCACCCATGCAAGATAGACAAGCGCGATATTCGGCAAATCAACTCTAACGATATTCCCGATTGTGACGGAATCATAGGCGGCCCCCCATGTCAATCTTGGTCGGAAGCAGGTTCGCTTCGTGGCATAGACGATTCCCGCGGGCGGTTATTCTATGATTATATACGAATTTTAAAAGCAAAAAAACCTTTGTTTTTTCTTGCTGAAAATGTTGAGGGTATGCTTTCCGCCCGCCACAACACAGCGGTGGAAAACATTAAGGAAATGTTTGTTGACGCAGGATATAATTTATCTTTGACACTTGTAAATGTTAAAGATTACGGAATTCCTCAAGACCGCAAGCGGGTGTTTTTTATTGGCATTAGGAATGATTTAGGTTTCTCTTTCGCATTTCCCAAAACTCAATATGTACCCGTAAATCTTGAGCAGGCAATAGGGGATTTGCGGAACACCGCAGTTGTTGCTCTTGAAAAAAATAAAACAAATCCTGCCACGATAATCCCAAACCACGAATATTACATAGGCGGATTTTCAACCATTTTTATGAGCAGGAACCGTGTTAGAAAATGGAATGAGCAGGGGTTTACCGTGCAGGCTTCAGGCCGCCAAGCGCAACTTCATCCCCAAGCCCCAACAATGCAATTTGTTGAACAGAATGTGCGTAAATTCAAGCAGGGCTTTGAGCATCTTTACCGCCGAATGACAATTAGAGAATGCGCACGCCTGCAAACATTCCCCGATAGCTTTACCTTTAAGTATTCAAACCTTGAGGACGGCTATAAAATGGTAGGAAATGCCGTTCCCGTAAGAATGGCGAAAATCATTGCCGTTGCCATTAAAGAACAAATTGAATGCCATGTCGCTATCGGCACAGAGCAATCTGCCGTTATGCCACAGTTACTTGCTTTGTAAAAATACCAAAACAATATAGGGGGCAATAAGCAGGGTGATAACTCAGCAAAAGAAAAATAATCTTCTAATAATCGGCAACGGTTTTGATTTAGCTTGCAAATTGCCGTCAAGCTATTTAGATTTCTACACTGCTTGCATTAAAGATACATTGGGCGAGCCGTTTGGGTTGCAACAAACAAAGCGCGGGCAGACTTTCGGCTTTTGGGAAAACCTGCTTCTTGAATACGAAAAAAAGTTCGGTGCGAAAGATTATCTTTGGTGCGATATTGAAAAAATAATTAAAGATACATTAGGTACGATTTTTTTAAGCGGTGATTGCCTGTTAAATCTTGCGTTAGGAATTCAAGAAAACGATTCAATTCTACAGCTTGTCCACATTAGAAAATACATTGAAGAACAACTAAAAAACTTTTTTAACACCAACACGCTTAAATTTGACAGAAAATCAATTGACAGCGCAAAAAAAGCAGTTTGCGCCTATCTGCTTAAGGAACTTAATTTACTTGAAAGTCGTTTCTGTAAATACCTAAACAAGCAAATTGTCGCACCTGCGGAAATTAAAAATCCGATTAGGGATAAGAATGACGATTATTTCATAAGGGCAACAAATCTTTTGATTAAGCTATTCGGGTTTATTATCTACAAAAAAATAACGACCAACAGTGAACTGCGTGAGTTAGAAAAACATTATTTTGACGATAAGCGAAATTCATTTGTTTTAAGTTTTAATTACACGCCGTTACTAGATAATATACCATTAGGCAAAGCGTGGCATTTCACAAATATTCACGGTCAGCTTTGCGTAAAATCGTGCAAGAACTGCAAGAAATCAAGTATAGTTTTCGGCATAGACAATAAGGCTGTTTTCCCCGAAAAAGATAGCAATGAAAATGAATTTGAACTTTCGCTCATAAAGCAATTCAGCAAAACTTATCGGGTACTAAAAATGCAAAAGAAGCAGACGCAAATATTGCCGTCAAGCGCAGAACCGCTTGTAATTAAGGTTTTCGGGCATTCTCTGAACGAGGCGGACTACTCTTATTTTCAGAGTATATTTGATTATTACAATATATACGATAACTCACAAGTAAGCCTCATTTTTTATTATTCAACATGGTGCGACACCGAAAAGCACGATAAAACAGAAGCCGTGTATAAGCTAATAAACGAATACGGCGCAACGCTAACCAATAAAGACCAAGGCAAGAACCTTATGCACAAGCTACTGTTAGAAAACAGACTATCAGTAGAACAAATAGACACAGAATGAAAACCGCAAATAAAAAAGCGACTGCGCACAGCGCAATCACTTTTTTGGCAGGGGAGACGCGATTCGAACACGCAACCTACGGTTTTGGAGACCGCTACTCTACCGTTGAGCCACTCCCCTTTACATATTTGCGTGGCGCAAATATCACTCTTAACTCTTCACTTTTCTCTCTTCACTTTTCTCTATTCTCTCTAAAAGAGTAGAACAAAGCGAAGCGAAACCGTGAATCATTAACACTAAGATTATACACAAGCAAAAGGAGATAGTCAAACATTTATGAAATATAAATTGGGATTTATAGGCGTGGGCGTAATGGCAGGCGCGATTCTTAACAGAGTTGTTGCAAACCTGTTTAATTTAAAAATTTCCACCGAAGATATTATAATTTACGACACGGATTTTTTGAAAATGAACGAGTATTCAAAGCAGGGTATCGCGCGCGCGCATAATTCTAATGAAGTGCTTTCCACTGCCGAAATCGTTTTCCTTGGCGTAAAGCCACAGCAATATAAGGATATACTTGTTAAATCAGGCACAATTAACGCTAAAGCCATTGTGTCTATCATGGCAGGGGTGAAAACAAAAACTTTAAGAGAAAACCTTAGCGAAGAAATCGGGGTTGTGAGGGCAATGCCTAACACGCCTTCCAAAATCGCCAAAGGCGCAACCGCACTTTATTTTAGCGCGGTATCCGAAGAACACAAGCAATTTGTTATCAAGTTGTTTTCATGTTCGGGAAAAGTGCTAACAGTAAGCGAAGATAAATTTGACGCGGTAACAAGCATAAGCGGTTCAGGGCCTGCATATGTTTTCCTTTTTGCAAAAGGCTTGATTGAAGCAGGCGTTGAGGGGGGGCTTACCCACGAAGAAGCAACCGCGCTTGCACTTCAAACCATTGAGGGGGCTTCCGCACTTGCAACCGAAAGCTGTGAAAGTTTAGATTTTTTGATAGATTCAGTATGTTCCAAAGGTGGCACAACTATAGAGGCGGTTGAATCTTTTAACGCTGATAACTTTTGCGGAATTATTAAAAAAGCAGTTAAGGCTTGCAGAGAAAAATCCAAAAGCCTTAATGAGATTTAGAATCCACCATTGTGCGCTGTGCGCTGTGCGTTGTGCGCTGATCTATAAGGATAACAAGCAATGAAAAAAGTTGACATTTATACAGACGGTTCATGCGAAGGTAACCCCGGCAGGGGCGGTTGGTGCGCTATCCTAATATATAAAGGAGCGGAAAAAGTTTTAACAGGTGCAGAACAATCTTCCACCAATAACCGCATGGAACTTACCGCAATTATCAAAGGGCTTGAAGCCTTAAAAGAGAAATGCGAAGTTACCGTTTACAGTGATAGTTCTTACGCCCTGAACGCATTTTTAGAAGGTTGGATTTATTCGTGGATAGCCAAGGGTTGGACGAAGAAGGACGGCGAATTAAAAAATGTTGATCTTTGGAAACAGCTTCACGCAATAGTTTCAAAACACAAAGTAACCTTTATAAAAGTAAAAGGGCATAGCGATAACGAATTGAATAACAGGTGCGATATTGAAGCAAAGAACGCTATAAAAACTTTGAATCAATGCTAAAACACGAGAGGGGAAAGTAAATGCAAAAATGCAAATGTAAAATTCAAAAACTTGAAATGGGATTTCTTGCACTGTTTGCCGTTTCGCTTGCAATAACTATTGTGTTTGTCGCCCTTTATTTTGCAGGTGTTGTTGGCGATGTTTTGGGAATAACAGGTATAAATACTGCATTTTTCAGCGCATTTTTTATAGCGTGGTTTTGCGAACTTCACAAGCGCAAGGAAAAGCAGGCAAGAATAAATAAAATTAGAACATATTTGGAAAATAAACTTAAAGATGTGCTATGTGATTTTTATTCTCAAATCCGCCACATAAACGATGCAGGATTAACAGGTAGCAAATTTATGGCTGATATTTATAATTCCCCGCTGTTTGAAAGCAACGAGGAATTAGCGGATGCCTTAACGGACTCGCAGGTTCTCTATGATGTGATACTTATAAAAGAAATAAACGAATTTTATAAATATGCTGAGAATAAAGCAATTTTAAAAGACATTGTTGCCTGCCCCAAGATTATGAACGAACTGATAGATGACGGTGTTAAAGAGTTCGTTTCAAAAGCACTCAATTGGTACGAGGAACTCAAATCTCTAAACGCATTGAACGAGGACGAAATTTTTAGCGAAACGGAAGTTGAACTATTTAGCAAATTTAATTCGTCTTGCAAACAGCTGATTGAAAAAGTGAACAAGCAACCCAAAATCGGCGGTATAACTTCCGAAGATTATCGTGAACACCTCACACTAATTAAGTTTATTGCAGATTTCACATATGGCAAAATCAAGTTAGCCGAAGATATAAATAACCAAATTAACGAAATCATGGCAAAGGAATACGAACTGTATCTTACGGGCGAAACTATAGCCGATTTGTACTTTAAATGCAACAAAGACAGAAACGAAAAAACAGAAAAATGGGAAAAAGAAAACGGGGATAAACTTAAGCAATTATATAAAATTGTAAAAAGTTACTACGGGCAAAGAAGTTCCGTTCCTATAATTCTTCGCTTTTCAAGCCATAAGCTGTATTGTGAAAAATATGACTGTTTGAATAGTTTTTTAAATATAGAGTATGACAGGCAAAAAAAGTTTTTATCAAATACTACGGATATTGCAATGGAATTGTTTGATAAGAAATTTAAAGATTTTAACCAAAAAGATATAGACGATTATCTAAGTGAACAATCTGCGAAATACGAAGAGTAAAAATGAAAAGTTGAAATGCGTATTTAGAAGCCTTTTGTTGCAGTTGTTTAACGATTATGATATAATAAGGGGCAGAAAACACAAAACACTAAGCATTAAAAATTAAAATTTAACACAAAAAATAACCACAAATTATCAACCAAAAAATAACTATGAACGAAAAAATTAAAACGATAATTAACGATGCCACAGCGGTGGTTTCGCTTGTGAAATCACTGCGTGAGCTTAATGATGCACGCGTAAAATTTCTTGGCAGAAACGGCGAAATCACGAATCTTTTAAAGCTGTTAAAAGATGTTCCAAATGAGGAAAAGCCCACAATGGGCAAACGCTTAAACGATGTTCGCGTCAGCATTGAAACGATGCTTAAAGAAGCGGAAGATAAACTTTCTTTAATTGAAGCTAAGGAACGCGTAAAGGGCGAAACGCTTGATGTTACGCTTTCTAAAAAGGGGGGCAAGGCGTATCCGCAAGGCGCGCTTAATCCGCTAACCCTTATTAAAAATGAAATTACGGATATCTTCACAGGGCTTGGCTTTAGCGTTCTTGAAGGCCCCGAAATTGAATTTGAACATTATAATTTTACCGCGCTTAATATTCCCAAAGATCACCCCTCGCGGGATTCGTCCGACACATTTTATATTAACGATAAACTTCTTTTGCGCACGCAAACTTCGGCTACGCAGGTTCACACGCTTGAAAAGGGCGAACTTCCGATTCGCATAATTTCCCCGGGGAAAACTTACCGCCCCGATGACGATGCAACCCACAGCCCCATGTTTCAGCAGATTGAGGGGCTTGTGGTAGACGAACATATCACGCTTGCGGATTTGCAAGGATTGCTTCTTGAATTTGCAAAATCCTTCTTTTCTAAGGATACCAAAATCCGCTTCCGCCCCTCACATTTTCCTTTCACCGAACCAAGCGTTGAGGTTGATTTAAGTTGCCCCGCGTGTGGCGGAACGGCTTGTCGCATATGTAAAAACACAGGTTGGCTTGAACTTTTGGGCGCGGGGGTAGTTAATCCTGCCGTGCTTGAGTATTCGGGAATTGATAGCAAGAAGTACACAGGGATTGCGTTCGGCATGGGTGTTGAGCGCGCTTCCATGGTAAAATACGGCATACCCGATATGCGTCTTTTATTTGAAAACGACATTCGGATTTTAAAGCAATTCAAATAAAAATCCAAAATAAATTAAAAAGAATTCAGAATTATATATAAGTAAAAGGGAAAAAGAATCATGTTAGTGCCGATTAAATGGTTAAAAGAATTTGTAGATTTAAACTTAACGCCTAAAGAACTTGGGGACAAACTTGTGTCCGCAGGATTTGAAGTTGAGCGGATTAAGGACTTATCTTTGGATATTACCAATGTGCAAATAGGGCGGATAATTTCAATCGCAAAGCACCCGAATGCGGATAAACTTGTTATCTGCAAAATGGACATGGGTGATAGAGAACTGCAAATTATCACAGGGGCTACGAATGTATCAGAGGGCGATATTGTGCCTGTTGCGCTGGACGGCGCGCACCTTCCTTGCGGAAAAGATATCAAGGCAGGCGCAATCCGCGGTGAAAAATCTGAAGGTATGCTTTGCGGTGGCGAAGAACTTGGATTAACCGAAAATGATTATGCGGGCGCAGGGTGCGATGGAATTTTGATTTTGGATAAATCCGCAAAAATCGGCGAAAATATTAACGAACATTTGGGGCTTAATGATTTCGTGCTTGATATATCCATAACCGCAAACCGCATGGAAGCGCACAGCGTGTACGCAATTGCAAGGGAAGTTTCCGCGGTAACGGGCGCACAGCTTAAACCGCTGAACCTTAATTTTACCGCCTCAAAATCGCACGAAGTCAGCAGTGCGGTAAGCGTGGCAAACGCTGAACCAAAACTTTGCCCAAGATATATGGGCGCGCTTGTTAAAAATATAAAACTTTCTCAATCGCCTGCAATTATTAAAAACAGGCTTCGCGCAGTGGGTGTGCGCCCGATTAACAATATTGTAGACATAACTAACTATGTGCTTTTTGAAGTGGGGCAACCTCTGCACGCATTTGATTTAAGCACAATTAAAGGCGAAAAAATCGTTGTCCGCCGTGCTAAAAAAAGTGAAAAAATCACCGCATTAGACGGAAAAACATATGTTTTATCAAAAGAAAACCTGCTTATTGCAAATGAAAAAGAGGGCATGGCTATTGCGGGTGTTATGGGCGGAAAAAATTATTCCGTAACGGAAACCACAAAAGATATTGTGCTTGAATCCGCAAGGTTCGCGCGTGACAATGTGAGGGCAACTTCCAAAGCATTAAACCTGCGTTCAGATTCCTCACAAAGGTTTGAAAGGGGTGTGGACTTTAGTTCTCAAGAAGTGGGATTGAAGCGCGCGCTTGCGCTTATCCATGAATTCGGTTTCGGCGAAATCGGGGGAGGCATTTTGGACGATTTCCAAAATAAGCCAAACGAAAAAATTATCAAATTTTCTGGTGCGGATATTGAATATATCCTTGGTGTAAAAATTGAGGACGCTGATATTATCAAAATCCTCAATTTTCTGCAAATCCCCGTAAAGCAAAGCGGAAAGGCTTTTACCGTAATTGTGCCACCGTTCAGAGAGGACATTTTTGGTGTAAACGATATTGCGGAAGAACTAATAAGAATTTACGGCTATGAAAAAATTACGCCCACGCTTTTAAAAAGCGCAGGCACACTAAAAGGCGGAAAAAACTCAGAACAAAAAACCAATGATAAAATTAAAAATTTCCTTGTGGGCAAAGGTGCTTACGAGATTTTAACTTATTCATTCGTAAGCCCCAAAATTTACGATATGTTGCTTTTGCCTGAGGATAGTCCTCTCAGAAACGCAATCGTTATTTCTAATCCTCTTGGTGAAGATTATTCCGTTATGAGAACCACGCTTTCCGCAGGAATGATTAAAGCATTAGCCAAAAACAGCCCCAAAACCTGCCGTCTTTTTGAGGTGGCAAAAGTGTTCTTGCCTGTTTTTGATAAGAAGGGCTACCCCACGGAAACCAATACGCTTGTGATTGGTTCGCTTGGCGAAGAAAGTTTTTATTCCTTTAAGGAAATAATAGAGGATTTGTGCGAAGTGCTAAGAATTGAGGGAATTTCATATGAAAAACATATGATTTCATATATGCACGAGGGCAGATGCGCCAAGATTATGCTTGGTGGCGAAACCTGCCTTGGATATTTCGGCGAAGTTTCGCTTGCCTCAGCCGAAAAATTCGGGCTTGATAAAAGGGTGTATGTTGCAGAAATAAATTATGAGATTCTTCTTGCGCGCGCAAAGGATTTCGGCGGATTTAAGGTTCAATCTAAATATCCTGCAATAGAGCGCGATTTAGCGTTAATTTGCGACAACGAACTTCCTGCAAGTGAAATACTAAGCGCGTCAAAGCGCGGTGGGGGCGGATTGGTTCAATCGGTAGAAATCTTTGATGTGTACACGGGCGACCAAGTTCCTGCGGGCAAAAAGAGCGTGGCAATCCGCTTCGTATTCCAAAGCGATAAAAAGACACTAACCGATAACGAAGCCGTTTATTTCACAAATAATATCCTCAAAGAATTAAATAAAATCGGCGCAACTCTAAGATAATTATTGCAACTATAAAAAATATAAGTATTCTAAAAATAAGCCTAATTAAGAATACTTAAAAATCGGTATTCAAACGGTATTCAGTATGGATTTAAAAACAATTAAGGCACTTGAATTCCCAAAAATTCTTGACGCGGTTGCATTTTTTGCAAGCGGTGAAGCCTCGCGTGCAAAAATTAAAGATTTGCTTCCTATGAATAATCTTGCTGAGGTTAATTCTGCGCTAAATGAGGTTAGCGAAGCGGATAAGGTTCTATATCAGCACGCGTCCAATATATCTTTTGCGTTTGACGATGTAAGCACAATTTTAAATAAGGCGGATGTAATGTCTGTGCTAACCATGGGCGAAATTTTAAAGGTTGGCAGGCTTTTAAGAACTTCGCGTAATATCCGCAATTCAATCACTAAGATTGCAGACGACACCATAACCGCGCTTAAAGAACACGCAAAAAGCATTTTTCAAGATAAGGATTTAGAAGATTTAATTGATAAAGCGATAATTTCCGAAAGCGAAATGAGCGATAATGCTTCCTCTGAACTTCGTTCGCTAAGAATCAAAATTAAGCGCGCGGGCGATGCCATTAAAACCAAGCTGTATCATTATGTTAATTCGCAGGAATATTCAAAATATTTGCAGGATAACATTGTTACAATCCGCGGTGATCGCTATGTAATCCCCCTAAAGGCGGAACACCGCAGTGCAATCCCAGGGTTGATTCATGATCAAAGTGCTTCGGGACAGACGATTTATGTTGAACCTATGGCGATTGTGGAAATGAACAATTCGCTTAAAATGTTGCTGATTGAGGAAGAAAATGAGATTGAAAGAATCCTGAAAGAATTCACTTTAAAAATCAGTATAAATGTGCCGTCTTTAAAAATTTCATATGAAAAAGTGGTGCATTTGGATACTGTTTTCGCAAAAGCAAAGTATTCCTATAAGCACAAATGTATAATGCCAGTAATTAACGATAGGGGGATAATCAATATCCGAAAGGGCAGGCATCCGCTGATTCCTGAGGATAAAGTCGTACCCACAGATATTTTTCTTGGCAAGGATTTTGATATGCTTTTTATCACAGGCCCGAACACAGGTGGAAAAACAGTTGCGCTTAAACTTGTGGGGCTTTTGCAGGTTATGGCACTTTCGGGGCTGTTCGTACCTGCAAGCGGTGCGGAATTAAGCCTGTTCTCAAATATATTTTCCGATATCGGTGACGAACAAAGCATTGAGCAAAACCTATCCACATTTTCGTCCCACATTGCAAATATCGTTAGAATTTTAAAGGATATTAACAGCAAAACACTGATACTTCTTGACGAACTTGGCGCAGGCACAGATCCAACCGAAGGTGCTTCGCTTGCAACCGCAATATCCACATATATAAAGGAAAGCGGTGCAAAGGCGGTTATCACCACGCATTATAACGAACTTAAGGAATACGCAGTGGTTACGGACGGAATTGAAAACGCAAGCATGGATTTTGATCCTGTATCGTATAACCCCACATTCCGCCTTGTGGTAGGCACCCCAGGGGCGTCCAACGCAATCCTTATTGCCAAAAAACTTGGGTTGAATCAAGAAATTTTGAAGCTTGCCGAGGACGGAATTAAAGGCGGAAAACTTGAATTTGAAAATGTTCTTCAGTCCCTTGAGCGGGCGAGGCGCGGTGCAATTGAGAATGAGGAAAGAACCGCGCTTGCTTTAAAGTCCGCGGAAGATATGTTTAAAAAAGCAAGCGAGGAAAAAGATAAACTTTTTGCCCAACGCGAAAAGCTGAACGAAAATGTGCGCAAGGAAACAAAACGGCTTGTGGAAGAAGCAATGCTTGAAGCAGACGAGATTATTGAAAGCATGAAAGAAATGCTAAATAACCCCACAGAAGAAAAGCTGTTTAAAACGCGCACAATGCGGAAATCATTAAATAAGTATGTGGTGATTGAAGAGAACGAATTCAAGAATTTTCATATGAAAACAGACGAAAACGCGCCCCTAAACACGGGCGATAAGGTGTTTATTAAATCTGCCAAGGTTGAGGGCGAAATTATCTCAATCAATGCCCAAAAGGGCGTAGCGTCAGTAAAACTTGGCAAGCTGACTTCAAACTTCAAGCTAACCGAACTTGCAAAAATCACAAGCGGGTTGAAGTAAAAAGTAAAAACGGTGGAATCTAAATCTCATTATTAATTCCTAATCCCTAACCCCTAATCCCTAAGTCAATGATATTTCTTGATAACGCAAGCACAACTAAATGTTCTGATAGCGCACTTAAAGTTTTAAGTGCGTTTAGTTGTGAAAATTTTTATAATCCGTCCGCCATGTACAAAAACGGTGCAACCGTTAAAAATGAAATTGAAAATGCGCGCGAGGGCATTTTAAAACTTTTAAAGGGTGACGGCGGAATTGTTTTTACCTCAGGCGGTACGGAAAGCAACAACCTTGCTTTATTCGGCGCAAAAAAGGCTAACGGTTCGCGCATAATCGTTTCGGATTTAGAGCATTCGGCTGTGTATTATCCTGCAAAACGATTGAAGGAACTTGGGTATGAAGTTGTGTTTTGCCCGATAGACGAAAACGGCGCGGTTATATTTGACGAATTTAAAAAACTTTTAACAAATAAAACCGCACTAATCTCAGTGGTTCATGTAAGCAACGAAACAGGTGCGGTAAACGATATTAAGAAATTGTGCGCCGAAGCAAAGAAGATAAATCCGAATGTTATTTTTCATAGTGACGGAACTCAGGCGTTCGGCAAAATTCCGATAAACCTAAGAAGCCTTGGCGTGGATATGTATTCAGTATCCGCACACAAAGTTTACAGCGCAAAAGGCACAGGCGCGCTTTTTGTGAAGAAAGGAATTCAGCTTATGCCGTTATTATTTGGCGGTGGGCAGGAATCCGGCGTTCGTTCAGGCACTGAAAATGTGGGTGGCATTATGGCGTTTTCATGTTCGGCGCATGAAACCGTGGCTTTGCTTAAGGAAAATGCCGAACTTGCCTCAAAACTTAAGAGTTCTATTTTAAGCCAAATATTAGAATACTCTGAAATTAAGATTCTTTCACCTGAAAACGGTTCGCCGTACATTTTATCCTTAACCTCAAACGCGGTTCGTGGTGAAGTTATGCAACACGCGCTTGAATCAAGAGGCATTTTAATCGGCACAGGTAGCGCGTGCGCGTCCAATAAGCAAACAAGGCGCGTTCCAGACGCGTTAAAACTTAAAGGCGAGTATCAATACGGCATTATGCGCATAAGTTTCGGCGCGCAAAATACCATTGAAGAAATTGGCGAGTTTATAAAAGAATTTAAATCCACTTATGAAGAGTTGAGGAAGATTAAAAATGGATAACACAAATTGCATTTTACTTAGGTTCGGCGAACTGTTTTTAAAAGGCGGAAACAGGGCGTATTTTGAATCTGTTTTAATTAAAAACATAAAAAGCGCGCTTAAAGGCTTTAAATTTAAGTTCGTTAAAAGCCAAGGCAGATATTACATAGAGGAATTTCCTAATGAGGATTTAGAGGAAATTATATCCTTGCTTACAAAGGTTTTCGGGCTGTACAGCTTAAGCCCCGCTTATAAGATTAAAACCGACATAGAAGAGATTAAGAAACTTGCAGTTAAAATTTCGCCTGCTGAAGGCAAATTCCGCGTAACGGTAAATAGGGCAGACGCAAGCGTAAACATGAGATCTATGGACATTGCAAGGGATATAGGTGCGGAAATGTTTATGAGTTCTAACCGCCTTACTGTAGATTTATTTAATTATGATTTTGAACTAAGCGTAGATATGCGCGAAAACGGATTTTCATATGTTTTTTACAAGAAAATCGCGTGCGCAGGGGGGCTACCTTACGGCACGGGCGGTAGGGCGGTGCTTCTACTTTCGGGCGGAATTGATAGCCCTGTTTCAGCCTACCAAATGGCAAAGAGGGGGGTAATTATCCACGCGGTGCATTACCATAGCTTTCCTTACACAAGCGAACTTGCGCTTCAAAAGGTTCATGACATTGCAAAAAAACTTGCACCTTACATTCCCGATATGCGTTTAACTGTTGTGCCGTTCACGGATATTCAAACCGAAATTCACAAAAATTGCCCTTCGGATTTTATGATTACAATCATGCGCCGTTTTATGATGCGGATAGCCGAACGCGTGGCAAAAGAGAACGGCGCAGGCGCACTCATTACGGGCGAAAGTTTGGGGCAAGTTGCCTCACAAACGATTGAAAGCATTAACTGCACTAATGCGGTAGTTTCGCTTCCTGTGTTCCGTCCGCTTATCGGCATGGATAAAGAGGATATAATTGCTATAGCAAAAAAGATAGACACATATGAAATCAGCATACGGCCACACCAAGATTGTTGCACCGTATTTCTTCCCAAAAATCCCGTCATTCACCCCAAACTTAAGGACGCGGAAGTTTATGAATCTAAACTTGATATAACCGCGCTTGAAGATTCCGCCTTGCAAAAATCTTAAAGTTTCCTTATTGCCTAAAGACGAAAAGGGAAAATTATCCCAAGCTAAAACCGCGATTTGAACCGCGCTTGAAATAAAAGAAATCAAAGGGAATTTCATAATCAAACGGCTGAGGTTCAAAGTGTTCTGAATATTCTTTCGGCGCAAACTTGGCGTTAAATATTTCATATTTTCTAAAGTGTTGAGGCGTGTGCCTGTTTGCAAGCAGTAGCTTATTTTCCGCGTCTGAGGCGTACGAATCAATCTCAAGTTCAATAATTCCATATGGAATTTTAAAAGGTTTGGGGGTTTTCATGCCTTCATATAGATATTTACTCATAGAGGCTGGGTGCGCACCGCCTGTTACGCTTTTCTCAAGGCGCGTGTCTTTTTTACCACTTAAGTTACCGAACCACACGCAAACGGTTGAATCTGCGGTATAAGATAAGCACCAAGCATCGCTGTTTTGTTCGGAATTGTCATAGCCCGAAGTTCCTGTTTTTCCTGCTATGGGATACGGCAAAGAATTGAGTTTTTTGGCAGTTCCTTTCTTAACCGTATCAGTAAGCATATCGGTTAGAAGGTAGGCGGTTTCTTGGCTTACGGCAGACTTCGCTACTAAATGCTTTTCTAAATAATCGGAATGTTTATATAAAACCTTGCCGTTGCTATCCGTAATTTTTTCCACAAATCTTGCCTCTTTATATATGCCAAGATTTGCAATACACATATAGCTTTCGGTTATTTCTTTAAAAGTTACACCCTTACTCATTCCGCCAAGCGCAAGGCTTAAGCCGTCCCCGTCCTGAAACGAAAGCCCCATTTTTTCAGCGATATACTTGCAGTAGTCCACGCCGACTTCGTCAAGAAGCCTAACCGCGACTGCGTTGCTTGAATTGATTATCGCACCGCGGATATCCGTAACACCGCGGTAAACACCGCCGTAATTCTTGGGCGAATAACCGCCGATATTCACGCGTTCGTCAAGAACTTTCGTGGCAGGGGAAACATAACCCAAATCAAGCGCAGGCGCGTACACCGCCTGAGGCTTAATGGCGGAAGCAGGGGAACGGCGGATATTTTTTATAGAACCGCTAAAACTTGCGGATAAGGCAAGCACGCCACCGCTTTTGTTATCCGTAACCATTGAAAGATATTCCGCGCTTCCTGCCGTAAATTTTCCGCTTTCATATGCTAAATTCATATGTTTTTGCAGTTTTTTATCCTGAAAAGTGTATATGTTTAGCCCAAGTGCCACGGCGGTTTTTTCGCTAATTTTTAAAATTTGAGAGGCTTCCTCAAGTGCCGATAGGGCGTAAGTTTCTTTTGCAGTTGCCTCATTTATTTTGCTTGGCTTACTATAAACATACTTAATTGCTTCGCCATATTCCTTTTCGGATATTGCCTTATTTTTAAGCATAATCTTAAGCACGGTATTCATTCTTTCGCCTGAGTTTTCAGGATTTACGATAGGGGAATAGCGGGACGGATTTTTTACCGTGCCTGCAAGAATTGCCGATTCGGCAACGGACAAATCTATAGGCTTCTTATCAAAGATTTTTTGCGAAGCATCTGTGATTCCGTAAATCCCACCGCCGAAATAAATAACATTTAAGTAGAGTGTAATAATCTCATTTTTGGTTAAATTTTTCTCTACAAGTTTGGCAAGTTTGTGTTCTTTTAGCTTGCGTTCATATGTTTTTTCTTGAGAAAGATACACATTTTTTACTAATTGTTGCGTAATAGTGCTTGCGCCTTCGCGGGTATAGCCTGATTTTATATTGCTAACCACCGCACCGCAAATCCTGATATAGTCAACACCGCCGTGCTTATAAAACCGTTTATCCTCAAGGGCAACAAAAGCATTAATCACATTTTCGCTTATTTCACTATAGTTTGTAAATTCGGAATTTAAGGCACGGTAGGGCAACGCTTCGCCGTCCGCGCTGTAAATTACAGATTTCGCATGAGGTGCTTTTAGCGCGCTAATATCAAGCGAAACTTCATTTGTTACAGCAGAATAATAAACCGCGCCAAGAACGCATGCAAGAACAACAGCAAACAATAGCGAAACCGGCAATATAAGAATAATCTTTTTTGTGCGCTTGCCTTTGGCTTTCATGTGAATTAGTATGAGAAATCACATGAAATTTATGAGAGAAAGTACGAAGTACAAGGTACGAAGTACGAATTATGGATTAAATAACTAATGAGTTTTGTAATCAATCGTTTGCGCTAATTAACTTTGATATGTATATGTGCAGAATTGAGGCAGGAATGAACTTAGAATACTCTAAAACTACCGCGAAACAAAGTTAGAATACTTTGTAAAAGCCACGGGGAATGTACAAGAGGGTAAAATTCACACTTAAATATCTTTTCGCAAAAGACAGCTTTTGCGAAAAGATATGGGCAAAAAGAATAGAATAGTAGGCAAAACGGTACGGTAATGTTGCGATTCGGACGGATTATTATATCTTTCCGCCATTGTGCGCTGTGCGCTGTGCGCTGTGCGCTGATTTCTTCATTTCTTCTAATATCTTTTGTAGTGCAATCTTTGCATGATTATAGTTTAGCGAACCTTGGAAATATGCGATATAAGGTTCTCTTATGGGTGCGTCTGCGGTGAGTTCTATTGAACCGCCTTGAATGAATGTGCCTGAAGCCATAATAACTTCACTTGTGTAACCCGGCATTTCGCACGGATACGGCGTCACAAAGCTATCTATAGGCGAGGCGTATTGAACCGCGCGGACAAATGAGATTAGTTCATTTTCCGAATTAAACTTAATTGCGCGGATTATATCCTTTGGCACTGTGCTTAAATCGGGGCTTACGGCGAATCCTAATTCTTTAAAGGTGCGCCCTACTAAAACACTTGCTTTTAAAGCGGATTCCACCACGGCAGGCGCGTTAAAAAAGCCTTGGAAAAACGGCAGATATGAAGCATTGTAAGAACCCACTTCTGTACCAAGGGACGGCGCGGTTAGCCTATTTGAAATGGCGTCTACAAGGCTTGCTTTGCCTGCATAATAACCGCCTGTGGGCGCAAGCCCGCCCCCTGGGTTTTTGATTAAAGAACCCACGATAATATCCGCCTCTGCCGAAAGCGGTTCTTCTCTCTCAACGAATTCGCCGTAACAATTATCCACAAAACATATGCTTTGGGGCGAATATCTTTTCGCAAAATCAACCAAAAGGGCGATTTCAGAAATCGGCAAGGCTTCGCGCCACGAATACCCTCTTGAACGCGTAATAAAAATTAACTTAGGTTTTTTCTTCAATAAATAAGCCTTAATCTTGTCATAATCAACCTTGTTATCTTTAAGCTCTATTGCTTTGTATTTAATGCCGAAATCTTTAAGCGAACCCACATTCTCACCGCTGATAACGCGCATAAGCGTATCATAAGGATTTCCCGTTACGGATAACACTTCGTCATTTGGCTTCAATAGTCCGAATAAGGCAACCGTTAATGCGTGCGTACCGCTTGCAATGTTCGGCGAAACAACCGCTTTCTCAGCACCGAAAGCCAAAGCAAAAACTTCGGATAATGCTTCCTTGCCTAAATCGCCGTAGCCGTAACCTGTGGTGGGTGAAAAATGGCGGTAAGAAATTTTCGCGCTTCTGAACGCGCTTAAAACCTTAGCTTGGTTATAAAGTGAGATTGCCTCAATCTCTTTAAATACCGCCAAAGACTGAGTTTCTGCCCTTTCAATTATCTGTAAATCGTTCATTATTAGAAGTCCTATTTTATGTTGATTTTTAGAATACTTTAATTTGTGCCTCAGGATACTGATTATAGAACCAAGTTTCCTGTCGTTTTGCGTAATTCCGCGTGTTTTTCTTAATCAGTTCGCAAACCTCATTTTCGGTAAGTGTGCCGAAGAAATGATTTTGCCATTCCTTGTAGCCGATTCCCTGCATACTTTGCATATCAAATGTTACGCCCACATCAAGCAATCCGCGCACTTCCTGCTTTAGCCCTGAAAAAAACATTTTATCAACCCTATCATTTAAGCGTTCGTAAAGTTTTTCCCGCGGGGAAACTTTTAGCACAATTAAATCATAATTTGAAATTTTCTTTTTAAGACTATCGCCTTGCGCGGAATAAGGCTTGCCTGTGGTTCTTAAAACCTCTACCGCACGGATTACTTTCCTTACATTGTTCTTATGGATTTTTTCACCGCTGGTTGGATCGTTATTTACCAACTCTTCGTAAAGCGAATCTATGCCAAAGGTTTCATAATGCTTGTAAAGCTGTTCTCTTAACCCCCCGTCCTCATGGTTGCCGTAACTTAATTCATATATGAGTGAGTTGATATAGAAGCCTGTGCCACCGCAAACTATGGGGGTTTTACCGCGTGAAGAAATTTCTTTTACCGCCCTTTCGGCGCGAACCATGTAATCCACAACCGTAAAATTCTCATGAGGTTCAACCGCGTCTATAAGGTGCTGAGGCACGGAAAGGTTTTTATCTTTGGCTGTGCCAATGTCTAAGCCTTTATATACCTGCATGGAATCTGCCGAAATAATTTCGCCGTTTAGTTCGCTTGCAACCTTTTCGGCATAAGCGGTTTTTCCCGTGCCTGTGGCACCGCCGATTATAATTAACTTATCCATTTCTTTTTAATTTTTGCGCGATTTCTCTTGCGCGGATAATAATTTTTTCGTTAATCCCTGCAAGCGAAGCAACCTCAATTCCAAGGCTTTTATCGCTTGAACCGTGCAGAATTTCATATGTAAATCGGCTATTTCCGTCCACTTTTGCATACAAATTCTTTACACCGAAAACCGAACTCTCAAGCCTTGCAAGTTCGTGGTAATGCGTGGCAAACATGGTTTTTGCTTTAATATATTTTGCTATAAATTCGGTTATTGCTTGCGCCAAAGAAAATCCGTCCTCATAAGAGGTGCTTTTTCCGATTTCGTCAAGCACGATAAAGCTATCCTTGGTTGCGCTGTTTAAAATAGACGACACCTCGCACATTTCCGCCATAAAGGTGCTTATGCCACCCACAAGGTTATCGGTGCTACCTGCGCGCGTGAAAATCCTATCGGTAAGCGGAATGCTCGCCAAGTTCGCAGGAACAAAGCAACCGATGTGCGCCATTAAAATTATAAGCGCGTTTTGCCTCATATATGTGCTTTTGCCACCCATGTTAGGGCCTGTGATTAAAAAGAAATTTGCGCTATCCGAAAAAACCGCATTGTTAGGAATAAATTTTTGCTTAAGATTTGCAGACTCAACCGTTGGGTGCCTGCCCGAAATGATTTCAAGATTTGCGCTTGATTCGTTAAGTATCGGCATTACATAGCCGTTTGCTTTTGAGGCCTTGGCGAACGCTGTTAAAATATCAAGTTCGGCAATCGCCATGCTATTGCTTTTAAGCGTAGAGATTTCGGTGGCAAGCATATCCGAAATGCTTTTAAAAATTTCCGCTTCAAGGCGCGCGGATTTCTCGCTCACATTTTCGCATAAGATTTCTAAATTTTTTAGTTCGGAATTAGAGTAAAAATTAAAACCGCCTTGCGAATTAACCGCGGTGAAACCATATGGAATCTTATGAGAATCAGACGAAGAGGCTTTAATTAAATATCCGTGCGCTTTGGTTTTAACGGCAGTTGCTTTTACATTAGGAATTGAAAAATTTTCAATTTTAATTTTCAAATCTTGTTCTTCTTTTCTCAAGAAATCAAGCTCACTGCTGTATCCGTCCTTTATGGTTTTGTCTGAATCCAAATCACTAATCGCGCTATCTAAAAGCGCATATATGTGAGGCAAGGGATTTAACCTAAAACCAATATCTCTTAAGTAATCATTGCTTATGTTTTTGAGTTCGCCCTTTATGCCACTGATTTCATTTAGGGATATTTGGATTGAAGCGCAGTCCTGCACGGATAAATTTCCATATGAAATTTTGCTTGCAATTCTCTCTAAATCCTTTATGTTTTCAAGCATAAAACATATGTTTTTAGCTAATTTTTCGTTAGAAAACAACTCATGCACTGCATTTAATCTATAATCAATAGTTGCCCTTTTGGTTAGCGGTTCGCTAATCCATTTTTTAATCAGCCTGCCCCCTGCGTTTGTTTTTGTTAAATCAAGAACACTTAAAAGGCTACCTGCCACTTTGCTTTCATTTAAAGATTTTAAGATTTCAAGGCTACGAATCGTGAGAAAATCCAAATCCATTACACCGCTAAAGTTTTTAACTTCTGGGTGCGAAATGTGGCTTAGTGTGCGCATTTGAGTTCGTGAGATATATGCAAGCAATCCACTTAAGGCTGGAATTATGCTTTCGCTTTGGTTTGAACCTACTAATGCGGAAACTTGGTGTACTGAGTAAAAATCTCTTATGTTTTCTTCGGCTTTACATATGTTAAAATGTGCGCCGTCAAACTCTGTGGGTGTGGTAAGCTGTTTTAGCTTTACTGAATCAAGTGATAACAATGCTTCACATATCTTTTTGGGTGCGATTATCTCAGACGGCGAAAGTTTTAAAAGAAAATCTTCCGCTTTTGTAATAGCGGTTATATGTCCACCCTCTTTAAATTCACACACATATAATTCACCTGTGGATATATCAACCCAAGAAATGCCCACAGCTTTTGCACATATAAAAACAGATGCAAGGAAGTTATTTGATTTGCCGTCAAGAAGTGAGTCCTCTGTAATCGTTCCCGCTGTGAACACGCGCGATATGTTTCTTTCAATTTTTTTATCCGCTTTTTTTTCTGCATTTGGGGCGGAAACGGGCGAATCACATATGTTTTGCTCGCAAACAGCCACCTTTTGCCCTGCTTTAATCAACCTTACCGTATATGCTTCAAGCGCGTGCTTTGGAATTCCGCACATAGGCGCATCACCGCGCCGTGTTAGCCTAAGCCCAAGGATATCTGAAGCGGTTATAGCGTCCTCAAAAAAGAATTCATAAAAATCACCGATTCTGTACACAAGCAACGAATCGGGAAATTGGCTTTTGAGTTCAAGATAATGCCGTGAAGTTTTGGAAAGTTTTTCTTCGTTCATTTTCCGCTTCTCTCTTTAGTTATTTCTTTTGTGATTTTATTTTGCAACGCTATCAGTTTAACTATTCTTGCCTTTTTAATTGCATAAGGAAGCTGTGGCATATTTGAGGCAACCGTACCCTTTCGCGGTGAAAAAACAAATGTGAAAGCACTTAAAAAGCGTACTTTTTCCACTAAGTCTACTGTAAACAAAAAGTCCTCTTCGGTTTCATTCGGAAACCCTACCATAATATCTGTGGTGATTTCTGTATTCGGTGAACCTGCGCGGATTTTTGAAATTATATCAAAATATTTTTCGCGCGTGTAACCGCGGTTCATTGCCTCTAAAATCCGGTTGCTTCCTGATTGGACGGGCAAATGGATTTTCTTTTCCACGC
>Ga0123356_10001128_pt1 | contig 29605 bp, 24 predicted proteins | sample TergutEmb28metaG_2_FD_92546 | JGI IMG/M metagenome (GOLD analysis project Ga0123356, IMG submission 92546) | Embiratermes neotenicus P3 segment gut microbial communities from Petit-Saut dam, French Guiana - Emb289 P3 | ecosystem: Host-associated > Arthropoda: Insects > Digestive system > Gut ...
AAAAATATCCATCAAATACTCAAAGACAAAGGAATTCAAACATTTACACACCTACAGACAACAAATGCCACAGGAGCATGTTCAAAATTAATTTTTGAGGGCAGCACCATGGTGCCGGCACAGAAGACCTCAGATTTGATTGTTAATCTCAGAAAAAATCTCGAGAGAACCAAGGATGGCTACTACTTTACACACATAGACAGTCTCGACACCATAGCACATGAATATGGACCTAAAAGTGACCAATTCACCGCAGAACTCTCAGCCATAACATATTTGCTCCAAAGAGAGCTGATTGAAAAAATTGATGATAAAACCGCCAAAGAAACCCTGTTGCTGATAACCGCAGACCATGGCACCATCGATACCAATCCCAACAACACAATCTATCTTAGCCGAACCCAAAATCCACTGACTTATCGAAAATGTGGAAAAAACCGAAAACGCATCCCTCCCACAGGCAGTCCAAGAGACATTTTTTTGCATATAAGAGAAGACAAACTCGGAGAAACCAAAGAAGCCCTAGCCCAGCAACTTGGCTCTAACGCACAGGTGCTTGAAACCAGCAAAGCCGCCAAGTCCGGCTTGTTTGGGATTGGTGAGACACCAAAAGAATTTTTTGAACGAACAGGGAACCTGATGATTCTGCCCTCTGACAAAAGAACTATTTGGTTTAGCAACCCTGAGGGGAGAAAAATTACGTTTTTGGGACACCACGGCGGTTTAAACAGTGAAGAGATGTTTGTACCGTTTATCGCGGTAAATTTGAACTGCCTAAAGAAATAAACGGCCATACAACAGACCATAGCGGTTAGAACTCGGGTCTTATTCATACATCTCAGAAAGTTTGGCTCTCAACCAACGGTTGACCTGGTTTTGGGTTTGTTAACAAATTTTGGCGCCATACTTTTATGTCGTGTCAGACCATTAATTAAAAGGATGGGAATCATGGGGAGGGTAAAGAAGGATGCGCTTGTTATATTCTTGCTTGGCTCGGCTATTTTGTTTTGCAGTTGTTTGTTGCCTCAGTTGGTTGGGGCTCAAAAAGTGGTAGACACAATTACAGGTCTAAGTATGCCTTTTCAGGTTGCCGTTAACCCCAAAGGTACATACGCATACGCTACAAGTGGCGGCACAGGATCAGTCTGGGTAATAGACACAACAACAAACACCGTAACAGCTAAAATAACAGGGGGAAATGACCCCTTTGCCATGGATTTTACACCCAACGGCAAATATCTCTATATCACAAACGGTGGAAATGATTCTGTTTGGGTAGTAGACACAACAACAAACACCGTGATAAAAACCATACGTGTTGGAAATGGTCCTCACGGATTAGCCATAACACCCGATGGCGACTATGCATACGTTACAAACTTTGGTAGCCACACCGTAACAATAATAAACACAGCCCTAAACAGAGCAGTAGGCACAATAAATGTAGGAAACTACCCCCAAGGCATAGCCTTCACACCAGACGGTAAATGCGCCTATGTCGCAAATTTCGGTCTTGGAACCGTTTCAGTAATAAACACAACCACCACAACAGTGATAGCAACAATACACACAGGGGCTGGTCCCATAGACGTTAAAATATCCCCTGATAGTAAATACGCCTACGTATCAGAATCTGGTAGCGGCTCAATAGCGGTAATAGACACAACGACAAACACCATATCAACAACGATAAGTGGATTTCTACAACCCCTACACATTACTATAACCTCTGATGGGGCAACAGCCTATGTTGCAAACGGTAGCGGAGATTGGATATCGGTAATAGACCTTGCTACAAACAAGATAACCGGAAAGATAACCGTTGGAGACGGCCCCTACGGAATGGCCCTAACACCCGATGATGCCTATGCCTATGTCGTAAACTTTTATGGCCCAAGCGTCTCAGTAGTTAACTTGGGCAAAACCACAAACCCAAACAACACAACCCAAGCAATACCAACGCCAACACCATTTGTAAACCGATTTGCCCTACCAGCTTTTGGGGGCAACATCAATTTTGTAGTAAACAACACCTTCGCGAATGCAACACTCAAAGATGACAAATGGGTTTTTGAGGATTTGTATATTGCTAACTCAGGGTTATTTGAGTGCTTTGAGGTTTTAGCTCAAAATACAGACTTGACAATTTTTTCATGTACTATGGTTTGGGCTTTAGAGTTTCAAAGTATAAGATTGGATTATACCGTTGCGGGGGCAGGTAAACAGGTTTTGAATTTTGGTCCGCGTCCAGAAGAAGGCGGACGGGTTGAATGGCGAGTGATATGCAACGATATTGTTTTAACTCAAGATAGGGATTGGAGTGTTTCAGACACTAACGAAACGATCACTATAAATAGTGCCGCAGGGGAGTTGCGAGTTATTCGGTATTATTTTTCCGATTCTTTTGATGAACCTGAGTTGATGTTTTTTGAACAGCATTATGTATCTATTACAATAGGTGCTGGTTTAGCGGCGTTATTGTCTATTATGGTTTTAATTAAGGTGAGAACCAAAGAGTCAGGGGAAGCTGATAGATGAGTTGGGAACTCCCAGTCAATATTGTGTTGCCTTTGTTTGTTGCGGTAATAGTTTTGGGAATTTTTTTTATCCTCAAGTTGACAAAAGATAAAACACGCAATATCAGCACTTTGAGGTTTTTTATTCAGGTAATTGTTGTTCCTTTGATGTTTTTGGGTTTAGTGGTGGGTCCATTTAATGAGCCTATGTGGCAGCCTATTGGGATTTCGCCTCGCAGTTCTTTAGTTGGGGCTGAGTTTTTTGGGACCCAGTTTCCAGATGGGTTATCTGTGCCGTTTATGGCCTGCTACTACTCTAATGGTCGAACTGTTACCTGTGGTTTGTGGCAACTTCAAGCCTATATTTTTCCGTACTGGGACTATTCAAATGGATATGAGGCCATCTACTCCATAGCTGGAATAGAGAAGGTGGCTGTGGTTGTTGCTTTGTTGGTGGGTGCGTCGGTGATTTTTGGCAGGGCGTTTTGTGGTTGGGTATGTCCGTTTGGCCTCTATATGGATGTGTTGACTCGTATCCGTAAAGTGTTTCGTTTTCGGCGTTTTCATATTTCTGATGGATCAAATGTTAAAATTGCGCAGTTACGTTATATTACTCTTGCGTTGGCTTTGATTTTTAGTGTTATTCTTTCGTCTTATGCAATTTTTGGCACTGAACTTATAAATGGTACTACTCCTGCGGGACCTGCAGGTCAAACAGGTTTTAGCGGAGCTTTTAATGAGCCCTTCTGCTTGGTTTGTCCTATGAGACCGCTATGTATACTGATTGAGTGTGGTTTGGGCTTGATGAATTTCGACCATATTTCAATTATGGCCTCGGAATCTTTTTTGGGGTTATCGAGTTTCTATATTTCATCTCTAAATCTAACTATTTTAGCTATTATTACGATTTTGGCTTTGATGCATAGACGCGTTTTTTGCAGAATTTGTCCTTTAGGGGGATTAACTGCATTATTTAGTGTTTTTAAGCCGTTTAAATATATTGCTTTGACAAAATTGAATAAAAACGAACAAAAATGCACCAAGTGTGGTATCTGTAAACGTGTATGTCCAACACAAGCGACAGATGTTTATATAAAGAAAGGCGGCGATGTGACAGAGTCTAAGTGTATACTTTGTGCGAGATGTGTTGAGTTATGTCCCTATGAGGACGCTTTGAGTTTAAGATTTGCAGGAAAATCCGTCATAAAATCACGAAACTGGCTAGAATAGTAGAGAGGTTGTTATGTTACACTGTATTGGAAGATACCGCACGGGGATAAATGTCAAATTGAGTAAGTTTGGATGACAACGATCATTTCGGTTAAATATGAGAAACTTAACCATGTTTAGTTATCGGTGTCTTCAAATATGTTTAATATTTGGGGATCTAGGTAAACTTGGATTTTGTCGCCGATGCTTAGGCCTAACTTTTTTATGGTGTTCATTTGAAGTCTTGCATTGAGAGGAAAGCCGATGTTTATGATTGTTTGTGCGGTGGATCGCATCTGAGTCATCTCGGTTATGGTGCCTTCAATAGAGTTGTTTGATTTGTTTAAGCTGGAAGGGTTTAATTTTGATAGAATAATATCTTCGGGTTTTAAGGTTACAACGATATTTTTTCCTATCAGGTCGGGTGATGCCGTTACGTATAGGTGAATCCCTTGGAGTTCAACCTCTAGTAACCCGTTGTACGCTCTTAGGGCTTTGCCGGTATAGGTGTTGATACCCAGAAACTTGGCAACGTAGCTTGATGTGGGTTTATCAAAAATTTCTGTGGGGGTGCCGATTTGTTCGATATGGTTTTTTCCCATAATTGCGATTCTATCAGCCATGACACAGGCTTCAGAGAGGTTGTGGGTGACGTAGATAACAGTTATTTCGAGCCGACGGAGGTGGTTTTTGAGTTCTAATCTAAATGATTCGCGTAGTTGGGGATCTACTGCTGAGACTGGTTCATCGAGGAGCAGGATTTTGGGTTCAGTTGCTATTGAGCGTGCGATGGCGGTGCGTTGTTTTTGTCCGCCGCTTAGTTGATGGGGGTAATATTTGGCGTATTCTCTTAGTCCTATGAAGTCAAGGAGATTATTGGTTCGAGTTCTAATTTCACTGCTGGTTAGGTGGAGTGACCTTAGTCCATATGCGATGTTGTCCTCAACGCGCATATGGGGAAAGAGTGATGCGGTTTGGAAAACATAGCCGATTTTGCGCTCGGAGGGTTTTAAATTAATTTTTTTTTGGCCGGTTTGTCCGCTTACCAGTATGTTGTTTATGTAGATGTTGCCGCTGTCTTGAGGTATTAACCCTGCAATTAGGTTGAGCAGAGTAGTTTTTCCACAACCATTGGGACCTAGCAAACAGAGGATTTCTTTGTCGTTTACTTGTAGGGATAGATTTTTGAGAACTATTTTTTGGTCAAAGGATTTTGTGAGATGGTTGATTTGTATCATTTTTTGGCTCCGAATCGTTTTTGTTCCAAGAGTTTAACGCTGACTAATACTGTAAAGGAGATGACTATCAGAATTATTGATAGTAAAATAGCGCCGGTCTGATTTGAGTATAGCAGTGTATAGATAGCCAGGGGTATAGTTGCAGTTTCTCCGGGCAGATTTCCGGCAAACATTAGAGTTGCACCGAATTCGCCCATAGCGCGGGTCCAAGTTAGCAGGGTTCCAGAAACTATACTTCGCATAGTTAGGGGTAAAGATATTGTGAAGAAAACTTGGGTTCGGGAACCGTTTAAAATTCGGGCGCTGTTATAGATGTCTCTATCTTGGTTTTCAAATCCTGTCTTGGCGGCTCTAAACAGAAAAGGGGAAGCAACGAAGGCTTCAGCGAGGATAACTGCTACCGTGAACCCGGGGAGGGTGATTCCTAAATGAGTTAAAAAAGGTCCTAAAACACCGCGGGGTGCAAAAGCGTAGAGTAGTGCAATTCCGGCTACAGCTGGCGGCAGCACAACGGGCAGGTCTAGTATGGTGTCGATGATTGTTTTTCCGGGAAAATTACGTGTGGCCATAAAATAGGCAGAGGGAACCGCTAAGACAAATGCGAGAAGAGTTGCAATTGCTGAGGTGTAGAGACTGAGTTGAATGGCGCTTATAATTTGCCAATTCTGCAACTGGTCACCCATTTGTGTGGGATCAAATTTTAAGAAAACAGAGGCTATGGGAAGAGCAAGAAAGATAAGATATGTGATAACGATAAGTCCTAGTAGTACAAGCGAACTTTTATCGATTAGTGCAAGAAATTTCTTTAGCCTTTTTGGAGGCATGTTTTCTAATTCTTCAAGGTTTGTTTGTTTTGTGTCAGAGTTTGTTTTAGTCAATCACTACATAACCGGAGGTTGTTTTATTTATTTAGATGCCAAATCCGTAGTGGGCCAGTAGAGATTGGCCTTGTTGGGATGTCCAGAAGTTCATGAAGGTTTGTGCGAGTTCAGGTTGATTTGTTGAGCCTATGATGGCTATGCCGTATATGGCCTTTTGGTTTACTTCGGGGGGTATTTTGAGAAATTCTGTGGGTTGACCGGTTAGGCTTCCATAGATGCCATCGGAGGCATAGACTATGCCTGCATCGTAGAGGCCGGTGGTGGCTGAGAGTGCAATTTGGCCAACGACGTTTTCTACGTTAGATTCATAGGATCTGAGGTTGTTATAGATACTTGTGTTGTAGTTGAGATATGCTCCGGTGGCAATATAGTTGGGATGGCTGGAGTTGCCCCAGGTGGAGTCAATTTTCCATATGGTTTGATTTGCATAGTTACCTGCGGGAACCGAGGGTTCAGCTATGACGAGTCTTACGCCGGGTTTAGCTAGATCTGCCAACGAAACTATACCGGCAGGGTTACCGGGAGAGAGGATGACTTCTAAGCTGTTGCCTGTGAAGTCTATGGAGGTATTTTGGTATAGTAGATTGTCTGTTTTTAGTTGGTTGGTCCATTTGTTGTCAGCGGACATAAAGATGTCACAGGGTGAGCCTTGGGTGATTTGTGTGTGGAGTGCGCCTGAGGAGGCGGAGTTTATGATTAGTTTGCAGTTGTGGGTTTGTTCGAATTCTTGGGTCATGTTGGCAACAGCGTGGGTTAGGCTGGCAGCGATGAACACGCGCAACTCAGGGGGTGAATTTGAGGTATAGTTAGTGTAGAGTAGGCAACCTGTGATTGAGGCTGTTGCTATGATTGCTATCAGGGCGATTATAACAATTTTTTTATGCATTTGTTCCCCGCCATCGACATTATTATACAGTCATATCGACTGGGTTGATATATAAACATTTTCTAAACAACAAAAAAAATCGAAACAAAATCGACAATACACCAAGTTACTCCAGAGAAGTTAAAAGCCAAAACATCCAACATACCCAACAAACATCAGCAACAAACCAAAAACAACCAAAACCCCCAAAAGAAAATTAAACAACCAACCAAAACCGCCTAATCACAAACTAATGCCCATGACCCTCAAGCATTCTATAGATATGGAGTATCCCCGGAAACAATGCCGCTAACCCCTCCGAAACCGCTTTGGGACTACCGGGCAGATTCACAATAACACTATGCCCCCTAACCCCACTCACACCCCTTGAGAGCATCGCAGTCGGCGTTCGCCTCTGACCATAAGCCCGAAGCACCTCAGAAACACCCCGAGTTTCTCTATCCACAACACGCGAAGTAGCCTCAGCAGTTACATCACGAGGACCAAACCCAGTTCCACCACAAGTAACAACCAAATCCAGTTTTAACTCATCACAAAACTGCCTAAGTTCAGCCTCAATTTGCTCAGCATCATCAGACACAACACCACAGCTACCCACAATAAAGCCATATTTCTCCAAAATCTCAACAGCCAACTTACCAGACATATCTTCACGCTCACCCACAGAAACAGAGTCACTAACAACTAAAACCCCCGCCCTTAAAGACCGCTCATATTTTTCTTGAACCCCCTTTATACCCCCGATCTTTTGAAGCAGATGTATAGATCCAATGCTTAGGGTTTTGTCGATAGGTTTTAGCATATCATAAACGGTAAGAGCCGCAATAGAGACCGCTGTTAGTGCCTCCATTTCAACACCGGTTTTCCAGATAGTTTTTAGTTCCGCATGAATTTCTATGGAAACCTCTTTTAGAGTAACATCAATGTGGATGTAGTCAAGGGGTATGGGGTGACAGTAGGGTATTAAATCTGAGGTCTTCTTAGCACCCATGGTTGCAGCTATACGAGCCGCTTCTGCGATATCACCTTTGGGAGATTTACCTGCCTTGATCAACCTAACTGTCTCAGAACTAACATTAACTATCGCCTGTGCAACAGCAGTCCGCAAAGTATCAGATTTGTCTGCAACATCAAACATACCCATCTTGATTATCCTCCAACATTACGCCCTCAACCCACCTAGAACCCGCCGCTGATATTTCTTTCTTCCAAACTGGCACAGAACGCTTGATAGCATCAATAGTATAACGGCAGGCCTCAAAGGCTTCTTTGCGATGCTCCGATGAAGCAGCTATAGCAACGCTGATTTCGCCAACCTTTAAGATCCCTAAACGATGAATCACCACAAAACCCAATAGTTTCCAGCGATGAACTACATATTGCTCTATTTTTCCAAGAGCCTCCCGAGCCATCGTCTCATAAGCCTCATAGTGTATCTCTGACACCTCACCCGCCTCACCATGATCGCGCACCGTTCCCAAAAACAAAACAGATGCACCCGAAGAAGTACTCGAAACCTCCCGCAACACCGCAGATACATCAATGACTTCAGAGACTATAGCAATCATAATCTAACCTCCCGATACAAACGGCAAAAGAGCTACCTCATCACTCAGAGTTATCTCTACGGTATCGTCAACGACTTTTCGATTAACAGCTACAACAAAAGAAACATTAAGAGACGCCAAATTCGGATACCCCTCCAAAAGACCCCGTTTTAAATCATCAACGGTAATATTGGAGCCGTCAAGAATAAGGGCAACTTCACTGTTTCCAACCGCTTCTCGCAATAAGCCAAACAATTTAATTCTTAAAACCTGGTTTTTACTAACAGACATACCTACACCTGCTATCCACCTATAGTATTCATCAAGTTCAAACCCGATCGCAGAGTCTTATGCTCAAGCAAGCTTATCAACCCCTGCGGTTTTTTTTGATAACAAGCTATGAGATAATCAGCTAACTCTTTATCTGATTTACCAGCCCGAAGCAGTTTTTTAACATCATTTTGAGGATGTTCAAAAATACAGGTCAGGAATTTACCATCAGAGGTTAATCTAATTCGATCACAGGTCCCACAAAAGGGTTCACTTATAGAGGGGATAAAACCGAGGGTTCCGCTTTGGCCCTTGATTGCGTAGAGTCTAGCGGGGTCCGATAGAGAGTTGTTTAGGGGCAAAAGGGCAAGTCCGCTTTTGTTAAGCCGCTGAACCATTTCTTCTTTTGTGACCACAAGAGACGGGTTCCAGATATGTGAACCATCCAGCGGCATGAACTCTATGAAACGAACAGGATAACCATTGGCTGTGGCAAACTGGGCAAAGTCTGCGATTTCATCGTCGTTTTGTCCTCGGATGATTACGGTGTTTAGTTTTATCTCAAACCCTTCATCATTTGCAGTTTGTAATGATAGGAGAACTTTTGAGAGGCCATCGATACGGGTTATTGATTTAAATTTGTTGGGGTTGAGGGTATCTAAGCTGACATTTATGCTCTGCAATCCAGCGGCTTTGAGTTGTGCAGCTTTTTTGCCAAGCAACAATCCATTGGTGGTCATGCCCAGCGTTTTTATGCCCGCTATGTTTGAGAGAGCGCAAATCAGTTTTTCTATGTCGGGTCTAACTAGAGGTTCACCGCCTGTGAGCCGTATTTTCTCAACGCCAAGACCAGCAAATATAGTGGTTAGGCGGTGTATTTCTTCGTAGCTAAGAATTTCGTTTTTGGGGTATAGAGGTATGCCCTTTTGGGGCATACAGTAAACGCAGTGCATGTTGCAACGGTCTGTGATAGAGAGGCGTAGTTTTTGAGGTATACGGTTGAATTGGTCCGTTGGGGGGTGTTTAGTTGCATAGTTTTCTTTTCTATGGGGCATGTTAGGTGCTCCCAACTCTAAGCAAGAGGACCTCAACGTTTTGACCTTTAATAAGTCGGGGTTTGTTGTTTACTATTACTACACCGTCAGGGCCTGTTAGGGTTGATAGCAGACTTGCAGCCGTAGCACTCACCGGTTCAGCCTTGTAGCAGAGAAGGCCCTTTGGATCAGTTGTTGGGGTAAGGTTTACCCTAACAAATGTTTGCATATCCTCACGTAGTTTGATTCCTGAGGTCATCTTGGCGATTATTGTTGCCTGGGGTAAGCCCTTGGTTTTTAGCATTGTATAGAGCAGAGGCCTGCCAAATGTATGGAAAGCAAAAAAGGAAGCAACCGGGTAACCTGGGGTTGCGATGATGGGTTTGCCATCAACGATGCCAAGAGCCGTTGGAGAGCCGGGACGCATCGCAACACCGTGAACTATAAGGCCGGGGGCACCTGCTTGGTTTATGATGTTTGGGACATAATCTTTTTCTCCCACCGATGAACCGCCAGATATTACAACAAGGTCGTATTGTTGAGCGTTTTTTAGCGTTTCTTGTATACTTGTTGGGTCGTCTTGGCATATTCCCAGGTCGATTGGTTCACCGCCGCATTCGCGTATCATCCCAGACAGCATGTAACGGTTGCTGTCATAGAGAACAGCATTGGTTGATAGTTTAGCGCCAGGTTCGACAAGTTCACTACCGGTGGAAAATACTGCCACTTTTGGTTTGCAAAAAACCTCCACGGACTCTACACCCACAGAGGCTATTAAACCGATATTTTGTGGCCTAAGCCAAGTTCCAGATGTGAGAAGAAGCTGACCGGCTTTTATGTCCTCACCCTGGGTAATGATGTTTTTGCCGTTTTTTACCTCTTTGAAGATCTTTACGGTTTTTTTATCACCATCAGTGTCTTCTACCATCACCACAGCGTCGGCACCTTTAGGGATTCTAGCGCCAGTTGCTATAGCAACGGTTTGTCCAGAACTAATTTTGCAGGTTGTAGCATCGCCGGCGCTAGCGGTAGCTATCACTTCAAGTGAGAGGGGGTTGTTTTTGGATGTGTTTTGGGTGTTGGTAGCTATTACGGCGTAGCCATCCATGGCAGATTTGTTAAAGGGAGGTATATCCATGGAGCTGATGAAGTCTTGGGCAAGAACTCTGTTTGCCGCGTTATGCAGGTTTACGTGTTCGGTTTTTGGTGTAAAATGGTGGTGTTTTGAGTAGGAAGTTAGAAAAGTTTTAAGCGCCTTATTTACCGGCACATATTTTTTGAAGCCTGCGAATTCTGTTTTTTGATATAGATTGTGTGATGTGATAGTACAACCTCCAATGAGAGTTATTTAATGGATTCTACGATAGTACTGTTTGGTAATAACACCTACACATAGAATTAATAAACATTCTGAACCGACATCTATAGAATAGAGTTTTTCAATTCTTCCACTATTAACCATATTTGATGATCTTTTAGAGAGGAATACGTTGTTTGCAGTAGCGTTTTACTACAAGTGATTGCTTTATGCGAACAACAATTGTTAGTTTTTTAAAAGTTAGTTTATGCAAATAAAAGTAACAAGTTTATTTTGTTTAAAATTGCATGCAACTCAATCGTCGGCAGTTAAAACACAATTCATAGTATGAAAAAATGAAAAACACACAATAGAATCTAAAAACACAAAATAGCACCGCCAAACGACATAGACAACAACTAATTTGACCGCACACTAAGCGATCTTAGCGTTTAACACATTGCCCTAATGACGCATCAAAACGATTTTTGACGCCATAATCACAATTTCTACAGTCATTTGCCACATCTTGCCCAAAAGGGCAACCCTTCAAATCCGCCATATCCACCAACCCGATATCACCACATCGAGATATAAAACTGTTCCATACAAACAAACCACCACACAATAAGTTCAGTTCAGAAGCGAGGATTTGGTAGCCCAGAAGAGATTCGAACTCTTGTCAAGGGCTCCAGAGGCCCCTATGCTTGACCACTACACCACTGGGCTGCAACCAGAAAGAAACAATATCTACATTTATTAACTTTAAGCTTACGCAGGACAGCTTCTTGGTTAGTTCAGAATACAAAACAACTCAGCACACACTAATAGAATCTCATCAGGCCAAGAGCAGAGACAAAACTTGTTTTCGGACGCTCAAATCACAACAACAATAAGTAGTACCAACAAAACCATGATGCCGCCACAATAAATGCTATAATCCCCATTAAGACACAAAAACAAAACAGACATTTTAACGAACTCTCGACGGTTTTGTCCATCACAAGAAGACTGTTTTTGCTGATAGCAATTAACCGCAATTCCCGACGAATTTTCCATCCACATCAACAATGATAAATCAAACAAAAAAACCCATCCAACAGGTATTGACACAAAAACTACCAAACAAACCCTAATGGAGCCACAAACAAATCAACCAAACAGGTTTTTCACAACCATAAAAGTTATTTTGTAACAACCCCTCAGGCAGTTTCTATTGTGAACTAAAGAAGGATTCCAGTTTAGGCGCTCCAGATTTTTTGAGCACAAGCGCACAGTCTTTGGGGTCTATGGCCTTAAATTCTAATCCCAACGTAACCAGCAATCGCTGCACATCTTTAGCAAGACTTGGAGCAACAAGGACCGCACGAACAGGACGGTTGACTTTTGCTTTGATGGGTTCAATGTATTTTGAGAGCTGTAGAGCAGCTTCTTTGGTGGCGGCTCTGCGTTTAACTTCGACGATAACAAGGTTACCGTCTTTGTCTTCACCATAGATATCTATAAATCCGGGTTCGATATGCTTCTCCCAGCTGATGGGTTTGAAGCCTTCTTCAAGCAAACTGGGCTTTAGAAGTATTGCACGATGCATGTCGTCTTCGCTTGCATGTAGAAGAAACTCGCCTGCATCAAAGAGACTAAGAGCTGAGACCATCAAGACCCCGTTAAAAGCCACTTTTACGCTCTCATGTGGTTTGCTGCGAACACCCTGTATTTCGAGTTTGTTGTCTTTAACCTCGACATGGAAAACACCTCCCGCGGGTTGCCAGTTAACGGGTTCGTACCCGATTGGACGATGAACAAGCAGAGATCCATCAGATTTAACGATGATAAGACGCTCACCGTTTTCTAGTGATGAACTGGCTCTGCCATCATAGTGCACAGAACAACTACCAGCAATAAGAAGGGTGTGCCGGTATGCAAACGCACGCTCGATTAAAACAGCGGCTTCTGCTAAGGTGGGTTCTTTTAATACTGCAAGTTTGTTATTTTGAGTCTGCAAATTGTTTTCCGCCAACGTATTTTAGTCAGAGCTTGAGTACATAAGATTTCTTGAGTGAAACACAAATGACCGCTTGGAAAGCTAAACGCAGCATAATGAAACGCTATGACATAACAGCAAAGATGTATGATGAACGCTACTTTGAGGAACAACACCGAAAATATCAAAAAGCACTCAAAACTGCCGATATTGAGGATTTAGCAATTTTGGATGTGGGGTGCGGTTCGGGCTTGTTTTTTTCCTATGTTGCAAAGCAAGCCAAAATAGTTGTGGGCATAGATGTCTCACATGGGCTTTTGCTCAAAGCCAAAGAACAGGCCAAACAGTTCGGAAACGTTTTTTTGGTGCAGTCCGATGCAGATCATCTACCATTTAGAGAGAGCTTTTTTGGAGTAGCGTTTGCTTTTACAATACTGCAAAATATACCCAAACCCGCAAAAACCATAACTGAACTCAGAAGGGTTGTGGAACCAAAGAGTAGCATAGTTGTGACTGGATTAAAGAAGGCATTTACACTCAGCGAATTTATGGATATATTGGAAAATTCAAAACTGACGCTGACAATTTTTATAGATGAAGATACCCTAAATTGCTACGTTGCCATATTAACCGCTTAGCAATCATCAACACGTCAATATTATTGGGAATATGATGGAATTAGGGTTTATAGCTCAACATCTCTATATCAGCCACTTCTGCGTTATCTGCGTAGATTCCAACAGCAATTTGGTTTATACCGTTTGGGTAGGTTTTGTCAAGAGATAAAACTACATACCAATAGGGGACCAGTGCTACTGAGTTATTTCGGGGGTGGGGGACAAACTCTATGTAGAAAGGTTCAGCTTGTGAGTTAAAGCCGCTTATCTTTTCGCCGTCAATGATCCAGGTGAGGGTTTTTATATGATTTATAGCGGTAGTGACTGCTTCTTGTTGGTCGACATTTATTTCAGTGCTATCGATGGTGTAGAAGAAAAAACCGTCTATGAGTGAAACTAAAACACGATTTTGGAAGACCATACGAAGACTCTTAGGGCTAAAATCTACGCCTTCCTCAGTGTATAGCCACATAAACTCAGCGATTTCACCTCTGAGACGAATTTGGAGTTTCATATTATCCGATGTCACCTCTATATTTTGTGTGTGGTTAACAGAATCAAGGAGGCGACGCATTTCATCTAGGTAGACATCTTTGGAGTATGCCATGTAGCCTTCTAGGGTGTTTTTGGCGGTCTGCAGGATGCCAATATTGTCAGCCTGTGTTGTGTAGAGCTGGGAGTCAAAGCTTAGTCTGAGCTCGTAGTGAGAGATATGATTATCTCGAAAACGAAAATTAGCATCAACACTACCCTTACCGCTGGTAAGGGAGTATTTGATGATTTCCTCAGTTACACCCAAGTCCGCGCGGTACTGCACTGTATTATCCAAGAGTTTAACCGCATATCTGGAAGTATCAAGCTGTACAACATTTTGCAACAGATTAACGATTTTGTTTGTATCTACACCCCATGAAAGTAACTGATGATTTTGAGCTTTGAGATGGGCTGTATCGGCTGAAAACTGATTTAGCATATTAAACTGGACGACTGAGAAAGCCGCAAGGAGGATAACGGCAATTAACAATACAGAAAAAATAGCTCTCCACCAAGAGGATAATCTTATACTCCGTTTAGGCTCGATTTCAGGTGTTTCCTCCACACCTTTCATGGCGCTAACGGTAGCCCGACCAAACGAGGAAAGTTTGTAACGACCATTCTCTATTTTGTAGATGAGTTCACCCAAGTTTTCTAGATGATAGGTTAAGTTAGAACTAGATACACCGATTTTATCGGCTAACTCCATAAACGTCATGGACTTGTCGTTTAACATTCGCAGAATCTTACGGCGGACAGGATGCTTAAGCGATGTAAACATTATGGAATAGATTTCTTCCTCAGAGCCATCCATACCCTGCATTATAGTGCCGTCTAAGTATAAAACTTCCGAAACTCAATCAAAAAATATGCCCAACACTAACAAAAATCAGCTCAGCAAATTCCAAAAAGCAGGGTATATGGCGCGTCAAAAATTGAGTTAGATTTGTTAAACTGCAGAAACAGATAGTGAGCTGGTAAGAGGGCAATAGAGGAGCGCGATTAGATGAAAATTTGGTAAACCCAATCTTTAAAACATAAGAAAAGGAAACGCTTACAAATTGTAAGCAGTTGAAATGACCACTCAGATAGAAATGCACCTTCAGCTCTTACGACAAAGACAAACAATCGAACCTTGACACAAGCACTGATAAAAGAGTGAATAAGACACTTAAGCAGAGACTGAAGTGAATAACCGCTTTATAGCAATATATTTCAAACCATTTAAACCGTAATTTTAGGTTTGGGTTTAAAGAAACGGAGGAAATTAAGTTTCGTCTGTTTGTGTGTCTTTTGTTTGTTCTTCGGGGGGCGGTTCTGCGGCTTCTGTTTGCTGCTTCTCTGCGGACAGCAACATTTCAATGAGTTTCTTTTGATCTACCTCTGCGCGTGTTCGCCAGTCCAAAAACAGCTGTCCACCTTCATCTTGTGTGAGATAGCCATGGCGTGTATATCGATCGAGATTTAAACCAACTTTCCAGCCAGGCATCTTTTCGTTTAGTAATTTTTCTATATCTTTACGGTTTGCTTGTCCTTTTTTGCTGATAATGTAGCTGATTGTGACAGCTAAGCCAGCTATGTCATCTACACGCCAACCCATCAACTTATCTTTGGAGACAACATCGCGCAAGACCACAAAAAAGCGAGCCTTATCTAGCTCCTCAATCGTGGGCTTTTCAGGGGTTTTTTCTTCCTCAAAGACTGTTTTAACTTCCATATCCATCGGCGATAGGTAGTCATCTAAGACTTCTAGAACTTTGGGGTAGTCGCTACCTAGGGCTTTATGTAGTTCCCAGCCCTTTACGCCGGGTTTTGCATGGCGTTTGTAGAAAAGCATTTGGACGGCTTTTTTGACTTTACCTGCATAGAGACCTTTTTTTCTTGTACTCATGGTTGTCTGCCTTCTCTCCATTTTTGCCAGTCTTCACATGACACTACGATGGGAACCGAGACTGCTTGAACTGTCAAAGCTTCCTCGCGGGGCACCTCGTAGGGTATCACAGTCACGGTTTCTTCTAGGCGATCAATTTCTAGGGTTGCATAACCGTAGGTAACCAGAAAGCTTGTGAGAAATGCTCGTTGGACGGTTTCTTCGTAGGTGTCAGCACCTATGAAGTCCCAGTAGTTGATTTTTCCATCGATGCCTTTTTCTTTGGTTTTTAGTTTGAGTTCTTGCCAGCATCCGTCGAGTTCATCTCCGAATTCTTTGTCGCTTAGTACGCGTTGTTTTATCATTTCATCTTGGCTCACTGAGCCGATTTCAACTGCGTTGACGCCTATGTTTTTCCATCGCTCGTCCAGAGGCTCCAATGCTGTCCAGTAGAGTAAACCTTGAGCGAGGTGGTGAATGCTTAGCTGTTCAAATTCGACCAACGGGGTCCAAGCGGAGGAAAATATGTGAACCATATTTTCTTTGCTGGTTTGACGGATTTTTTCCTCCAAAATAAATGGGTCGGTGTAGAGTGAGGTGGAGCGTTGTTTGACCCATTCGCTTTGGATTTTGATAACTGATGCAAGGTGGTGGAGGGCTTCAGCATCAAGTCTAAGTTCGTCGGGATGATCCCAGTGGGGAAAATATTGTTTAACTACTGTGATGATGTCATCGATGTTTAGGGTGAAGGGGTCAACTTGATGGTTTTCTATGGCAATGCACATTTCAATGATGTATTCGAGGCGTTCTTGGCCTAGTTTTTTGTCGTGTTTGTTTGTGCTCATTTGACAACTTCTCGTACAAGTGATTTTCCTTCGAGATTCTGTACGGTGATGACGTTTGCATTCTGTTGGGCAAAGGTGATTTGGCTGGGTGTGATAACGACATATTGGGATGCGGCATCTTTTATCATAGCAACCAAGACCTTAGCGATCATTTCACGGTTTTTGGGGTCCATGTGGATGTCGTATTCATCAACAGCACGGAAGGGTGAGCGAACATGTTGTTGTAGGGCTAGCAGAAAACCCATGGTGGCGGTTGTGCGTTCGCCTCCGCTTTGGGTGTAGGCATTTAGTGTGACGGGTTTGCTACCCTTGAAACCCACATAGATGTCTAAACCGGCGGTTGTGATGTCTTGGGGGTTAGATAGCTGAACTTCGCCGGTTGCTAAGGTTTGGTTCATGATACGTTGATACTCCAAGTTAACTCGGTTTAGCAGTTGCTCAATAACCGTGCGCCAAGCATTCATACGTACCTGGACTTCTTCGAGAGTTTTTTCGCGGTTTTCAGCAACCAGCTGGGCTTTCTCTTTGAGTTCAAGGTAGAGTTTTGAGTAGGATTCGTATTGTCGTTCAATCTCCTCTGAGATATTGGAGAGTGCGGCTAGATGTCCATCAGTTAAACCCATTTCTTCGTGGATTTCGCCTGCGGATTTAACTACAGCGATGCGTTCGCCGGATTCTTGGGCTTTTTTACTGGCTGTATTGAGGTTTTCTTGGGCTTCTTTTAGGGACTTTTCAATGGTTTCCTGTTCTTTGAGAGCCCGTTCGTGTTTGAATTCTAAAAGGCTCAAAGTGACACGTTTATCAAGTGTGGCAGTGTCGATTTTGTTTGTGGATTCTTCGAGGCGTTGCACCACTGCTTGGTTGGCAACGATTTGTTTTGTGGCTTTCTCTATTTGCTGTTGGGATTGTTCTAGTCTTTCTCGGAGGTTCTTTGGATGTAGGAGTTTGAATTGACTGATGTCTATAACGGTTTGGAGGTGTTCGGCCTCAGAGAGCAGAGACTCTATGAGGGAGAGCTGGGACTGACTTTGGGCAACTTGACGTTCTAATCCCAGACGTTCTTCAAACATGAGTTTGATTTCATCTTTGAGGTTTTGTTGCTCGATACGGTGACCCTCTAGTTCGTCGATGAGTCCTTGGCGTTCTTCCTCTATTTTTCCCAGCGCCTGCTGAGTGCGGTTAGAATTTGCCTGTAAGTTCTTTACTATGTCTTCTCGGCGCTCAACTTCGGCCCAAACTAATTCACGATCCAAAAATCGCCTCTTTAGCTGAAGTTGTTTTTTTTCTTGGAATTTTTCGTATTGTTCACGCCAGTATTTGAGAGTTTGCTCAGCCTGTTCAAGGAGTTTGCTCACCGATTCTTCTTGCGTTAGAATACGGGTAAGTTTAGTTTTAGCTGCAACTACATTTTCACGAAAAGGCTCCAGACCCACGGCTTCCTCGACCATACGAAGTTTGTCTATGTTACTAAGTACACTGAATTGTTCAACCATATTTTGGTGCATGATGATGAGCATGTTGTCGGGATCTACACCAAATTTACCCAAAAGCCGCTCTACATCGTGTTTTGAGGCGGCATGGTTTTCGAGTTCAAACCAGTATTTACCGTCTCGACGCAGAATGCGGGTTAGAAACAGCTGGTCTTTGTTGAATTTGGGTTCGGGTCGCCGGTTGTTTTGTTTTGTGTTGTCTAAGATGAGGGTGACTCGGGCTTGATCTTGTCCCCAACGAATGAGGTCACTGAGTTTACGGCTACGTTCGGTGCTGGTCTGTCCCAAACCTACACTGATGGCAAGTAGAAGAGATGATTTGCCTGCGCCGTTGGGACCACCGATTATGTTAACGCCCTGCTTGAAGGGCACTCGGGCGTATTCGTAACTCATAAAGTTTTCAACGATAAGCTCTTGGATTAACACGAAATATAGCCTCTATCTTGAACTCCAAGTATGGGAAGAGCGTCTTATTAAAACAATTTGATAGCTATGTGCAAAAACAACCAATCTACAAAAGAGTCTTGAATCATTTAAACCACGCAAAGATATAGAGGCAACTAACAGGCAGACTGTTTGGTCTGCCGCCCAATCATTGGGCCACAACTCTCTTTTGGGTGTGTGCTGAAGGATTTTCCTGTAGATAAGTGAGATTTTTAAGCTAAAAGCTTTTATTCTTCTACAAGGGGGAAGTAGGCTTTATGAAATTCGCTGAAATCGCCATCTTACTCAGAGAGATAGTGGACAGGTGTCCGGGATTAGAGGGGAATACTATCACGTTAATTCCTCAAAAAGCAATGTATCCAGCCTACCAAGGATATCACATCAACATAAAGGGAAACGTATCCAAAGAATGTCTAGGCGGGCTACGGAAAATCGTTGAAGGTCATGATTTAGCTATGCAGATTAAAGCAGACTGTGTAGTCGTCTACGAAACACGACCTATCTAAGCACATCAAAAAAACATACCCACACTGTGAACGGATTTAAGCCATTAAGTAGCGATACTTTTGGGACGGCTACGATCAACTTGGAACAACGCTAACAGAGCCGGGTCTACAAGAACAAAAGCCAAACTAATTAGCGACCAGTCCACCCCTAACTTTTCCCTTTTAATTTTAACCCAAATTCTGTAGCGCTTTGCACACATACACATACAACCTGGATTCCCGCTGACCCATAAATAGCACTCCATTACGTCTAAAACACTGGACATAGTTTGTGTAGCTTAATTCGCGTATCCTCCGCTGTAAACTGCCAATTCAGACTACGCAACAACACTTAGTTTTAAGTGAGAGTACAAATTTTCTTGTATTTTTAGCTGAATTATGGCATTATTCTATGATTTTTCCACTTACATCACAAATAAACGTGAAATTTACCGGTGTGATTTGTGGGAAGCCTGTTTTCGCGCAATCTGAATTAACAACCCTGCGATTAGAATTATACTCTTTTTCCCAAGCAGCAATCTCCCGATTCAACAACCCCAAATTCCCAATACATCGACCAACACCCTGCCGCGACAAAATACTAATCGAAACCTCGGCAATATTGAGCCAACTCTCATGCACAGGCGTATAGTGAATCTCAAACCGACCAACCAACCCATACGCCACAGCAGCTGGAAACACTTTGTAGAGCACAGACACAACATACATATTGAGATTATCCACCACTAATTTGATCTTGGGCACTCTTTGTAGACACTTTTGCAGAACAAACACTCAAGTTCATGTGCAAAATCAACCGCTGTTCGATGTTCGCGCGCGTTTGCGTGACGCCAACCGCTCAGCGATTCACACATAACAAAAATTGAACACTTGCCTTTGCGTCATATTCGTTATCAATTTTTTCAGGACTACCGGGCTTCATTTCAAGGTTTGGTACATTCACCTATGAGATGATAGGGTTTTTCACCCACAAATCACAGGACACTTTGGACCATACAGCAGTATAACTTTTCATAGTCCATAACCACAGTGTTTGACCAGCCTCCAACATCAGCAACAGCTATAGTAACTAAAGCCTCAGAGATAGCCCTAACAAAGCCTCTACAACCCTAAGTTTAACTCTACGCAAATACGCCCCAACCTTAGACTACAAAAACTTTATAGGACTAAAATCAGGCGAACATACAGGCAAAAACATAATCCCTACACCCTAGCAACCAAAGGATCCAAAACCCCTTCACCTTATGTACAGACAAACTATCAAACACCAAAATATCCCCGCATTTACACACACTACACTTCCTAAGCCAAAAACAAGTACGCAACATGCAACAATTCTTCATAATTACCAGTGTAGAACAGGCTTATCACTATGAATTTATTCAGCAACGGCGCATCACCGATCTAGCCGGGTTTGCGGCATAGACTTAGGTGATACTTACGTTCTGAATATCAAAGTACCGTTTCGCTAAAAAGCGTAGACGTTCAGCATTTTTGCCATTTTTACCTATTGCGACGCCCTTATCTTTAGGGTTAACTGTGATGACTGCCATCTTTTTTCCATCAGTACGTTCACTGACTCTGATTTCGCGAACTGTTGCAGGTTTTAAGGCGTTTTTCATAAATGTTACTGGATCTTCACTGTATTCGATGATTTCGTGTTTTTTACCAGTCATACGTTCAAGTGTGTGAATATTGCGTCCGCCTTTACCAATGGCGACGCCGACTTGACCTTGGTTGACGATAAAGATTGCGCGTTCTTGTTCTTCATCTATGATGCAGTCTTTTACACTAGCGCCGCTGATGCTTTCAAAGAGGGCTATGTATCGCATTTCGTCGCAGGTGATTTTTATGCCAGTTGTGATTTTTTTTCCTCCGTTTTATTTTATTGTTCGATTAGTTTGAGAATATCGCTGTCCCCTGTTTCACGTATGCTTAGCGCAGAGATAATGAAGAGTTTGTTACAGACTTCAGCGAGGTCCATTGAGCCACCTTTGTAAGTTATCACGGGAACTTTAGAGATTTCTCCATAGTATTCGATCTGTTCTTTTATGTCTTTTGGACAGTTTGTAGCTAAAACAATCATTTTTGCTTTGCCGGTTTTTGCGTTTTGCAATGCCGTATTGGATCCAAAGGATACCTTGCCGGTTTTCACTGCTGACGCTAACGCTTTATCTATGTCTATCATGCTTCTGTTTTTCCTCCATCTTTACTTTGACATTCGAAAGTTGACATGTAGAGTTCAACTAAGCCTGTGCCGATTGGTATGGACTGCCCAACTATAACGTTTTCTGTCACACCAGCTAAAGGATCACTTTCACCTTTAACAGCTGCCTCAACGATGTTTGGAACAGTGATTTCAAATGCGGCGCGAGCTAACACACTGGCTTTTTTACCGCTAATACCATGTCTACCGATTTGTTGTACATCACCAGTGGTGGTCATCATGTCTGCAACAAGCATAACATGTCGGACATCAACATCTAAACCTTGGTCTTCTAAGACACCTTTGGCTTCGTTAACCAATGCGTTTCTTGATGCCTCTACACCTAATGTTTTGGCGATTTCGTGAATGTTGTTGGTTGTTGTACGGGAAGTGTCGACACCTTCGACTTCTAGCACTTTGCCAAGGTTTGAGCCATCAGTACGAATAACCCACTCACCGCTTTCTTCAGTGACTAGGACCCGTTTGATATCTGGGACACCCTTAACTTGGAAATCAGGCACTTTGGTAAGCATCCGTTTGATTTGTTCAGCTTTTTTAGGCTTGATTTCAACAGTATTATCGGTGATTGTTACAGTGGCATTTTGCAGTTCTAATCTCTCTTTGAGTTCATCCATGCTGATGTTGCGGTCATCCATCATTTGCTTGTTGAGTTCGATGATAATTTCCTCGCGTACAGGATCTTCATAGATTGCAGATGCCAAATTCTCCACTGAGGTATAGATGATGTTACGTGCAACTTCAACTGCTGCTTCTTTGCTCTTAGCGTGATCGCCTGTGAGATAGATAGTCATGATTGGTGTAGAGGGGATCCTGCGAGCATCCACAATTTCGATAAGACGTGGCAACCCTAAGGTGACGTTTTGTTCTTTGACACCGGCATAGTGGAAGGTTCTAAGAGTCATCTGTGTACCGGGTTCACCTATGGATTGTGCCGCAACAATACCAACTGCTTCACCAGGTTCCATTAAAGCACGCTTGTACTGGTGAGAAGTGGCGGTTACAGCTTTCTCCACACCTTGGGTAGTGAGTTTGTTTTTGGCAAAGTTTTGTTTTAGTTGGTTTAGCAATATCGGGGTGATCTGGTCTTCGACACCTTTGAGCTGTTTTTTGATAAAATCAGCTGATGCTGGATTGCCGCCTTTTTCTTCACCTAGTTTTACCTGCTCGATTAAACGGCTAACGTTTACAGCTTTTCCATGATCACTTTTAGCTGGATCCACACCATCTTCGCCATAGCGGAACTGAATGATATCACCTGCACTGTCACGAACAGTGCTGTCATATTCTAGTCTGATGTGCTCTAAAGCGTTGATGAGTCTGCGCTGCATGTAACCGCTTTGTTGTGTACGAACAGCTGTGTCGACTAGACCTTCACGGCCACCCATGGCATGGAAGAAGAATTCTATTGCATCAAGACCTGTTTGGTAGCTGTTGTAGACAAAGCCTCTTGCTTTTGGTCGGGGGTCGTTGGGTATAAAGTGCGGCAATGCACGTCCGGCATAGCCTCTTAAGATACGCTTGCCGCGGACTGACTGCTGACCGACACATGCGACCATCTGGCCGATGTTTAAGCTACTGCCTCTTGCGCCTGTGCGAGTCATGACGATGCCGGCGTTGTCTAGGGTAAAGTCGTCGTCTGCAATCTTGCCCGACTCGTCTCGAGCGGTTGAGAGTTCATGCATGACATAGATTTCAAATGATTCTTCGAGCGTTTGACCAGGAAGACGGGGAAGAGTGCCGTTTTGGTAGTTGGCGATGTGGTCGTCTATTTTTTTCTGAGTTCGCTCCATAGTTTTTGCCATACGGTTTCTTGCGCGAGGGGAGAGAACGAGTTGTTCGTAGGTGTAGCTAAAGCCTCTTAGGGATATGAAGAGTTTAAGCATGTGTGTAATGTTGTTGAGGAATTCTCTTCCGGCTTGTGTACCGTAGTCTTTGATGATTCTGTGAAGTAGACTCTCAGACTGCTCAGAACCGATGCTTCTGCGGTCGATGATACCTGAGATAAGATGCCCGTTTTTGACAACGACGTAGGCATCGTGTTTGCATTCATCCTCTTCGCATTTTGTGCATCCCTGGCAGATGTTGGCTTTGAGCACATAGTTGAGGGTTTTTGGCAGAAATAGACTAAAGATTTGTTTGCCTGACCATAGAGACTGGGGTTCAGTGATTTCGGGTTCAGGCAGACCTCCGTGGTAGTTGGTGGTGGTTAGGATGCGGTCGACTTGTCCGCGGGTTAGATAGTTGTCTTTTTTGGTGAAATAGTAAGCACTGGTGATAAAGTCTCTGATGGCGCCGATGATGGGTCCGCCAAATCTGGGGGAGAGAATCTGGTCTTGGACTTGCATTAGTAGAAGTGATTCGGTTCGAGCTTCCTCACTCTGTGGAACGTGGAGGTTCATTTCGTCGCCGTCGAAGTCTGCGTTGTAGGGGGGGCAAACACAGAGGTGCATTCGGAAAGTCTTGTAGGGAAGAACACGAGCGTAGTGAGCCATTATAGACATGCGGTGAAGTGAGGGTTGCCGGTTAAATATGGCTATGTCACCATTTTTGAGATGCCGCTCTACGATGAAGCCTAATTCGACGGCTTCAGCGATTTTTGTGCGGTCCACGACGAATTCGAGACGGATACGTTTGCCATCGGGGCGGATAATGTAGAGCGCGCCTGGATATTGTTCGGGGCCGTTTATGACTAGTTTTTTCATTTCTTCAATGTTCCAAGCGGTAACTTTCTCTGGAACGCTAAGTCTCATGGCGACGTCTCTTGGAACACCGACTTCGTTTATGTCAAGGTTAGGGTCGGGAGAAATGACTGTGCGTGCTGAAAAGTCGACACGTTTACCAGAGAGATTACTTCGAAATCGACCTTCTTTACCCTTGAGGCGTTGACTAAGTGTTTTTAGAGCTCTGCCGCTACGGTGACGTGCAGGCGGAATACCTGAGGCTTCGTTGTTGAAGTATGTGGTAACGTGGTACTGAAGCAACTCGCTTAGGTCTTGAATAATCAAGGTTGGAGCGCCGGCTTCCATGTTTTCCTTCAACCGCTGATTAATACGGATAATGTCGACAAGTTTGTGGGTTAAGTCATCTTCACTGCGTATACCAGACTCCAAAGTAATTGATGGTCGCACATACACAGGTGGAACGGGGAGAACTTGGAGAACCATCCATTCGGGGCGGGCAACTTTGGGGTTAAAGCCCAAAATTTCAAGATCCTCATCACTTATGCGTTCAAGTCTTTCTCGAATCATGCTAGGTGTGAGAGGCTCAGAACCTAACTCGGTTTGCTCGATGAATTTAGTTGGTTTTTCAAAAGTTATTTTGAACTGTGTTGCGGCGCAGTAGGGGCATTGTTTGACTTTGATATCGGCCATAATTTCTTTGTAGACCTCATCGGGGATGTTTCCTAAGAGTTCGTTGAAGCGCTCAATACGCTGACGAGCTTTTTTGGATGCCTCCTCACTTAGAAGGATACGCCCACAGGTACGACAAGTGGATTTGAGCATATCAAAGATGATTTTGGTGAATTCGATGTGTGCAATGGGAACGGCTAGTTCAATGTGGCCGAAGTGGCCAGGACAACGAATAGCGGTGTTGCCGCAGGTTTTACATCTCTGACGGGGCTCTAGGGTGCCGAGTCGGCCATCCATTAAGCCTGCAGTGATGGGGGCACCGTCTTCGTCGTAGGTATCAGGGGTTTGGATTTCGACGACGGATTGTTTTCTGAGGTCTTTGGGTGAGATTAGTCCAAATGAGATTTCATCTACTATTTTATGGATTAATTCTTCCGTTTGTGCCATGTTAAGCCTTCTCCTTTAGTCTGAGTTTGGGGGTGATACATAGACTTTGAAGCTCCTGTAAGAGGAGTTTGAAAGCATACGATACGATTACTGGGGCAATTTTGGCTTTTTCATCGCATATTTTACAGACATATCGTCTCTGCTTCATGTCGAAGTAGGCGATTTGTCCACAGTTTTCACATATATAGAGGGTATACTTGTCGGATTCTTCTAGCAATCTGTCGCGCAACAACATTGCAGCACCATGACCGATGAGGCAGTCTCGTTCCATTTCTCCGAAACGCAAACCGCCACCCCGAGCGCGGCCTTCAGTTGGTTGACGGGTAAGCATCTGTACTTGACCGCGAGCGCGTGCGTGGATTTTGTCAGCGACCATGTGGTGGAGTTTTTGGTAGTAGACAATACCAACAAATACATCTGCGACGAATTTTTCGCCGCTGGTACCGTTGTAGAAGACCTCACTGCCGGTATGGCTGAAGCCTAGTTTAACTAGGTTTTTACGTACATCATCGGGACCTTCGTTGCTAAATGGTGTGCCGTCTCCGGGTTTACCTCGGGCAGCCGCAGCTTTACCTGAGAGTGATTCGATGAATTGTCCAAGGGTCATACGACTGGGGATAGCATGCGGATTGATGATGAGATCTGGGACCATGCCGTCTTCGCTAAAGGGCAGGTCTTCTTGTGGAACGATTAAGCCAATGACACCTTTCTGGCCATGTCGTGAGGCGAATTTGTCGCCAAGTTCAGGAACACGTTGGTCGCGGACTCGGACTTTGACAAGTTGGCTGCCTTCACCGCTTTCGGTGATGAATATACCATCGACTATACCGGTTTCGGATGGGCGCATGTCAACTGATGTGTCACGCATGCTGGGTCCTTTGACTTCGAATTCTTTGTATTCTTCGAGGAATCTTGGCGGGCTGATTCTGCCGATTAATACATCGCCGCCTACCACTTGCGATTCTAGGCTGATAATTCCATCGGGTTCAAGTAGCCGGTAGTATTGTTCACCTCGATAGCCGCGGGTGCCTGCTTCAGGAACGGTAAATTTGTCTTTTAGGCCTCCTAGATATTGGCGGCATTCTGCTTCGTAGATACGGTAGAAGGTACTGCGTGCGAGGCCGCGTTCGATGGATGCTTTGTTGAATATGATGGCGTCTTCCATGTTGTAACCTTCATAGCTCAACACTGCAACAACACAGTTCTGGCCTGTGGGACGTTGCTTGTAGCCCATGACCTCCATGTTTTCGGTTTGGACAAGTGGAACTTGGGGGTAGTGTAGGATATGGCTGCGAGTGTCGACACGATGATGGAAGTTTGTGCCATAAACACCTAAGGCCTGTTTAGCCATGGCGGCTTGGTATGAGTTACGGGGCGACTGGTTATGTTCAGGGTATGGAATAGTTGAAGCGCAGATACCAAGGATGATATAGGTGGCTATTTCAGCGTGAGTGATTTTAGGTTCGATTCCATCATAGTTTAGTGCGATGAAAGCGTTTTCTTCTTCTTCAGCATCAAGGTATTCAACTAGGCCATTTTTAATGATGTCTTCCCAAGTCCATTCACCTAAGCTGATTTTTTCGAAATGTTTACTCTGTAGTTTAGGCTGGCCGTTTTCTACAATTATTAGCGGACGGCGGACTCTGCCTTCGTCACAGTTTGCATGGACTTCTTCAGTTTCGGTTTGGGGTTTGGAGAAATGGGTTATGTTGACTTCTGTTGAGATTTCTCCAACACGTCGTTTTTGACGGAAGCTTTGAACCATTTCTTGAGGGTTGTTACAGTAACCGATTATGTTTCCATCCACGAAAACTTTGGCGCCATCGACACGAAGTTCGTTGGCTGCTTCGTATGCTGGAACAGTTCCCATTTCGAAGAGCAGTTGTTTTATGCGGTCGGGATTAACGCCTACCGCGATGGATGCTGATAGAGCGAGGTTTTTTACAAGACCGCAGTTTGAGCCTTCAGGGGTCTCGTTGGGGCATAATCGACCCCAGTGAGTTGGATGGAGGTCACGGGCTTCGAAGTTAGGTTGGCTTCTGCTAAGGGGAGATTGGAGCCTTCTTAGGTGGCTTAGCGTTGAGATATAGTTGGTTCGGTCAAGGAGTTGAGTGATGCCGACTCTGCCTCTGCCCCAGTTACCTGTTGCTAATGCATGTTGGAAACGTTCGGTGATAATACCTGGACGTACCGCAACTGAGACGGTTATGATTGGACCCTTAACACCGATACGTTCAAGTTGGTACTTGATGTCGCGGGTGAGGTTGCGAAAAGAGACCCGGAAAAGGTCAGCAAGAAGTGGTCCACCGAGTCGGAGACGTTTGTTTTTGAAATGGTCTTTGTCATCGGGGGTGCGTCTTCCGGTTTTAAGCTGGATAACACGGTATGCCATTTCGCCTAGAAATATGGCTTTTTCTTTTCGATTTTTGTCGCTTCGGCCTAGGTGAGGTAAAAAGTTTTTGTCAAGAGCCGTTTCAGCTTTCTGAAGTCGATATTCTTCGACTTGTCCGTGGGCAACGCGGTTGCCGATGAATAGGATAGCGTCTTGAGGGGTGTCTACGCCTATGGCTTTCTCAAACGATGCACCGAGCTGAGTTTGGATATCGCTGTCAAGACTGACTGCTTCAGCGATATCTTTGTCTTTTTCCATGCTAAGGGCACGCATGATGACAACAAAGGGGATTTCTGTTGGAACCCCGGGCATGGTGACATAGATTGCATCGTCTGATTTTAGTTTAAGTTCAATTCTTGCACGGAAACCCACGGTTGTGGAGAAGATTTTTGCTTGATAAACAGGACTGGTTCCTTTTTCGTCGACATCGACGATGACACGGTTAGGAGCTAAGTCCTCCATGGCAACAATAACACGTTCAGAGCCGTTAACGACAAAATATCCTCCGGGGTCGTCGGGATCTTCTCCGGCGGCTATGAGTTCTTCGCGGCTAAGCTGGCTTAAAAAGCAAAGTTTACTCTTGAGCATAACAGGGATGTTGCCGATGTAGACTAGCTCGGTATCCTGCTCGCGACCGTCAATAACGGGGGTCATCTCGAGTGCGATGGGCGCAGAATACGCCAAGTTTCTAAGACGGGCTTCCATGGGATAAATTTCATGTTTGGTTCCGTCTACCTCGGTTGCGTATGGGCCAGTGATACGGCTCTGGGGGTCGATTACCCAGATTTGGCCGAGTTTAACCCTGTAGGGGTTTTCAGGTACTTCGATTGGGATTTCGCCGACTTCGTCCACGACTTCTTGGAGACCGTGGTCAATGAATTCGTTGTAACTGTCAAGGTGCTGGCGGACTAATCCTTTTTCTGCAAAGAAGGTTTTGAGGAGGTTGTGAACATCTTCTTTTTGGATTTTTTGTATATTTGTCAAACTTTTAATTCTCCCATAAATTTAATGTAAAATTATAATAATTACTATGAATTTTAGGTAGTGAGGTATTTTTCATCTTACATTTCCTCCGATGCTGGGGTTGTCCGGCGTCGAAAAAGGAATCCAAACTTTTCTAAGAGCACAAACACATGCTACACACCATGCATATAAATGTTGTCATCAGATATGTAGCATAAAGCAAGGGCTCACAAACTTTTCCCCATAACACAACTCAAAAAACAAGAACCCAACTACCCCAACAAATACACATAAAAACTCAATTGCCAACCCGCATCATTGGATTGAGTGGAGTTTTTGCTGAGCCCAGTTTTTAGCTTGAGCTAAATCATCCGCATTTGGCCTGCCTCTGCGAGTAAACCCAAACGTTTGTCCCAGACAAATAAAATAATCACTATCAAGGCTCTGCCCTCTTGCTTCAAGTTGCTGCTTCACACGCTCATAGGCCAATTTGTTACTTGCACCGCCTCCAGCCCACGTCATGAAAAGCACAAACCGCATCCCTGCTTTGAACTTGGCAACTTTGAGATAATTCTGCAGTTCGACATAGGGTTCACCGCCTCTAATACCAGTACCCAAGAAAACCAAACAACCCTCATGAGATAGAGATTGCGCCTCAAAGATTTCAGTTAATTTCACAACCGAGCAATTAAGTTGAGTAGCTATTGCTTGAGCCACTTTTTCAGTATTACCCCGATGACTTGAGTAGATAACAACAGCAGACATCTAACAACCCAGTCACATCAACACATAAAACCTATTATGCATAACGGAACTACAAACATTAACCATCATCATTATAACCACACTTACCATCCGATTACAAAATATTGTTTAACCATCAGTTCTCCGCATGTATAAACAGTCTTACACCCAAAAATCATGCGATTAAAGTCAAGAATTTTAGGATAAAGTATGCTACCCTCAAGTGTATGCCTCCGCCCATAGTTTTTTCTGCTGAACCTTAGCTATACCTTCTGCCGAGTCGCAACATCTGCCTTTGGAGACTCACCCGCCACCTG
>Ga0123356_10001129_pt1 | contig 29591 bp, 22 predicted proteins | sample TergutEmb28metaG_2_FD_92546 | JGI IMG/M metagenome (GOLD analysis project Ga0123356, IMG submission 92546) | Embiratermes neotenicus P3 segment gut microbial communities from Petit-Saut dam, French Guiana - Emb289 P3 | ecosystem: Host-associated > Arthropoda: Insects > Digestive system > Gut ...
TACAAATGTATTGTATATCAGTTATCCACTAGTAATCCAAAAAAACAACCATTTGTCCGCGGGGTTATTGGCATCGCGCTTGCGTTGCCCATTTGTTGCTTTTTTGCCGCCTGCGAAGGGCCTATGGGACCGCAAGGATTGCAGGGAATCCAGGGCGAGAAAGGCGATCCGGGAAATGACGGGATTTCCATTGTGTGGAAGGGCGAATTGGGTGCAGCCCCCACAGGCCAGCAGTTATATTGGGCCTATTTTAACACCACTACCGGCAATGCGTACATTTACACCGGAGCGGCATGGGAGCTGCTGGCTCAACGCGGTGCAACTGGAACACAGGGTTCTGCCGGCACAGCAGGCATCTCCATCAGTTGGCAGGGCACCCACGCAAGCGATCCCGCCGAGGCACAGTTAAACTGGGCGTACTACAACAGTACTGATAAAAAATCATATATCTATAACGGCACCGCATGGCAGATTTTGGCGCAGGATGGCGAGGTGGGCCCAGCGGGACCCACAGGTCCCGAAGGCCCAAAAGGTGACAAGGGTGACAAGGGCGATCCGGGAAACAATGATAATCCGGGCCAAATTGGCAATGGGCATGATCCTGACGACGGTATTAATGTTGTATGGGACAAACAGTGGGGAGATGGAAACGCAACATTTGATGATATCATTGCCATGATAGCGACAGAAAGATATGAAGTAGCATTTTATCATGCTGCTACGGCACAGGTGTACCGTACTTCATGGACAGATGGTCAAAAAGGAGCGCTCTGGATACCTGCCGAAGTAGATTATGCCGCCAATGGGAATGGCGCAATCCTGCTTGCCGGTACTTTCGACAGAACGCTGCTCGCAATTGGCCAATTATCCGCCGTTGACGGTGTCCAGGGAGTAACAACCATTACCGCCGCAACCAGAAACATTACCTTTACACTGACAGCGCTTACCAAAGATATATATGGCTGGGGAACCAATGGCCCCAATAACCCCGCCGCATCTACCTTTCAATTTATCGCGCACAACGGCGCCGCCGATTGGGATGTCTATCTGAATAATACCGGAGGCGGATTTACTGCGTTCAATACAGCAGCAATTAACGGATTTGCCTATCCGGTTTTTGCACTTCCTCAAAACGCTGTTTTCCAGGCATCATATCAAATAAACTTTGGGACACATACTGCAGGAATAGTAATAGCCTCAACGCCATCGATTCGTTCCGGTATAGTTTCAGCGCCCGATTACTATAGCGCAGTAGATGTAACTGGTATTTTTAATCCCATTACTTTTGCGTCTGGAAACGCGCTTCCCATGAGTACTCCATTTCTGATGGAATTGACCACAAGGTCCAATGCTGGTCTTATTCGCATAAGTATTGAAATACCGGTTCATGCGTGGAGTAATGTTCCGCAGCAGGGAAATATTAGCCTGTCAACCGTACAACCCGGAACATGGTACATTCGGGGCGGCATTGAAAACAATTCTCTTTTCGGGGGTATATCCGCAGGCTCAACCGGCGGCGCAATCCTGCTTGGCATTGGCGATTACGCACGATGAAAATAAGAAAAGAAAAAAGTGTGGTTTGTAATCTTGGCAGTGTTGGTAACAACGTACAGATAGGGAACAACAACTTTGTTCTTTTTTCACTTTTCTTTGTTTTTTTGTTACAAACACTAAAGCATTTTGCCAGTTTTCGCCATATATAGTATACAGGCTTGAATATGAATACTTTTGAGTTTTCATATTTTCAAAAGTCTGATATAATTATCGAAGGAGTACTACTATGGCAGACACAGTAATCGACAGACCGGAGGGCAAGGCCCCACCCACCGGAGAAGGCCTCACTTTTGAGAAAGTGTGGGCAATGTTCCAGGAAACCGATCGGCAAATAAAAGAAGCCGCCGAAGAACGGAGGAAAGAGACCGAAGAACGGAGAAAAGAAGCCGAAGAACGACAAGCCGAACGGCAAAAAGAAGCCGAGCAACGACAGAAAGAGGCCGAACAACGGCAAAGAGAGGCCGAACAACGGCAGAAAGAGGCTGCCGAACGGAAGATCCAGGAAGACGAATGGAGGAGAGAGGCTGCCGAACGGCAGAAAAAGCTGGACAAGCAGTTTGACAGTTTGAACCAGCAAATGGGCGGGTTGCACAACAGTTTTGGGGAGCTGGCGGAACATTTGGTAGCACCCGGTATTGCCGATAAATTTAACGAAATGGGGTGTCATTTTGACGGCATTGCATCCGGCGGGTATGAAATTAAAGATGCCAATGGGAAGGTCATCGCAGAAATAGATATACTACTGGAAAACGGCGACTGCATTATGGCCGTGGAAGTAAAGTCCAAACTAAAAGAGAAGGATATAGAACACCACGAAAAACGGCTGCACATACTACGGGATCACCGGAACAAAAAGCGCGATACCCGCAAAATATACGGCGCAGTAGCCTGCGCGGTATGGAATTCTGCGGAAAAACAAGCCGCAATTGACGCCGGTTTCTACGTACTGGAACAAACCGGCGACACCATGCAAATGGATATCCCAGAAGATTTCGTTCCCAGAGAATGGTGAGAAGAAAATGAGGAATTAGGAATGAGAAATGAGGAGTTAATAATAATGAGGAATGAGAAATGAGGAATGAGTAGCGTTGTCCGTAATCGTTGCATTGAAGTATCACGCATAGAGTACAAACAGCCCTTCTCCTCATTTCTCTTTCCTCATTCCTCATTCCTCTCACAGCCCCAGCACTATCCCTACCACTGCTCCCAGCCCGACATACACTACCGGGTGGAGTTTTAATTTAACAATAAGCAGGAAAAGGGCTATGCAAACAAGGCCTTCACGCCAGCGGAACCATTCGTGCCATGCGGCGCCGGCAGCCATGCTGGTGCGGTCATACAGGGCAAGCTGCAATACGCCCCAGCCGGCAGCGGCAAGCAGACCAGCGGCGGCGGGGCGAAGGCCGGAAAATACCGACGCGGCGATTTTGTTTTCTTTGAGTGATTGCATTGCACGGGTAACAATGGCAATAACAATGATCGCAGGGCTTATCAGTCCCAACACTGCTATCACGCCGCCGCCAACACTGCCGTACTGAAAGCCTGTCTGGGCGGCGACATTTACGCCAATGGCTCCCGGCGCGCATTGGGCAATGGCGAGAAAATTACCTAACTGTTCTATATTTAGCCAGCCGGTTTGCTGGATGAAGGTACTGTGGTCATTTGCCATAAAAAACAAAAACGGCAATGTGGCAAGGCCGCCGCCCACGGCAAAAAGTCCTATTTTAAAAAACTCAAGGTACAGGAGCAATAGATTCATCATTTGTCCTTTTCGGCGGCTTTACGCCGGGGCAAAAAAAGCAGAAAGCCTGCAAGCCCTGCGCCCAGAATAATGTACATGGGCGACATACTGAACACTGCAGAAAGGACAAACACTATAATACAAATAATAACTGACTGGTAATTTTTGAAAAATCCTTTAAAAAGTTTAATCGTGGTATCAAGGATAAGGGCGCAGACTGCAAGACGTATACCGGCAAGCACATGTTGCGCCAGGGGATATTCGGCAAAGCGTTCGACAAAAAACGATGCCAGCAGCATAAGGCAAACGCCGGGCAGCACCAGGCCAAGAGTGGCAATGGTGCCGCCTGCAATTCCCTTGCGCTTGCAACCGACAAAGGTGGCGATGTTCACGGCAATGACACCCGGTGTGATCTGGGCGATGGTGTAAAAGTCCAACACTTCGTCCATGGTGATCCAGCCGCGTTTTTTGATCAGTTCCCGTTCAAGCACCGGCACTATGGTGTAGCCGCCGCCGAAGGTGGTCCCGCCGATTACGATAAAGGCCCACAATAGTTCAAGGTATTCTCGTAACACCGCCGCTATGAACCTTCAGGGTCTTTTTTCCGAACGGTGATGCGCAATTCATCAAGCTGTTTCTGGTCAACCTCGCCGGGGCTGTCGTCCATGGGGCTGACGGCAAACGAATTTTTCGGAAAGGCGATAACTTCTTTGATGGAAGTTTGTCCTGCCATGAGCATAACCAGCCGGTCCAGCCCCGGAGCAATACCGCCGTGGGGAGGAGCGCCGTATTTGAACGCGCCGGTTAAAAAGCCGAATCGTTTTTCCGCCTCGGCAGGATCAAAACCGGCAATGCTGAAAATGCGTTGCTGCAACACAGGATCGTGGACGCGGATGGAGCCGGAGGCAAGTTCGTAGCCGTTCAGGACAAGGTCGTACAAATCGCCCTTGACCGAACCGGGATCACTTTCCAGTGTCGCGTGGTATTGCTCCTGCGGCCAACTGAACAGATGGTGCGCCGCCTCCCAGCGATTCTCTTCCTCGTTAAATGCAAACAGGGGAAAATCAACAATCCATGTAAATTCGAATTTTTTGGGGTCGCACCAATCCAAATCTTTGCCCAATTTGGAACGCACTGCGCCAAGGGCCGTATTGGCAATTTGCCGCCGCGCATCGGCAACAATCAGAATAAGGTCACCGGTTACCGCACCAAGCCCGCCCATAATCGCCGCAGCATTTTCGGTAAAGAATTTACTCACACCACCTTCCAAGGTGGCACCCTCGGCAACTTTCATCCAGGCCATACCTTTGGCTTTGTAAATTTTTGCATGGGCTTCCAGTTCTTCAATTTGCTTGCGAGAGTAGTCGGCTTTGCCTTTTACCACTAACGCCTTTACTGCACCGCCGCCGGCAAGGGCATCTTTGAACGCCTGAAATCCGCCAGCCTCAACATACGGGGAAAAATCCTGTAAGGGCATTTCGAAACGCAAATCGGGTTTGTCTGTGCCATAAAGTTCCATTGCGTCTTCATAACTCAGGCGGCGGAACTGCGGCGGCAGATCAACACCAATGGTTTTTTTGAACACATGGGCCATCATCCCTTCGGTCATGGCAAGCACATCGTCTCTGCTTACAAAAGACATTTCAACATCGATCTGGGTAAATTCCGGCTGACGGTCGCCGCGCGCATCTTCATCACGGTAGCAGCGGGCAATCTGAAAATATTTATCAAAACCGGACACCATTAAAAGCTGTTTGTACAACTGGGGCGACTGAGGCAAGGCGTAAAATTTTCCCGGATACAAACGTGACGGCACCAGATAATCCCGCGCCCCTTCCGGCGTTGAACGGATAAAGGTGGGTGTTTCAATTTCGTAAAAACCCTGAGTGGTCATCCATTCCCGCACGGCAAATGTGACCTCGCTGCGCAGCTTAATGCGATCCTGCATTGCTCCAGAACGGAGATCGAGGTAGCGGTATCTCAGGCGCAGGTCTTCGTTGGCATTGGTTTCTTCATCAACCTGAAACGGCAGCACTTCGCAGCGGTTCAAAATAATGATGTTCGATGCAAGCACTTCAATTGCGCCGGTTGGCATTGATGCATTGACCATATCATCCGGGCGGGCGCGTACGGTTCCTTCAACCGCAATGCAAAATTCGTTGCGCAGTTCCGCGCAAATTCCTTCCAGACCCGCCTGTTCGCCGGTGGTATCAACCGTCACCTGGGTAACGCCGTACCGGTCCCGCAGGTTGATGAAAAAAATCCCCCCATGGTCACGCTTGCGGTTTACCCATCCATTCAAAATTACCGTGCGGCCTGCATCGCCTTTTCGCAGCGAGCCGCAGTCAATGGTTCGTTTCATTGTTTCCATATCAAAATAGTATGCTTTTTTGGCAATTTTGGCTATGTACCTCGACAATTTTCCTTGTCAGAATCCGGTTAGAGAGGTTATAGTAATTATATGGTAAAACAACACGTAGGGATAACAATCGGCATTTTTGCCTTGCTAATGTCCGTATGGCTTATAGCCGGCTGTAATGATCCGATGGATACAAAGAGACATAATCAACCCGGCGAAGGAACGGTGCAGTTGCGCATTAATGAAGCTCAGGCGCAGACGGTGTTCCCCAACGTGATAGACGCTTTTACCTATGATCTGACATTTACCGCAGGCGAACAAACGATAAGCCAAACCCTGAACGACAAAACCGGCCTCATAACGCTGGAAGCGGGAACATGGAGCCTTGAAGTTACCGCAAACTATGCAGGAGAATCTGTCGGAACCGCATATGTTGCAGGGATTGAAGTCCAGCAAGCACAAACAACCCCGGTCAATATCATGATTACGCCCCTGACCGGAGCAGGGACAGCGAACGGAACGCTTGACTGGTCAGTGGATTTTTTCAACGACCTTGTCAACGAAGCAACACTTTTAATCGGTACATTGAACACAGCCCCTGCGCATACCATCAACCTGAAAACACATACAAACGGGACACAAAGCCTAACGCCCGGCTTATGGCTGGTCAGCGCAGTGTTGGAAAACAAAACAGGATCGATCACCGAGTATTCTAAAACGGTTTATATCTACCCCGGCCTCAGTTCCACAGCGGAGTGGGTTATTGAACTTATAGCGGAGCAGCCTGCAGGTTCAGATGCGCTTGCGGGAAAACTCCTTATTCTGCAGGCCTATGGCTCCAGCAGTTCCGCCGCCGGCGCATCGCATTCTTTTGTAGAATTGTACAACACCACCAATGAAGATATAAATCTTGCAGGCATTACCCTGTACTATGCTGATGGAATCAGAGGTCCCGGAGTAACTCAGGATGGACACTGGAAGACCATCACCTTGACCGGAACAATACCTGCCAAAGGTTCATTTTTGGTGTTAGGTCCCCGCCAGTCAGTTGGAGCGCGTTATCAAATACCCCTTAATTCCGGGGACATTAACGATCCGCTTTTTACTTTGGGCAACAGGTCATTTAAGGCGGCTCTTATCCGCAGCAATACGCCGTTAACCGTGCAAAATCCTTTTGATAGCAATGGCACCGGCGCCGCGATTACCGGTTACATTGACATGGTCGGAGCGGCAAATGATATGAGTCATGCAAGTAATCCTGATAATATATTTGGCTTTGAATTTGCCCCTGCGCGCAATTCCGCATCGGAAGCAGTCCGCCGCAAAAGTCTTATTGACACCAATAACAATGCGATAGATTTTATTGCGGCACGATATGCCAGTGACGGAATGTCCAATGCATTACTGGAATTCAGAAAACCCCGAAACTCCGGCTGCGGCGCCTGGAATCCCTTTGCGGAATGGGGATCGCCGGATGATTCAACGGTCGCAGGTCCTGCGAGTCCGTTTGCCGGCAGCTTGCTTATTTTCCAGGCTGGCGCTGCCACTGACGGCGCCATTACCCGCAGCTTTGTCGAACTGTATAACAATACCAATAACCCCATTAACCTGGATACATACTCCCTGCAATATGCCAATACCGTTGGCACAAACTGGTCTGTAATCAACCTGACCGGAACCATACCTGCCAAAAGCTCATACCTTGTCAGAGGCCCATTGGGCACCATTACCGCCGATTCTCGTTTGTATATCGAAACGGCGGACCAAACCATTAATGACTTTACGCTGAGCAACCGCAACTTCAAAGTCGCGCTTATGGCTAATCAGAAACAGTTAACCGTTACCAATCCTTTTGATATGCCCGGAGGAACAGCCGAAGGCTATGTGGACTTGCTCGGCGCCCGCAATGCAGGGTCAGACGATATTGACGCGTATGAAACCGCACTCGCGCAAATAATCTCCAAACAGGCAGCCGCCCGCCGCAGTTCCCTTACCGACACCGACAACAATAGCGCAGACTTTATAAGAATTGATTACCGGGCTTCCGGTACCACCAATGCAGAAGTAACTCAATTCCGGCCCAGAACCAGCGCGAACGGCGCCTGGTTTCCTTTTGAAGAAATAGTATTAACGCCGGAGGAAGCGTTCGTCAGAAATTACATGACCTTTGCGGATGAGGTTTTTGTGATGCGAATTAATACCGCAGGCGGCGTTGAAATCGCCGGTAATCAAAATTCGGATTATGTTGACGCAACAATAAATATACAAAATTCTCAACAACACCATGTTATCAATAATTGGGCAGTGACCATCCGCGGCAGGGGGAATTCAACCTGGGGTATGCCCAAAAAACCATACCGGATCAGAGGCGTCAGCAGGAATAACCTTTTTGGCCGCGAAAGGGTCAGAAACTGGGCATTAATCGCCAATTATGCCGATAAATCTTTCATACGCAATTATGCGGCGCTTTTACTTGGCAGAAGCCTTTCGCCGGATTATATATCAAATGCCATTTTCACGGAAGTATATTTTAACGGACGCTACGATGGACTCTATTGCCTGCATGATCATCAGGAAAGCGGCCCGTCGCGGGTAGATGTTGAGAGCTTTACCAGAGACGAACACGGCAATGTAACAGACCTTGGTTTTTTACTGGAGCTGGATTGGGTCAACCGGAATCCGGGTTCGGTAAGCGGCCGCGACTACTTTACGATTACCCGCTGGAACAGCAGTCACGGCGCCAATCACGTCAATCATTTTTTCCTGAAATACCCGCAGTTAGGCGATGCTGGTTTTGAGACCGAAGCGCTGCATGATCAGGCGGTTAATTACATAAGAAATTATGTAACAAACGCATACAACGCCATTACATCCCGTAACTTCACCACTTTTACAAACCTGTGCGACATAGATTCGTTTATCGACTTCCTTTTGGTAAAGGAATTGACCAAGGATGTTGACGGTCCGCAGTTGAGTGTGTGGATGTATAAAAAACCAGGCGAAAAACTGAAAATGGGTCCGTTATGGGATTTTGATTTAGCGCTTGGCAACACCGATTATCCTGATAACCATTGGGTACCCCAAAATTGGTCGGTTGTAACCGGTTCCAACGTAGCCTGGTGGCCGGAGGAAGGCGGAGGCAATCCGTTGCCATGGTTCAATAACCTTATGGCAATGAACAATTTCTACGAAGCATTCCGTACGCGCTATCTGGAGTTATACAATACAAACATTCAATATACGATTAACAGCATCGACACTATTCGTGAGTTGATCCGGCCCGCAGCGTTCAGGAATTTTGAACGCTGGCAAATTTTGAATAACCACTATTTTTGGCCGCAGCCGCCGCCGGTTCTTGCCATTCATACCTGGGATGGGCAGGTTGATTATGTCAAAAACTATTTGACGCAGCGTAATGCATGGATGTATGATCAATTGTTGAATCGAAGATCCATTCCCGGTGTACGTTGAGGTGTGAGATATGCAATTTGAACTAAGTTCCGCGTTAATCGACGAAATACTTTTCTTTATGGAAGATCAAGGCGGTGATTTTCTGCTGGATACCCAGGAAGGGGTTGTTATCAACACGGAATGGGAAATACTTGATGACGATGCTGACGAAGATCGCTATATCTCCCTGCCGGATTGGGGACCTTCCAACGGATTCAGATTAATGGAACGTTTTACCGCCGGACTTCGCAATGCATTGGTTCGGGAAGAACTTTCCGCCGCGCTTGATCGGGGCCGGGGGGTTTTCCGCGCATTTAAGGACACACTGTCTCAATACCCGGAAGTTGAAAAACTCTGGTTTGAATACAAAGACCGCGAAATGAAGCGCGAGGTCATTGCCTGGTACAATAGCCTGCGGGAATCCTGGGGTCTGGAACTTATCGGCGAAGAGCCGGAAGACGCGGAAAGCCTAACCCAGGAAGATTTTCATTTCCGCGCAGCCGCAGCGCAGGACATAACCCCGGCCGAAGCGCTGCACCGTGGCTGCGGGCAGGAGAACTTTGGCATGGGCGCATGGGTTTTCCCGGGCGATATGAGCATTGTGGCGGAAACTGCCGGCGGAGAATTTGCCGGCTACATCAGCGCCGCTCGGACCGATGCATCCCTGCGTATTTGCACCCTTGAAGTACAGCCTGAATACCGCGGGCTGGGACTGGGCAAAACCCTCATCACCCGTTTGCTGGAACAGGCGGATCATGCGGCAATCAAACAGGTAATCATAGACCTCCCTGCCGGGCAGGACCATTTTGCACGAGCGCTGCTGCGGGAACAGTTCAAACCCTGCGTACAACGATATGTAAGGAGCACATAATGGAAAAACAGTATCACATTGATTTTGATGACAGTCACGGAGCGTTATACGCCATTCTTCCGGGAGATCCGGGGCGTGTGGAGAAAATTGCCGCTTATCTGGACAACCCTCGCTTTTTTCATCAAAACCGCGAATATACAACCTGGCTGGGGGAACTGCCTTCTAAGGAAGGTACGCCTTCTAAAGAAGGCGCGAAGAAGACCGTCATGGTTATTTCCACCGGCATGGGCGGCCCTTCAACAGCCATCGCCGTAGAGGAACTGTTCAAAACAGGCGTGCGCAATTTTATCAGAGTGGGTACCTGCGGCGGCATGGCTCTGCCGGTAATGGGCGGCGATGTCGTCATTGCGACCGGCGCAATTCGTCAGGAGGGAACCACTCGCGAGTATGTTCCCATCGAGTTTCCTGCCGTTGCCGATCTGAGTATAACCAACGCCCTTGCAGCCGCCGCCGCAAAACTGGGCCAAAAATGGCATACCGGCATTGTGCAATGCAAGGATTCCTTCTACGGCCAACACAGCCCCGACCGTATGCCGGCCGGCTATGAACTGAACAACAAATGGGAAGCATGGATCAAAGCCGGCTGCCTCGCCTCGGAAATGGAAAGCGCAACCCTGTACATTGTAAGCCAAATCCTTGGCGCCCGCGCCGGCTGCGTACTCAACGTCGTGTGGAACCAGGAACGCGAAAAAGCCGGCATGAGCAACCCCCATTGCCACGACACCGACGCCGCCATTAAAACAGCCATAGAGGCCGTGCGGATGCTGATTGGGGTCTAAAATTCACTTTTTCGTTGCCAGAAAGCCCAATTTGTACTATAATTAGATAACTAAGGAGGGCACGTCATGATAAAAACGCGTTTGCTCGGTACGGTTGTACCAATCGGGGCATTACGGGGAAGTAAACCCAGTGCCGTCGGAGAATTTCCCGATCTTGCCGAATTTGCCCTTTTGTGCAAAAAAATGAAGATCGGCCTTATCCAATTGCTGCCGGTCAATGATACCGGATACGAAAGTTCGCCGTATTTCAGCCTGACCGCTTTTGCCCTGCACCCCTTGTATCTCAGGATTGATGATCTGCCGGAAGCGGCAAATTTCAAGAGTAAAATAGCGGCCATAAACAAGCAATTTGGAGGGGAAACACGGTTTCCGTACCAGGAAATATTGCGGGCCAAAATGGAGCTCCTGAAAGAAATTTATACGGCGCATGAATCGGACATCGCCAAAAAAGCAAATGCCGGGGGCAGCCTGGGCACATGGATCGAGCAGAATTCCTGGGTTACGCACTATGCGGTGTACCGCCGGCTGAAAGAAGCCAATGCGGGAAAAAGCTGGCAGGAATGGCCGGAACATCGCAACGTTACACCGGAAGATATAGCCGCATTATGGAAAGACCCCAAATACCGGGGAGAACACCTCTTTTGGGCATGGCTGCAGGAAGCGCTTGACAAGCAGTTTAGCGCGGCGGCAAAAGCCGTTACCGATGCAGGAATAATACTGGAAGGCGATTTACCCATCCTGATGAACGATGACAGCTGCGACGTATGGGCCCACCCTGCCATTTTCAACCAGGAACTTTCCGCAGGAGCGCCGCCCGATATGTACAGTCCCGAAGGCCAAAACTGGGGCTTCCCGCTGTACGACTGGGATGCTCAGGAAAAAGACCATTATGCATGGTGGAAACTAAGGCTTGCCGTGGCAGGTAAATATTACCAGGCGTATCGCATCGATCATGTATTGGGCTTTTTCCGAATCTGGGCTTCCTCCCGCAGCGATTATTCCGCCATATTGGGCCGTTATATCCCGTACACGCCGGTTACCAATGCCGATTTGCGGAAACTGGGATACGACAAAGGCCGCATCCGCTGGTTGTCGCAGCCCCATGTTCACACCGGCGAATTGTGGGATGCGCTCAGAAACAACTGGGGTGCCCCGCTAAACGAGGCCGATATTGCCGCAGCGGCGAAAAAAGTGTTCACCAAAGCGCTTGACCGCGTCGGCAATGAAGAACTATGGACATTCAAAAAGAAAATAAAGGGCGAAAAAGACATTGACGCCCTGAAACTGCATCCATCTGTTCGTTCGTGTTTATTCCAGACATGGCGCAACCGGATTTTTATTGAGTATGAAAAGGGAAAATATTCTCCCTTGTGGTACTACCGTAATTCCCGCGCGTATAATTCCCTTTCCGCCAGTGAAAAGAAAAGCCTGGAAGAACTGCTGCAAAAACGAATGGCAAAATCGGAAAAAATATGGGAAGCCCAGGGGAAGAAACTCCTTTCGATACTGGTGGAATCATCGTCCATGCTGCCCTGCGCGGAAGATTTGGGGGCTGTACCGGCCTGTGTGCCCAAAGTACTGGCAAAACTCAAAATTCTGGGTCTGCGGGTAGTGCGTTGGCACCGCCGCTGGGACGAAGACAGGCAGCCCTATATTCCCTTCGAGGAATACCCGGAACTTTCGGTATGTACCCCTGCGGTGCACGACAGCTCCACCGTCCGCGAATGGTGGGAACGCGAAGCCGATCAGGAGCAGTTTTCCGGCTTTATAGGGTACCCCTCTCTGCCCAGAATGTACAACCCCGGAACGGCAAAAGTAGCGCTTACCAAAATTACATCCGCCCGTTCCCGTTTCCGCGTGTTCCAGATTCAGGATCTGCTGCATCTTTCGAATAAATGGTATGCGGAAGACCCGGCCTCCGAGCGGGTTAACGTGCCGGGAACCAACAACGAATTTAACTGGACTTACCGCCTTCCCGCCTCCGTTGGAGAAATCGGCAAGGACAAGGATTTAGTCAAGACCATTGCGGAACTGCGCAAAATAAAACCCGCAAAAAAGCCTTGACAAATACTGAAACAATGAAATATAATTGTATTTAGAGAAGGAATATCTATGAAAAAGCTGTTTTTTATGATTTTGGTCGCGTTTGCGCTGGTTTCCTGTACGACTACCAATTATACTGCCAATGTTGCAGGCGTTTCGGACAACGTAACGCTCGTAGTCAAGGATTTCATCACTCTGGGTATTGTGACGGTTCAGTCTACAGAAATACACCATTCCAGCCCCTTTGGTTTTGTCAAAAACGTGAGGGGTGCAAAGATCATATACGCTGATCTTATGCAAGAAGCAGCCAAGCTGGAAGCGGATGATATTATCAATGTGAGAATCGACATGAATTCCGACTACAGAAGGGGTGCTTTTGACTGGCTTACCGGTTGGGTTAGAACCTTTAACTACACCGGCACTGCCCTGGCAATAAAGTACACCGATGTACATGCTGGAGTCGATCCTCACCTTGGCGGACTGCCAAAAGAGCCGGAAAAAACCAAAGCGATTCCCAAAAAACCAAAATAACAACTATCTGTTCGGGAACCATTGGGGCTTTTCTCCCATTTCAGGTTCCCGAACAAGCCTCCTTCGGTAATAACCCTGTTTTTATGATAACTTCTCATAACAAAACACGTTTTTTTGAAAATTTGCCGTTTTCTGCTGTATAAACAAAATTGAAAAATAATCCAAAAAATGGTATAATAAGGGCATATGGAAAACAATCGTAAAAGAATCATCATGGTAGATGACGACAGAACTAACTTAACGGTTGCAAGAAACGCGCTTATCGACAGCTATGATGTTTTTACCGTCTCCTCTGGTGAAAAACTATTTTTACTTCTGCAAAAATTAACGCCTGATTTGATACTGCTGGATGTCGATATGCCGGAAATGAACGGGTATGAAGTTATCAAAATCCTGAAAAGGTCAAAGGCCACGGCGGATATTCCGGTTATTTTCTTAAGCGTATTGATAAATCCTGAAAGTGAAATAATAGGTCTGGATTTAGGCGCGGTTGATTACCTGTTCAAGCCTTTTTCGCGGGACCTGCTTCTGAAACGCATTTCGCTGCATTTGCTTCTGGAAGAACAGCGGCGGGAACTGAAACGGTACACCAGCAATTTGGAAGGCATAGTCGTCGAAAAAACGCAAACCGTGTATGATCTTCAGAATGCCATTCTGAATGCGCTGGCGGAATTTGTAGAATGCCGCGATGACATGACCGGCAGGCACATTGAACGGACGCAGAATTATTTAAGACTATTGGTAAATTTCCTGCTGAAAAACGACGTATATAAAAAAGAAATTACATCGTGGGATATTAATTTTTTTGTCATGTCCTCCCAGCTTCATGACGTAGGAAAAATAGCGATAAGGGACAGTATATTACTGAAACCAGGCAAATTGCTTGACGACGAATTTGAAGAAATGAAAAAACATGTCATGTTCGGCCTGAAGATAGTCGAGCGAATAGAAGAAAACACAAAGGAAAATACATTCCTGAAACATGCCAAAATACTAATCGCCAGCCATCACGAAAGATGGGACGGAAGCGGCTACCCGAACGGAATCAAGGGTGAAGCTATCCCGCTGCAGGGAAGGCTCATGGCGATTGTTGATGTATACGATGCGCTGATCAATGAACGCCCATACAAAAAGGTGTTAACCCATAAGGAAGCGATAGAAATCATCAAAGACGGATTGGGCAGGCATTTCGACCCGCTCGTGGGTGAAATTTTCATCAGGTATGAAGATGCATTTGCAGCCATATGAAAATTCTTGTTGTAGATGACATACAGACCAATTTAATAATGGTGCAAGGCCTGTTGCTGCCATATCATATACAGGTTGATTTGTGCAAAAGCGGCGAGGCAGCGATTAAAGCGATACAAGCCGAACATCATGATTTGGTATTCATGGATCACATAATGCCGGGAATGAACGGCATTGAAGCGGTGCAGGCCATTAGGGCGCTGGATGACAGCGATCCCTATTATAAAAATGTACCTATTGTCGCATTAACGGCCAATACCCATGCAGGCTCCAGAGAGATGTTTTTGGAAAATGGCTTTAATGACTTTTTGCCAAAACCGATTGATGTAGCCATAATGTATGCGATTATTGAAAAATGGCTTTCTGTAAGCGTACAGGAAGACGGAACCTTAAAAAACAAAACAGACAATGGCATATATCTCCCCGCGATACAGGGAATAGACATTACAAAAGGCATTGCAAGAACAGGCGGAAGTATAACACAATACATTGGGGTGCTTACTACATTCCATTTTGACACACATGAAAAAATCGATATCATTGAGCAGTGCCTTGAATCCGGCAATCTGCCTTTGTACACAACCTATATTCACGGCCTGAAAGGAGCCGCCGCTATTATAGGGGCCGAAGAACTGTCCGAAACCGCAAAAGACCTGGAAATAGCGGGAAAACGCAAGGATGCAGCCTATATCAATACGCATAATACCCCATTTGTAGATACCCTGCAATGTTTGCTTGCCGATATAGATAAGGCCCTGCATACGATTAAACTCCATACCAATTTTGATAGGGAAGCATACGAATCAAACCTTCTCGCATTGAAAAACGCCATTGCCGCTTTGGACGCCGGCGCCATGTACCGGAGTATTACCTGTTTACAGCAATTAACACAGACAGAAGATACCTATGCAACCGTTAGCAAAATAGCCGATGCTCTATTGCTGGGCGAATACGACAAGGCATCCGCGCTTCTGGAAACAATGCATCCTTAACAAAAAAAGGCTGACCAACAAGGCCAGCCCAAAAAGTCTGAGGAGGTAAACTCTTTCTTTTTTAGAATCTCAATGAAACCAAGACACTGCCAAAGCTGAATATGCCAGTGTCACTAAACACGTTAACGTTGTTATTGGTACCAATGCCGCAATTGGCTTCAAAAGTCAGGTTGCTTGAGGGCATGAAAGTAGTACCAAGAGTTAAATTGTTACCGGTAGTTCTATCACCGCTCGTACCCGCAGTGGCTGCGTTAGCGCCAGCTCTTCCAAAGTTGTTATTGGTTCTTTTGAAGGAAGTATGGGCAACGCTTTTACCCGCCGCAAATGTTTCACCTTCGGTGGTGGACAGGGTCAAGTTGGCAAAATTGAGCCGCGCGCCGGCATTGATAGTCAGCTTGCTGGGAACGGCTCTCCACTGCATGGCAAGCCGGAGGTTGGGGTCGAGCATAAAAGCGCCGGTTTTTGTGTAATCGCCGGTTTGTTCCAGCTTCCTGGTGGCAGCATTATACACAAAAGGAGTTTTTTCGATATTGGTTAATTCGACCGGCAGGTTCAGTTTGAACCGGAACGCAAACGCATCGCCGCTCCATTGACCGGCAATTGAGGGAATAATCAGGTTTCTGACCCAGCTATCTTCGGAATAAGCACCGCTATTGTTCAGACCCTTGATTTTATCAGTCTTCCACTTGCCACTATCGAGATAACTATATTCATTGTTGTACATCCGCAGGCTCAGTTCATAGTCAAGATCAACGGTTGCCCGGAAACCGTTTTCGTTATACACATGATAACCGCCGGGATTGATAACCAGGTGCGGCAAAAAGAAATTGTTTGATTTGCTGATTTGTTCGCCAATAGTTGTACCATCGGCGGCATCATACTGTTCACGACTAGTATAATCCCTCACAAAATTCAGGGTAAGACCAACCTTGGGCCGTACACCTTTTTTCTCGGTAAGATCTTTGGCCATTGCCCATTCGACCTGGGGGGAGATATATCCAAAATCGGTCCGGTAATTTTTGTAATAAGCATACACAGCGGAGGTAGGAGGAATAGGATCGGGAAGAGCACCTGGATCTCCAGGATTGGCCGGAGTGGTCATTACCGCAATATCATCCTTTGCTTTGAACGATTGATGGGTTGAGGCATATGAAAACCGGAGGCCCATATGCGGCTTCGCGTCCGCGTCTGTAATACCGAATAAAATTGCCACTCGATTATCGGTAGTGGTATTATCATTGGTATAAGCGGGAAGCGCATCATAAGTCTGGAAGTTTGTGTTCTTGCCGTTGAAAAAATGATTATGTTCCGTGTAATTCCAGGGCTGTACGCCAGTCCAGAAATTACCGCCGTAGTACGCGGCAAGGTAGGTGTCGCCCGCTTTGGTGGCAAAACCAAGCGCCGCCCTGTTGCTGGCGGCAAACGACGTGTACGCAAAAAAAGTGTTAAATCTTACATCGCCATAGGTGTCCGTTCTGATAAAGTTATCCGCCGTACTCCGGTATCTGCCCTGAGTAGCAGCGCTTTGGGGCGATTCTAAAATTCCGCTGGGTACATTCTGTGCCCACAGGTTTCCAGTCATAGACAACAGCACCGCTGCGGTCAATCCAATAATACTCTTCTTCATGTTTTTCTCCTTACATTTTCCTTTTACAGTTTATCCTGTCCGGGATTCTATGTCCCGCAGGTTATATCTGAATAAATAACAGAAATTCCAATAGATAACAAGGAGATTAACCGAATGCTCATACATAAAACGGTTTTTTTACAGAAACAATGACCCTAAAACTCAAAAAGGGGGAGCTGAAGGCCCGCCCCGTCCGTATTGGCAAGCAGGCGGCGGATGCGCTGGGGGTTATCGGGCTGCTCAATGGAAGAACCGTTGCAACTGATGAAATAACGCGCCCGCTTGAGTACCGCGCCAAGGCGGCGCAGGCTGTCAAAGCTCAGGCTGCGGGAACGGCGGGTTTCAAGGATGCGGCGGGCGGTTTTTGCGCCAATGCCCGGAACACGGAGCAGGGTTTCATAATCGGCGCGGTTTATCTCAATAGGAAAGAAATCAAGATTCCGTAAAGCCCAGGCGGTTTTGGGATCAATATGAGGATCAAGAAACGGCTCGTGTTCACTGAGAATTTCGGCGGCGCTAAAATGGTAGAAACGCAACAGCCAGTCCGCCTGGTACAGACGGTGTTCGCGTACCAGAGGCGGGCCGGAAATATCCGGCAGGCGCGCATCTTTGGTAACGCCGATAAAAGCGGAATAGTATACCCGCCGCAGGGAAAATTTCCGGTACAGTGAGCTTGAAAGATTGATAATCTGGCGATCATCTTCCGCGCTGGCCCCTACGATAAGCTGGGTACTCTGGCCTGCCGGGGCAAAGGCCGGAACCAAACTTTTCACCGAACTATGGGGCAAAAAACGGGTTTTTCGGCGGGCTTCCTCAAATTCGCCGCTTAAACCGGAAAAATCGCCCATTGCCCCCAAAATTGCTTTGCCGGATTTTTCCGGAGCAAGGTTTTGCAGGCTTTTATCCGTGGGCAGTTCAATGTTCACGCTGAGCCGGTCTGCCCAGAGGCCAGCCTCGCGGATGAGCCGTTCACCCGTACCGGGGATTATTTTTAAGTGAATATAGCCGCCATAACCGGCTTCGGTACGGAGTGTCCGGGCAGTTTCAATGAGTTTTTCCATTACTATATCGGGATCGGCAAATATCCCCGATGACAGAAACAACCCTTCAATATAGTTGCGCCGGTAAAATTCGCAGGTTATACTAACCAGCTCCTGCACGGTAAAACTGCTTCTGGGAATATCCGCCGAAGCGCGGTTTGCGCAGTAGGCGCAGTCGTAGCGGCACACATTGGAAAACAACACCTTAAGGAGGCTGACACAGCGCCCGTCTTCGGTCCAGCTATGGCAAACTCCGGCAGGTACGCGTGCGCCGCCATCGCTGCCCGATGAAGCGCACGAAGCATCGTATTTTGCCGCTCCGGCGAGCATCATAAACTTTTCATCAAACTCCATAAAATAACTATACATATGTTTAGGGTAAAATTCAAGTAAAAAATGCCGATAAAATACTATGAGACGAATTTGCACTTTTGTATTAACTCTTTGTATTGCCGCCTTTTGCATACCGCAGTATGCCATTGCCCAACAGGGAGAGGCTTTCAGGCAAGAAGGGATCGCGTCCTGGTATGGACCTGAATTTGACGGTAGGCCGACAGCTTCGGGGGAGATTTTCAACTCAACTCAGTTTACGGCTGCTCATCCAACATTGCCTTTTGGGACATTTGTGCTCGTTACCAATAAGCATAATAACCGTCAAATTACCCTCAGGATAAACGATCGCGGGCCTTTTGTCGCGTCGCGGATTATCGATGTTTCCAGGGCGGCTGCCGAACATCTTGACATGATTATGACCGGTACTGCGCCGGTTATTGTTGAGGTGCTGCAATCCAACCGCCCGCAGACCCCGGAAACACCGGCTTTTACGCAAGCCCCGGCTCAGTCGCCGGCTCACCCGCCGGCTCCGCCGCCGGTTTTTACCCAAACCCCGGCTCACCCACCGGCTCCGCCGCCAGCTTTTACGCAAGCCCCGGCTCACCCGCCAGCTTTTACCCAAGCTCCAGTGCAGCCGCCGGCTCCGCCGCCGCCAGCCTTTACTCCACCGCCGGCTCAGCCGCCGGTTTTTGCGCCAGTTCCGGTTCAGCCGCCGGCTCCGCCGCCGGTTTTTGTTCCGCCGCCGCCGGCTCCTCTGCCGGAACCGGTAATTGCAGCGCCGGTGGAACCTGTTCAGGCTCCCTCTCAACAACCGATAATTGTCAACATATTCACCACCCAGCAGCCGCCTATTCCGGAATCTTTTATTGAAACACCGCAGCCGGCAGCTTCCCTTCCGCCATCATTAGACTTGCTGCCGCCGGTTTTGCAATCGCGATCGGGAGTGCGGCTCATTCCTGCCATTACTCCACAGGCGGGCAAGGTGTACAAACTTCAGGTTGGCTCCTATAAAGTTGCCCGCAATGCGGTTGACGCCTATACCAGGCTAAAGGAAGCCGGTCTTGAACCAAGCTATGAACGGCATGGGGAATTCTTCCGTGTGGTGGTTGCAGGAATACGCGGAAACGATGTAGCATCAGCGGTTGATAAACTGGGAGTTGCCGGTTTCAAAGAAGCCATTATCCATGAAGAATGAATAAACGCGCTCTACGAGCGGACATACTTCTCTTACTTACTGCCGGAATCTGGGGCTTTGGTTTTGTAGCCCAGCGTTCCGGCATGGAGTATGTGGGGCCCTTCGCTTTTAACGGCATCCGCTTTATTCTGGGAAGCCTTTCCCTGCTGCCATTGATTCTGATACGGCGAAAAGCCGGCAAGCACGTTGCTGCCAATGCAGGCAGCTCTCTAAAAAAAATCTGTGTATATTCGTTAGGTATCGGCGGGTGTCTTTTTGTCGCCGTTATGCTGCAGCAATTCGGTATTATGTTTACTACAGCGGGCAACGCCGGTTTTATTACCGGGCTGTATGTGGTACTAACCCCCATCTTTGGCATTTTTCTGGGCAGAAAAACCGGCCCCGCAACCTGGCTTGGTTCGGTATTTACCGTGATTGGTTTGTACTTTCTCTGTATCGCCGGCGGAAGCGCCGTTGCGGTAAATCCCGGCGATATTCTGACAATGATAAGCGCCATATTCTGGGCCTGCCATGTCCTGCTGATAGACCGTCTGGTACAGGACATTGATCCAATAGTATTATCATCAGGGCAGTTTGCCGTATGCGGTATTTTTGCGCTTATTGGCGCTTTTGTGGTGGAGCCGTTTGTCCCCGCTTTTACGGCGCACATCAACCCCGCCCTGCTGGAAATGGGAACCTTTGCATGGCTGCCCTTCCCGTCCCTGCTCTCAGGCATTGCGTCGCATACTGTTATGTTTCCCGTTGCAGGTTTAATTCCCATTCTCTATGGCGGCCTTGTTTCCGTGGGAATTGCCTACACCCTGCAAGTAGTCGCCCAGCGAGACGCGCCTCCCGCCCACGCAACAATCATACTCTGCTTTGAAGGCTGCTTTGCCGCCCTTGGCGGCGCACTGCTGCTCTCAGAAAAAATCGGCTCATGGACATTGTTTGGTTTTTTCCTAATGCTTGCAGGAATGCTTGTCACCCAATGGGAAGTGATTACAAAAGAAAAGTGAGTATTTATTTTTCTACATCTGAAACGCCGGAAAGCTCAAAATGTACATTAAATGGAGGGATGTGCGCCATGCCGGTGTCCACTTCCACATTACCGGTGAAACGGTAGCGCACCTGCCGCATGGCGATTATATCGTCCAGAAGCTGGCGCTTCATGTTAATAAAATTCATTTCGAAATCAAGGCTGGTTTTCAGTGAATCCCCGGCCGGAACCAACAGAGACTTGGTATCTCTGCCACCGGCCCAGAAACGGCCATCGCCGTAGAGTTCATAGCTGAAAGAAACAATCGTTATCGGAAATATATTGGGATTATCAATGGTAAGTTTTACCCTAAAGCGGGTATTAATGAGGTCTTCCTGTAAAATGGCAATAGCAGTAATGGTAAATTGAGGATCCTGAAATTCGATAGGTTCAGGCTCCGGCTCTGCCGGAATATCTTGCGGAGGAGGGGGCGATTTACAGGCCGCCAGCAGAGTAACCATACAGAGAAAAATAACCCATTTCGACATAGTTGCAAACGGCATATAGTATACTTATAGCAAATATCGGTAAATTTGGCTATAGTTATACTATGAAAACCATCATTCGCTTTGTAACCATTTTCTTTCTTGCCGTAGTTTTGTGCGGTATAAGTTCCTGTACCAAAAGAACCGATCGAAGCGCATCAATTACCGCTTTTTCCGGTTCCTTTGTAGAACAGGGGCGGCCAATTGCAAACCTTGCCCATTATCGTATCGCCTACTATGAACCGGCGATCAATAAAGGCACGTCCGGCAGCGATGCCCATGTCATTCAGGAAAGTGATGATCCCTTTATCGTGGTGGATTATGGCCCTCAGGATTCATTGCCCAGCGAAATTACCAGACCTTCAATGTATGTGATTTTTTCCCAGCCGGTTATCCCCCTGGCACGGCTTGGCGAACCGATTCGGGAAGGAACAGGACTCTTTACCATTGAACCACCCCTGAGCGGAATATACCGCTGGTATGGTTCAAGGCTGCTTTCCTTTGAGCCTGACGCGGACAGCCTGCCCCAGCAGCGTTATACGATTACGGTTTCGGATCGGATTACATCGCTGGGCGGAAAAAAACTGGAAGGTGAACGCTCGTTCAGTTTTGAGACCGAACGACTCTCCATTTTGGAATGGCAATTAGGCGAAGGCGACCGTTGGGTGTGGAGCGGTAATGTGCATCCCGAAGACGCAAAATATATACAAATGATTTTTTCGTATCCGGTTAACCTTGACGAAATTGCCCAATGGCTCGAAGTACGGGCTGCCGGTAAAATCTGGCCTTTTACTCTTGAGCGGCTGCCCGGCATTGACGAACGGCGTTACCGGAAAGAGCAGGGCGTTTTACTCAGCATAAACGAAAAACTGCCTCTTAATACCGGCGTGGAAATGGCGCTGAAAGCAGGCGCCCGTTCCGAGCCGGGTTGGCTTGGCGCAAAAGAAGAGAGAACCTGGACATATCATACATTGCTGCCATTCCGTTTTGATAATGCATCAACACACGGTTATTCAAGACCCCGCAGCGAAATAGGCGATGCCATTCCTGTCCGCCTTTCTTTTAATCAGGATGTAGAACCTAATGGCGCAGAACGATTTATTTCGATTGATGGATTTCCCGCGCTTAAAAAAGAAAATATTGAGGTGTACGGTTCTACCGTGGTCATTGGCGGCCTGCCGCTGGAATATCAAAAAAAATATACGGTACGCATTACGGCAGGATTGAAAGACCTGCATGGCCGTACTTTAGGCAAAGCGGAGCAGATTGAAGTTAATACCGGCGAAGCCAGCAGTTATGTGCATATCCGCAACTGGGGTCCGCGTATGCTGGAAGCAAGTTTCCCCCCCCAAATCGCCTGGGAAGCGCAGAATCCGGTGGCGCTGCGAAAACTGGCGGTTGCGGCAAAGGGACCATACGAACCGCTTCCCACGCGCAATTTTACCAATGCCGCATCGGTTCCGGTATCAAGCGCCAGACGGCATTACATCGAAGACCTTGCTCCGCACCTCAATGCCGGCGGAAAAGGAAGCGTTGCCCTGCGCTGGGAATACAGAACCAGATCGACATGGCAGCCGGAAAGAATCGATTCGGGCGAAACGTGGCTTACCGTGCAGGTTACCGATATCGGTATAACGGTGCGTTATGCGTATAATACGGTGCTGGTATGGGCTACCCGTCTTTCGGACGGGACAGCTGCGGCAAATATTGATGTTGAACTGCTGGAAGGCGAAAAAATCATGCTCAGCGGGAAAACCGATGCGCAGGGGCTGGCCGTGTTTGAATTTCTCAATGGCAATTTCGTTTCCCGTTTTACCGAACCGTATAGCCATTACTGGAACTCCGAAAGTTTTAACAAGGGACTTCGTATCAGGGTGAGCGACCGTAATACCCATGATCAGGCGGAATTTATTCCCAATGACAGCCACAATCTGTGGCGTTTTGGTATCTGGACAAGCACCAGTCCTTTTATGGTTGAACGGGAACGCCCGGTAACATTTCTCTTTACCGATCGCGGGCTGTACCGGCCCGGCGAAACGGTGAGCTTCCGGGGCATCGACCGGATTTTACGGCTGGGACAGTATACCGCATATCAAGGGCCGTACCGGATCGAGGTGAGCAGCGGGGCATATCAGGCGCCGGTTATCGCCTCATTGCGGGGAACAACCACGGCAAACGGCGGATCTTTCGGTTCGTTCGAACTGCCTGCCAATATTGAACCCGGCTACTACCAAATCAGCTATCGCCGAGCACGTCAGAACAATACCGGCAACGAACGGGAAATAGAGGCCGTTATTTCATTTACTGTTGCCAATTTTGAGCGGCTTCGTTTTGAATCTTCGCTGCAGTTCCCCGATATTACGGTCTATCAGGGAGAAAAAATGACCGCTTCGCTTTCCGCTTCATGGCTTGCCGGCGGCGGCCTTTCCGGCGCACCCTATACATGGTATGTAACACGGGAACCTGCGTTTGTTATTCCCGGCGGCAGCGAAGGCGTTTGGCGTAACTGGCATTTTGGACCGGAGTCCGGCGATGAACGCAGTTTTGTAGGCAATGGAGAAGGCACGCTTGGCCCGGACGGCAAGGCTGCCATCAGCACGAATACCCTCAGCGACGGCATTATGGGCGCGGTTTACCGTTACCGGCTTGAAGCTGCGGTACAGGATGCAGCCCGGCAGGAAATAGCAAGCCGCGCCGCCGTTCTGGTACATCCCGCTTCATTTTATATTGCTGCACGCATTGATCCGGGAAGGACACGAACCGAGGGCCCTTCGGCGTTTTTCCTGAACGCAGGGCAAGTTGCAACATTAAGCTGGGCGCTGGTTTCACCGGAAGGGGAACAGTTTAGTCCGGGCGGCGGCGGCGCCATAGGCAGCGAACTTTCAATGCAGCTTGTACGCCACGAATGGAAACAGGCCCGGCAGGCAGGAGTCGGCGGCAGGGTAAATTTGGTGTGGGAACGGGTTGAAGAAATTGTTGAACAAAAAAATGTAAGAACCAACAACGCCACAGGCGCCGCATCAGGCCTGTTTCATTTTACGCCGGACAAAAGCGGCCTGTGGGAAATACGGCTGCAAAGCAGCGATCACAAGCAGCGAATTGCTGCAACACGATTCCGTTTTTATGTAAGCGGCGCCGGCTGGGTAAACTGGGGTTCTGATGACATTGATGCAATTACCCTTACCCCCGACCGTCAAAGCTACGCGCCGGGAGAAACGGCAAAAATTCTGGTACGAACCCCGCTGGAAAAAGGCAAATATCTTTTTACCATCGAACGCGAAGGAATAATCTCGCAGCAGATTATTGAACTGGAAGGCTCCGCCCTGACCATTGACATTCCCATCAAAGAAACATACTTACCCGTTGTCTATGCGGCGCTTTCCTCATACACCGTGCGCTCAGGTCCGCCGCAAAACAGCTACTACGAGCCTGATATTGACAAACCAAAGGGCGTTTTTGGCGTTACGCCGATTTATGTTGATCATGCCAGCCGTCAGTATCAGATTGAAATTGAAAGCGGCAAAAATACATATCGTCCGGCGGAAGAAGCCGAAGTAAAAATAAAAGTGCTATTAAACGGCAAACCTGCTCCCAATACCGAAGTCAGTTTTATGGCCGTTGATCGGGGAGTACTCGATCTTATCAATTACCGTGTGCCAAATCCGGCTGCCTTTTTTTATGACCCGCAGCATTTCCCCCTGGGAGTCCGCGGTGCGGACAGCCGTTCTTTATTGATTGATCCGGTAACCTACTCTCTTTCCGATCTGTACGGCGGCGACAGTGACGGTGAAAAATCGGAAGATTCCGCCAGAGCTGATACCAGACTTGATGAGCGCAAGGATTTTCGTGCAACAGCGGTTTTCGAACCGTATTTGGTAACCGGGCCTGACGGAATAGCAACCGTACAATTTACATTACCCGACTCGCTGACCACTTTCCGCTGTACTGCGCTTGCGATAGGGCAACACTACTTTGGCATTACAGAACAAGATGTAAGAGTCAGCGCGCCGCTGACTGCGGTTGCCGCGTTGCCCCGCAAACTCCGCTGGCGGGACACCGGAACGGTTTCGCTGATACTCACCAATCTTGAAAGAGAACCGGTAGAAGCGCATGTTTCGCTTGCGACATCTGCTGACACAACTACAGAGAACCTTTGGGACACCGTCATCGAAGTTGACGGCGAACATTCCAAAACCGTAAAAATACTGCCCGGCGCATCGGCGGAAGTCAGATTCACGGTTGCCGCTTTGGGCGTTGGCGAGGCGCAGCTTACCTTTACCCTCCGTTCACCGCAGGTAAACGAACGGATCATCAGAACATTGCTTGTTGACAGACCCAGCCTGACCGAAACGGTAACCACCATCGGTAACTTGGGAACGGGAGACAGTTTTATTGAAGAAGGAATGATTCTGCCGTCGCTGGTTCCCGAAGGAACGGGCAATGTTGCCGTCACACTTTCCGCATCAAGGCTGGCAACGCTCAAGGAAACCGTACGTTATCTTTTGGATTATCCCTACGGTTGTATTGAACAGCGTACTGCCCACTTACTGTCACTTGTTGCCTTTGGAGATCATCTCGATTCGTTTAATCTTGACAGTCCGCTCAAAGGCTCCGGCGCATGGAATCCGAAAAAAATGGTTGAAGAGGAACTGGAAGAAATAGTCAGATCACAACTGGGCGATGGTTCCTTCCCCTATTGGCCGGGCGGATCGCGCAGTGATATTTTTGTCAGTTTGCGGGTTGCCCATATTGCGGCATTGGCAAAATCCAAAGGCATGAAAATTCCAAATACTCTGGATACGCGGCGGCTCATTTCATGGATCACTGCCGCCGCAGCCGATACCAAAGATCCTTTCATCAAGGGTTATTCGTTATGGGTCAGAACCATGTATGCCGAAAGAATAGGTTCAGAGATAAGCGCCTTTTTAAGACAGGGAGATGAGCTGGGCATTTCCGGCTGGGCATTTGCCGGTCTTGCCGCGCTGGAACTGGGACAACGGGATCTAGCCGCATCTACCAGAGATCGCGTCCGCCGTTTTATCCGGCCCGGAACCAGAAGCCTTGATTTAACTGACACTTATGAACGGCAAGGCAATTTCTGGGGTTACGATTCCGACCGTTATGCTCTGGCGTTAATGCTTTTCCATGCACTCAGTCCCGGAGATGATATGGTTACCCGCCTTGCCAATTCATTGATCGAACGGCAGCGTCAGGGTGTGTGGAACAATACCGCTTCTTCATTCTGGGCAGTACTTGCCTTTGGAATGTTAGGCGATTCAGAATCGGCGGAATGGAACAGCGCCGGCTTTGAATCCGGCATAACTGCCAATGTCAGCCTTGGCGGAACGCCTCTGCTCAATACGGAATTTAAAAACTACGGCGGCGCTCCGGTATCGTATAACGGATCTTTTTCCAATACGCCCATTAATACCATTCCCCGCGACACCCTGCTGCCGCTGCGTATTGAGCGTTCGCCGTTCATTAACAGCGCCGGACCCAGACTCTATTACACGGCAAGTCTCCGCTACGGCATTCCCGTGGAACTTGCCGGCGCGCGCGATGAAGGCATTGGCATTTTTGCCGAAACGTTTGATTCTGACGGCACAGTGGTTAAGGACGGCAGACTCCGGCCCGGCAAAACGTACACCCGGCGCATTACCATTTCCAGTTTCCGCGATCGTACCCATGTGGCCCTCCGCACGCCCGTTCCTTCCGGCGCCGAAATTGTCGATGCGGTCTTTGTGACCAGCTCCACAACGATGGAACAAGAATCAGCGTGGGATTACCGGGATTACCATTACTACGAACCGCTGCCGGTACGATTCATTATGGACGATGAGGTCCGTTTCCACTGGGATTTTTTCAACGCAGGCAAACAGCAAGTGGAATTCCGTTTCCGCGCCGTAATGCCCGGCATTTATCCCACGCCGCCCTCTTCCGCCGAATGTATGTACGAGCCGGAAATTTTCGGCCGATCCAGCGGTGAACTGGTGAGGATAGAATGAAGAATTCCATACTTGATATGGTTAATTTGCCTCACAATTATTTTATTCGTACAAACCCAGCACAAGAGGAGGTGGGCAAGCCAGAACTTTGTGGACATCTTCCTAATTCTATACTGGCTTCCCTCTCCTTGCATCTTTTCTGTTTTTATAGTATAAAATCATTATGTTTAAGGAACGGAAATGACCAAACAAGAAGCATTTAACGATTTTGTAATAAGGTTCAAACACCTAATTATTAAAAATCCGCATTTAATTAAAACAACATTAAGCAATATTTTTACCATGCGCTTGATTGGAAACAAGACACATGGCGATCTTGCTGAAATTGGTATATCTGAATTTGTAAACCAATTTATGTATGACTTCAAATCAATACATGTTGGAAAAGAATTATATCGTGCAAAAAAACATGAAGAAGATATACGAATAATAAATGAGATAGCAAAAGTTGACTTCACTATAAGCCTAAAGGCTTATGGTAATGGACCTCTACAATTATCAACAGATAAAAACACAATTCTTTTCCCATTTTTGCGTTCATTCAAAAATGATATCATCAAAGATAAAAAAACAATTAAGAAAATACTTAATGCTTCAGAATTTTCAGAATTCGGGAATATTAATGTGCTGCCGCTTATATATGATGAAAAGAATAAAAAATGCAACATAATGGTTTTTGACTTCATATTGGCGAGGGAATCAACCGCAAAAATTATTTTAGAAAGTACTGGGAAAGGAAGAGTACATCCTACATACCGTTTTTTTGATAAAGATAATAATTACATCTGTGAAGTAAGATATGGAGATGCGTCTGCAAATGCGTTGCAACGTGGATTGTGGACAAATACAAAGAATGCAACAATATACTTTAATTCTGCAACCAACGGTTGGATAGACTATTCTGATAATAAAATTTTGGTAAAATTATTTTCGCATGCGCTTGTATCAACAGACAAAGGTCATCGAGATGCACTAGTTGGTCTTGTGCGTGATATTGACGAACAAAAAAAGCATATTTTAATTTAAGGAAAAGCTGTGCCAGATACTCTTTTTGATGATTTAATTATTGATACACCACAAACACAGGCAATAAAATATACTGGTTCAAAATTGAAATTATTGCCTTATATCTTATCTATGTCCAAAAGTATATGCAGCGATTCAAGCAGGGCATCGGTATTTGACGGGTTTTCAGGTTCTACCAGAGTTAGCCAGGCTTATGCAAAATGCGGCTATACCGTGTTCGCCAATGATATGGCCCCTTATTCAAAAATATTTAACACCGCCTTTTTATTGAATACACAATCAAAAAAAAGTTATCAGCCGTTAATTGACCATCTGAACGCATTGCCTCCTGTTAACGGATGGTTTACAGAACATTACGGCGGAGATGGTGTTCATAAAGAATCCAATAACGGCGATGGATTAAAAAAACCCTGGCAGAAAAAAAACACCATGAAACTGGATGGCATACGGGAAGAAATAGACCGATTAGATCTGGATGAAATTACAAAAGCAGTTGCGATAACAAGCCTTATATTCGCATTGGATACGGTTGACAGTACCCTGGGACATTTTGCTTCATATCTGAATGAATGGTCTCCCCGTTCGTATAATGACATGAAACTGGAAGTTCCGGATTTATGGATCAATGAAAGTCAAAATACGGTAATGCAGTATGATGTGTTTGAAGCGGTAAAACTACTGCCAAACAATATTATCATTGCTTATTTTGATCCTCCCTATGGTTCAAACAATGAAAAAATGCCGCCTTCGCGCGTTCGATATGCGTCATATTATCATATCTGGACTACGATATGTTTAAATGACAAACCTGCACTTTTTGGAAAAGCAAAACGCCGGACAGATACTTCTGATACAATAGCAGGTTCTGTATTTGAAGAATTCAGAAAAAGCGCATCAGGAAAATTTATGGTTATAGAGGCGATAGAAAAACTGATTAAAGAAACAAATGCACATTATATTATTCTGTCATACAGTTCGGGCGGCAGGGCAACCGCTCATGAATTACATGGTATGCTTAATGAATATGGAAAAATCATCGAAATCAAAAAAATTGATTATAAAAAAAATGTCATGGCAACAATGAAATGGACAAATGACTGGATAAAAGACACCGACGAAAAAAATTATGAGTATCTGTTTATGCTGGAAAAAAGGTAAAAAATTATAAGTCAATAGGGGCTGTCCGAGAAGTACATTTTGGGTAGCCTTTTTTATGTCCGCAAGTATAATTTGAACCAAAAAATTCGGACGTTCGAAATTTTTGGGGCCCCTAAAATTTTAATGGCCCATTTGGGGA
>Ga0123356_10001130_pt1 | contig 29567 bp, 24 predicted proteins | sample TergutEmb28metaG_2_FD_92546 | JGI IMG/M metagenome (GOLD analysis project Ga0123356, IMG submission 92546) | Embiratermes neotenicus P3 segment gut microbial communities from Petit-Saut dam, French Guiana - Emb289 P3 | ecosystem: Host-associated > Arthropoda: Insects > Digestive system > Gut ...
TTAACAAATATTAGGACGTCCAAATCTTTGTATTCCTCAAAATTCCGCACGTGTGGAATTTAAGGTTATTTTGATCATAAAAAAGGCTGCCCAAGAATTACTTCTCGGACAGCCCCTTTTTTTATGGAAAATCAGGCTACTGGAGTAACGCACACACAATTACAATTACAGCCGTTTCTGGAGGGAGGGGTTCTCCTTCGCGGCTCTGTATTGTTCTGTTCAGGTCTAGCTCGTTCCCGCTGCTGATTAAATTGCCTGTGTTCAAATGTTCTATTCTGTGTGTCCTGACCTCTTCTTTCATTATTTTCTATACGCTGGCGGTTTCCTCTATTACGGTCTTGCCGTCGGGTTTCATTATCCTGAGCAAAAATACTGCACGAAAACAAAATAGTAATTAATAAAAGAATCACTAATCTTTTCACTTTAACCTCCGTTGTAAGTTTCTATATCTATAACCAAAAACCAATAAATGTGTTACAATAAATAAATGAAATATTTTTATGAATATAACAATAAATTCTGTAACCTTTTTATAGCAGAAGAATCAGAAAATATTTCCCTTGTCTCTTTTAATAATAGTAAGCTTTCAAAAGAATTTATAAAGAAAAAAACCCCTCTTATAAATAATACAATAAACCAACTGGAAGAATACTTTGCAAAAAAAAGAAAAACTTTTGATATACCGCTTTTCCTGAATGGAACAGATTTTTATAAAAAAGTGTGGGAAGTTTTAAAAACCATTCCCTACGGAGAATACCGAAGCTACGGACAAATAGCCGCCATGATAAATAAACCCAAGGCAAGCCGCGCTGTCGGTTTGGCAAATAACCGTAATCCAATTGTTATTATTATTCCATGCCACAGGGTAATTGGTCATAACGGCAGTCTTGTTGGTTATGCCGGAGGCTTGGAACTAAAAAAACAGCTATTGGATATAGAAAAGCATGCTTAGCTATGCTGACCTGCCAGAACAATCAAAGAACCAAACAATGTAACAGCAAAGGTTATAATTAACAAAACAAGCGCGGCTGTAAAACCAACGCTTAAAACAAGCCAAATCCCCAGCGTATTAATCACTGAACGGTAAAGAAAAACAAAACCATGAAAAACAACCGGTAAAACAGGAAGCAGAAGCACAAAAAGATAACGCGGCTTTTGCTTTGCACGGTAACGCCATGCAATTACAATAACAATAATCGCCATAGGAAGAAAAAATAAAGCTGCACCCAAACGGTTTAGTATTTCTGCCTGAAAAATCTGATGCACATAACCTGCATTTGTAAGCCTGGCGGAAGCAGAAAAAAGTTCATTTAAATGAAGATTCGAAAGCCCGCGCCGGACACGGGAAATTAATATTAAATCTTCAAAACTAACATCTAAAATTATTCCAGCTGCTGTTGGGCTTCCGTACAGCCATTCGCTCTGGAAACTGTTATTTTGATCATACCTGTCAAGCGCATGAGTTAAAATATGAATTTGCTGTTTCCCGTTCAATATAACAGGAATTAATTTTACATAACGTGATGTTAAACTGGATTTTAAATTAGAGTAATTATCAAACTCCATAAATTCAAACCCAAAACCATAAGCAATATCCGGAGATGTTGTAAGGCTGGAAAAACGCATTACAGCCCTTCCTGTATTACATGGAATTGAAAGAACAACACCGTTTAAAATTTCTCCCAATGATAATTCCATCTCATCAATAAAAAATGCAGTTTCTTTGGATCCAGTTTCACTGGCAGCAAAGAATTTTTTTGCATCCGGATCATCAGGGGTATATGTCAGCAGTTCCTGAAAAATGTAATAAGCGCGGATCCAGTCATTTGTTCCCATTGCCTGATAACCCGAAAGTTTTAAATTAAAGAGTTCAAACTGACGCGTTTCTGTTCTGTTGGGAGCCAAAGATGAAATCATGTTCCACGCATCGCTGGAAAGCCGCGTTGCATTGGCAGCCTCGGCGCTGCCTCTAACAGCAAGACGCATTCCAAGATTTGCAAGCCAGTGAGCATCAAAATAACGTTCTTCGTTAAATGCTGTTCTGCCCATACTAATTGCCTGAGTAGATGTCAAAGGCTGCTGATCTGCAGACAATGGCGAAACTTCTGCCCGGTGACGTTCTCTATTTAATGCTGCTCTTGCATAAGATTCTTCCAGATATGCCAAAGCAATCTGCCCTTCCAGATTAATTGCAATTTCGTCTCTTAAAGAAAGCAGTTCCGGGCTGTTAAACCAGATACGATCGCAAATATTCAGATATTGCGAAGCTTCGAACCATTCGCCGTCATCCCTGCATTCGTAAGCGCTTTTTCTGGCAAGCTGATAAAGTTCTCCGCTAAAGCGTAAGTTTTCTTCATAGTTCTTTACCATTGGAAGCGCAAAGAAAAAAATAATTCCATAAATAACAGCGGCGCCGATTGCCGTACCAATCGAAACAATAAGCCGTTTAAAAAATATATCTGAAAAACTCTGATAGTTTTCTTCAAAGGATGCAAGTCCAAAAGGAATTATTAAAGCAGAAAAAGCAAGAGCAGGAAATAAATTAAATACTTCCAAAACACCATGAATTATTCTCCAGTTAAAGGCATAAATCGGCAGCGGCGCATCTGAGCCGGGAAAGATGAACCGGAAAATCATTATTAAAAAAACCGAGACAATCATGTAAATAACAAAAATAAAGTTCGGCGCACGAAGTTTATCAATATTAATCATCGTCATACCGCCTTCTTGCAGCAAAATCGAGTAACGAATAAATATTTACAAGCGCTCCAAAACCAAGAAACAGCAATGGAAGCCCGTATTCAACAGGCAATTTGTTATCAAGGAAAGAAGCTGTAATTTCCGTCATTTCCGGAGTATTAAAAAATGTTACAAATGCAAGCACACACCTGAATGCAAGCGTAGCAATAAAAAGATTAGCAAGAGGCCACACGCTTATTTTAACGGCATACCCCAAAGAACATAACAGGAAAATCAGCGAGCCTGTATAAAGTAAAAATGAACTAAAACCATCCTGATATTTTCTCTGAACCAATTCGCCGTTAAGCCTAATATCGATAGAAAGGCTTTTTAAAAACCACGGCGTATCATCGCCGAAAGGAACCGGCGGAAGATCAAAATTGGAACTTACAGAGCGCTGATAACTTAACGGCTGCCCGGGTATCGCCGTTACACGGGGCCCAAGCGGTTCCATTGATCCATTCAGTAAAACAACGGCAGTTTCATTTCTGTTCAGCAAATTGGTTAAAACCAAACCATTCCCTCCAAGACTTATACCGGAGTTTTGTGACGGGGGAACAGCCTTCCATTGATCAAGAAAAACTGAAAGACCAAAAGTAATAAAAAATGATAAAACCATGACAAAAACAATAGTCATTAACGGAAAATAGCTTCTTCTAACAGAATAATTTAATGTAATTAATATTGATGAAAATAAAGCTAATGACAAAGCCCAGTGAGCTGCAGCAATAATCAGGGAGAGAGTCGTTTCCGGTTTCGGCGGAAGATTTTTTGCCCAATCAACCCTTAAAGACAGAAACTTTAAACCTGCCGCCGCAATGAAAATAATAATAAAAGTAAGACTGAAAAACATGATTAGTTTAGCTAATTTTCTCACATTAATAGATTATCACGGTGCGAACACCCATGCAAGGGCATTTCATGCATTTTATGATTGAGAAAAAAGAGAAAACAAGTCATAATATAGTATGGAAACACAAATAGCTGTATTGGGAGCCGGAGCCTGGGGAACGGCAATTGCCAAGGTGATTGCCGAAAAGAACAAAAATGTTCTCATCTGGAGTTTTGAAACATCTGTCAGGGATGACATTAATAATGAACAGGAAAATAAAAAGTATTTACCTGGTATTAAACTGCCAGAAACATTAAAGGCTACATCCGATATAGAAGAAGCTGCAGCAGGAAAAAAGTTCCTTATATATGCCGTTCCTTCCTTATTTATGCTTGATACATTAAAAAAGTCGATTTCTGTAGATTCTATCCGCGAAGGAAAAACCAGAATTGCAGTAATTACAAAAGGGTTCCTTCCTTCCGATGACAACGATCCGCGCCTGATACTGGAAACAATGGAAGATTACCTTCCCGGTTTCTTCCGGCAGTCGCTGGTATATATTTCCGGCCCCAGCCATGCAGAAGAAGTTGCAAGCGGAAAAGTAACAGGATTAATTGCGGCGAGCGAAAATGCAAAAAACTCTATTCGTTTCAGGGATTTATTAAAGAACCCGCGCTTATTGGTCTATTCTTCACTTGATGTGCGCGGAGTACAGGTATCGGCAGCGGCAAAAAACGTAATAGCCATAGCATTTGGAATGCTGGATGCCATAAAAACATCCGGCAAGGCGGATATGTTCGGCGATGGAACAGAATCCCTCCTTTTAGCGGCAGGGTTAAATGAAATTCAAATACTTGGAAAAGCGCTCGGCGCAACCCACCCGGAAACATTTACTTCAATCTCGGGAATAGGCGATTTAGATGTTACCTGCCGTTCAGTACTTGGAAGAAACCGCCGTTTTGGCAGAGACATTATAGAAAAAAATATTTTAGAACCCTATAAAAATCTTGATGATCTATTGTCACGAATCGGAGAAATAGGGTATCTTCCGGAAGGTGTTGCCGCGGCAAAATATATCCGTATTCTTGCAGACAAACACAAACTTAAAATGCCGGTTTCTATTACATTGTGCAGACTTCTTAACCGCGAACTTGAACCTATGGACTTCTGCAAAATTCTGCTGGAAGACTGGGATATTAAATGATTCTGTCAAATGCCCTAAATATATTTTTTGGTTCCGCAGTTATAATTATATTAATTTTTGCAGACTGCGCCTTAAAATTTACAGGCAGCCGCACGCATAAAATAATATTCTGCATTTCTCTAACTCTGACATTCTTTGCATTAACAGCAGATTTTATTTCTTTCATTTATTTTGATGTTCCTGTTAATGCATTTTTAATTTCATCAAAAATTATCTGGCCTTTTATTGCTGCTTTATATTTATTTATATATTTATTTATTGTGTTAAAAGAAAACAGCATCGATGTATTAACAGGTCTTGGCAATCGTTATAGTTTTTTTTATTTTATAAATAAACTGGCACGGAATAAAAAAAGCGAAACATGGGAAATTGCAATGATAGATATAAATAATTTTAAATCTATCAATGACATATACGGACATCTGGAAGGAGACAATGCGCTTATTAATTTCTCTAAAGTAATAAAATCATGTGCCGGAAAATCAGATTTTTCGGCGCGTTACGGCGGCGATGAGTTTATTCTTTTTACAAAACAGGAAAATAATATAAACAGTCTTGTGCAAAAAATTTAAGATGAACTTGTTATTTTTAACAATAGCAGCGACAAACCGTACAATATAGAAATAACCTGCGGATTCGATACATACTTTACGGATGGGAACAGATCTTCAGAAAGATTCTTAAATGATATTGATATTTTTATGAGAAAAAACAACAAGGAAAACCGCCGGGTTACAGACTTAATATCTGACGATCAGAACCCAAAGGAATTTATATAATGGCATTTGAATACTTTAATACTGCAATAGGTTCGTGCCTCATAATCGTTATAATTGCAGTTGATTATCTGCGCAAATACAATACAGACAAATTTCAGCGCAAACTCCTTATTCTTATGCTCGTCGCTGTTTTTATATCTGCTCTTTTCGATTTTATCGGATTGACCCTGGAAAAACATCCGGAATTTTTCATCTCATTCTTTGGATTACCTGAATTTACAAGATATGAAATAAATTCTATCTTAAAGTATAACTGGTCATTTTATTTTATAGTACGAAATTGCTGTTACTACTACGGAGCTGTATTTATTGATTATTTTGCGCATGGAAACAGAGAAAGAACAAAAAAATTATTTAAATTTGTAACTATATTCCTCTTTTTATATTCATTAAGTTTAATTCCGAATTTTCAGCAAGGATTTTATTTTAATATTTCAAGAGATAATGTTTACATGCCAGGATCATTATACATTCTGCAGGTTTTTATAAGTTACATGTCAATAATACTTATATTAATTGATATATCCCTGGCTCCGAAGTATATAAAAAGAAACCAAATACTTCTGACAATTTTCTTTATTATGATGTCTGCTATCGGAGCGGCGGTAGACATTGTATTAAGAACAACTAATCTAATGTGGCCGTGTGTTACAGCCGCCATCTTATATATGTATTTCTTCATAATAAGAGCCGATTCTAAATTTGATACCCTTACAGGAATAGGTAACCGCAATAATTTTTATGAATACATTAATAAACTTTCCAAAGAAAGCGAAAAAAGAGAATATACATTCGTAAAAATCGATCTTTTGCATTTAACAAGAATTAATGAATCATTCGGTTTTCTGGAAGGCAATAACGCTTTAAGGGATGTAAGTACAATTATTAAAAGCTGTATAAGGCATACAGATTATGCTGTAAGATACGGCGGAGACGAATTTATAATTATTACAACAGCAGAAAAAGATATTAAGAATATTATAGAAAGAATTTTTAATGCAATGGCAGTTCAGAACAACAAAAAAACAAGGCCGTATCAATTGGAAATAAATTGCGGATATGATTTTTTTACAACAAGCTCCGGCTGGGATATACAGGATTTTCTTGCCAGCCTGGACAGTAAAATGCAGGAGACAAAATGCTCGAAAAACTAACCGGAAAAATAACTGATGCACTGCGTTTTGTAGCAGGTAAATCAACCATCAGCGAAAAGAACATTGAAGACGCAGTAGAAGCCATAAAAATGGCGCTTTTGGAAGCCGATGTAAATCTGCGTGTTGTTCGCCGCTTTGTAAACTCTACAATCGAAGAAGCAAAAGGCGAAAAAGTTTTGTGCGCTGTAGATCCCGGTCAGCAATTTATAAAAATTGTACATGACAAACTGGTTTCATTCCTTGGCGAACCAGACCCGGCAAATCATGCCTTAAAATTACGCGGGCCGGATGTTATTTCTGCCATCTTAATGCTTGGGCTACAAGGTTCCGGAAAAACAACCAGCGCGGCAAAACTTGCATTACGTTTAAAAAAAGAAGGCAGAAAACCCATGCTTGTCGCATGCGACCTTGTACGCCCTGCTGCAATGGAACAGCTTTTTATTCTTGGCAGCCAAATTGGCATACCTGTTCATAAAGAAGAAGGCGCAAAAGACAGCGTAAAAGTATATCAGGATGCATTGGCCTGGGCCAAGAAAAACATGATCGACACAATGATCATCGATACAACCGGCCGCATGCAGATAGATGAACCAATGATGCAGGAACTTTCCCGCCTAAAAAATGCAGCAAAACCAGATGAAATGCTTCTTGTCGCAGATTCGATGACAGGGCAAGCCGCCGCAGACATTGCAAAAACTTTTGATGAAAAAATAGGATTAACGGGCGTTGTTTTAAGTAAGTTCGACTCTGATACAAGAGGCGGCGCTGCTCTCTCTTTAAAAACAGTTACAGGCAAAGCATTAAAGTTTACAGGTACCGGTGAAAAACTAGAAGATTTTGAACCATTCCATCCTGAACGGATTGCAGGCCGTATCCTTGGAATGGGCGATGTTGTAAGTCTTGTAGAAAAAGCACAGGAAGTAATAGACGAAAAAGAAGCGCTTGAACTCCAGAAAAAAATGGAGAAAGAAAACTTTACTTTAGATGACTGGCTTAACCAGATTCGCGCCTTAAAAAAAATGGGTTCTCTTCAGAAAATGCTCGAGATGATTCCGGGAATGCAGGGGCAAATAAACGAAGAAGATATTGATAAAGCCGAATTAAAAAGCCAGGAAGCGATCCTTAGCTCCATGACATTAAAAGAAAGAAACAATCACCTAATTATCGGGCCGCCGAGAAGAGGAAGAATAGCAAGAGGTTCAGGAACATCTGTTGCAGAAGTAGCGCGTTTAATTAAAAAGTTCGAAAAAATGCGCGGTATGATGAAAAAGATGGCAAAAGGAAAAGGAATACCCGGTATGCAAATGCCGCCTGGAATGCAAATGCCTGGTATGTAAAACTTTCATGTAACTTATATCTTGTTTGCTTTTATCCAGTTTACAATCTCGTCAACTTTTCCAAAAACCAAACCCGTAACAGTATCGGCACAGCCGTAATAAATAGCTATTCTTCCTGTGTCGGAATCCGCAAGAGCCGCTACAGGGAATGTAACGTTGGGAACATCACCTGCCAATTCATAAATTTCACGCGGATTAATTATATATGGTTTTGGACGCGCAATAACTTTCCATGGTTTTTCTAAATCCATTAAAGCTGCGCTAAAAGAATAAACAAACCCATTACAGCTTGTTAGTACTCCATGATAAAAGACAAGCCAGCCTTCTGTAGTTTCGATAGGACACGGCCCTGCTCCAATTTTTGTACTTTGCCATCCGCCGCAAGGAGCCATAACATGCCGATGTTTGCCCCAGTAAACTAAATCAGGGCTTTCAGAATAAATAATATCTCCAAACGGAGTATGTCCTGAATCACTTGGGCGGCTGTACATGGCAAAATTATTTCCAATTTTGCGGGGGAACAAAACGCCATTGCGGTTGAACGGCATCATTGTATTTTCCATTTGATAAAACTTTTTAAAATCAAAGGTATAACCTAAACCAAGACATGGTCCATGATAACCGTTACACCAGATAATGTAGTATCGATCTTCTATAAAAATTACACGGGGGTCATATTTATAATCGGAATCAGGAAGATCAGGATCGGTTTTTATAAACTTTATGGGTTCGTCATCAATCTCCCAGTTTATTCCGTCTTTGCTTCTGCCCGCATTAATGTCCATATGACGTGCAGTATCATCGCATCTAAAAACGCCTGCAAACTTGATGCCATTAACATCATCTTTAAAAGGAACAACAGCGCTGTTAAAAATGCTGTTAGACCTTAAAGTTAAATCCCTGGGAATAACCGGGTTTTTCGAAAACCGCCACATAAGCTCCTTTTTAGGGCTGCTCGATGGCGGTCTGTCTTCCCAGGGAATATCCGGCAGACTGCTTCCATTAACGATGATACTACTCATCTGTCAATAACTAGCGTACGTTATTAACGTACGTTTGCGTCAGCAATAAGCGCGTTCCAGCTCTGTGATACAGCTTCTATCAACTGTGCAGGTTCGCCGTCATGATGCCAAATCTGCCAGGCGATATTACCGCGCTGGAGTCCTGGTACATGCAAGTGGAACTTCCACAATTGGAGTCTTGGATCGCGGATAAGCGCGATTGTTTCATCTACAGCTCTTCTGTCTCTGTAGTTTGGATATTCAGCAAGTCTCCAGTTATCATCAACTGGTGTTACCCATGCCTGAACTGCCCAAAGAATTGCATCAACCTGAGCATCTGAAAATCCGCGTGCAGGAATTACCATTACGTTTTCAGAAGCAAATACAACAAAGTTACTGGATCTTGGACCTCTTGGAGGAAGTACCATACCCCATTCATCTCTCATGTTGCGAAGATCGTTTGTTGCAAGATACTGCTGGTCAATTCTCATAGCTACTCTTCCGTCATTAAATTCAGGAATATGCCAGTTCCATGCAGCGCCTTCCGGTTTCGGTTTCATAACACCTTCGTCTCTAAGTCTCATGTAAAAACTTACAGCTTCGATAAACGCAGGAGTATTTGTAGAATTTACAAGTCTGCCGTTTCTGTCTCTGCTGACATAGTTTGCGCCGTTACTTGATACTAAAGCATCCAGAATTTCTGTTGAAAGATCTGATGGAAGTGCAAATGTATCAAAAACACCTCTGTTTCTTGTGTCTCTTGTAAGCTGTTTGCAGATTTCAAGGAATCTATCCCATGTCCACTGACCGCTTCTCTGCAAGTCGTAAGGAAGGTTAGGATCTAAACCTGCTTCTCTGAATAGTCTTTTGTTAAAGAATACTACAGCGGCTTGCTGGCTTCCGCCGTAACCGTCAGTAAATGCAAATGTTCTGTTTCCAAAAGTAAATGCTTCGGAAACTGCTCTGTTCCATTCAACAGGAGCGGTCTGGCTCCAGTTAATTACTCTGCGTGTGCTTACAGGATATAAAAGGTTCTGGCGGTGTAAAGCCATTGCCCAGTCAGCCTGAAGACGGAATACTGTTGCTCTTGGTCTTCCTGCCATAATCGAAGTTGCAGCAAGCTGTGACATTTCACTCCAGCTGGCAATGTTTCTGTCTTCCATTGTAAAGTTATATTGAGCCAATAACCTTTTGCGATAATCAAGCTGTCTTTCCTGGACGTCACTTCCTACCCAGCCGCTTGACATTGGCGGTGTTCTGGCAGGATTATAATCGTTCCACCAGTTACCAATTGTGATATTCATCCCTCTAAGTGTATTTCGTACTGCATTGGGTGCGTTTGGCACTTGCTGAGCAAAGGCTGCTACGCTCATAAACATTGAAACAATTACAAGGCAAGCAATCAAAATGCTTTTTTTTGACATTTTTTCCTCCATAATAAAATAATTTATCTCAAGCATACCCGCAACGCGGCTCTGCAATGAAACCACACATAAAACCCAAATAATGCCTTATGGGTTACATCTTAATACCTGTCTGACTCAGTGATTCAACGAACGCTTTTTGCGCCACAAGATAAAGAATAATAAGCGGTGCAAGGCACATTAACATACCAGTTGCAATCATTGCCTGAACATAGCCAATCGGCGCTGTAGAAGCAACGCCGCCGCCGGCAACTGCGTTGGTTGCTGCCCACCACTGACCTACTCTTTCTGCAATTGAGCCCAAACGAATGGAAAGCATTCTATAGTTGGTCAAGAACAGCGTAGAAAAGAACGAATCTGTCCATTGCCAGACGAACGAAAACAGAAAACATGACGTAAGCATCGGAGTAGCATCGGGAAGCATAATCTGCAAAAAGGTCTTAAATTTTCCGCATCCATCGACCCATGCTGCTTCTTCAAGCTCTTTCGGCATTCCTCTGAAATACTGTCTAAGCATAAAAATATACAATCCGCTCTTTAGCCCCATTCCGGTAGCAGAAAGCATCCAGAAGCCGAAAACACTATTTAACATATTAATAGGTTCTCCAGTTATCAGGCGGAAAATGCCAAAAATATCAAAAAAGTGGAAATTCAGATACAATGAAGCCATAATGGTATGCGGAGGAACAACAATAATAAGCATAACGCAGAAAAACCAGAAACTTTTAAGCGGAAACTTGTACCGTGCAAAACCATACGCCGCAAGCGTACATGCAGCAATCTGAAGAACAGAACTTATGGTAACTATAAAGAATGTCTCAAAGAGAGCCGACCAAAAGTCTAAAAGCTGAGTCGCAATTCTATAATTTCCGGTTGTAAAGTTACGCGGAATACTGATAACTGTACTGTCATACAAATCCTGTTCGGACATAAAGCTGACAGATATTTTATCCAAAAGCGGCTGGATAATAAGGAAGCACAATCCAAAAAGCAAAATCGCCCTGCAGACTTTAAAAGTAATTTCCAGCGCTTTCTTTTTCTTGTGATAATTACGGGAAATATTCCCCCAGTTCGCTGTGCGCTCTTTGTCGGTATAAATATCATCACTCATAGTAGTATATCCTCTTAGAAATAATTGCCATTGCTATTCCAATAATGGAAATTACGGCAAGGAAGTAAACCCATGCCATTGCCGTTCCAAAACTGAAATTCATCATCCTTATTGTTGTTGTGTTAATCTTTTCCATAACACGGTTATCCGTTCTGATAAAGTAATCAACAACACTATAAACAATATTAACAAGAATTAATGAGCTTACCATCGGAAATGTTATTTTCCAGAAGCATTCCCAGCTTGTAGCTCCTTCTATCTTTGCAGCTTCGAACATACTCGGAGGAATAGTCTGAAGCGCAGAAAGGAAGATAATTATCTGAATACCGGATGACATCGCAATATCGTAAATCTGGTTAATCGTAGCAAAGATGTATCCCATAAAATCGCTGGTTGCGCCTTCTGTAACAAGTATATCTTCAAGTACTTTGGTAACCGAAGACTTCATTAAATTGCCTTCTTTTATTATCTCAGCCATGCTGTTCAATAAAGAGTTATTTGTTTCCAGACCAATCATAACGCCGGAAGAAAGAATTACAGGAAGAAAGAAAATTGAACGGACAAAACCTCTGCCCTGGAATTCCTGATTAAGAATAAGAGCAACGAACAAGCTGAAAATAATAATAGCAGGAACAATCAGAAGCATTCGCAGGATTTCTTCTACAACAAACCTGTTAAATTCCGGATCTACTGCAACAACCCTGTGCAGATTTTCCAAACCGACAAAGTCCATGGAAAATCCATGGCTTTCTGTATCGATTCTTACATCGCTGAATACCATCTGCAGAGATTCTACAATGGGTAAAAACATAAAAGCCAAAAATCCAATGATAAATGGCAGTAAGAATAAATACCCGGTTATCGCGTTTTTGCCTTCAAGCGTTAACGAATATTTATTATCCCTCTTAATTAAATACATTAATTCCTCCGCCTAAACCTTATCTGCGCACTATATAACTATCTGGATCAACATTAATGCCGTTATAGTTCCATGCATTTTCGCTGATATTAACAACAACCCTTGTTCCGTCTGCATACTGGGTAACAGTTACGCCAGGCGACAATATCACATGATTCACAATAGATTGATTATACAAGTGACCAAAATCGGCATTGAATTTCTGATACAGGGCATTAGCATCATTTATCCATCTGTGATATTCATTTGCATAAAACTGCCTAAACTTTGTTTCCTGTAAAACTGCAGTTTCTTCTGTCATAAAACTAAAGTAAAGTCCTGCGCCGCTTTCGATTGTTTTAAGAAGATTTCTTGTATAATCTTCCGCCAGGTTTATAGCTCTTCCCGTATAGGGAACAAGACCATGTAAAACAATCGGAAGGAAAGGAATGGATGCATCTGTAATACCGAAATTTTGATCTTCTATAATCATGTCAACAACAATAGATGCCCACGGAGCCGAATAAACAAAACCTGTATGAACAAGTATTCCGTTTCCAGCCTGAGTCATTTTTTCAAATTGTTCCTGCCTTAATCTTTTACTTGCTTCACGGCTTATATGACGTTTTTCATGATAGTCGCCGGAAAGTCTTGAACCCATATTTCTGAATGCGATATTAGTCATTCCAAGCTCTGCCGCTCTTGGCATAAACTCGTCTATCATTTTCATTGTTGTTTCAGGGCGGGAAAGATAGCTCATTTTGCCCCATTGTCTGCGTTCGCCAAACCATACAAAACTAAACGGGAAGCGCTGAACACGCTCACGGTTTACAAAACGAGCGGCATCGCTGTAAAGACTGAACCCGCTGAATGTTCCTACATCCCTCATGAAAACAAAGTCTACTTCCGGATATAAATCAAAGTTGTGCTTATTTGCAGAGTCTACGATACTCATAAAATCATTTCTATTACCAAGCTGATTAATAAGCCTGACTTTTGTAGGAACTGTATGATCTACACTGCGGTTGAACCAGCCGTTCAATTTAACCTGAACGTTCTTCCATCCAAAGTCCGCAAAATCGTTAATCATCGATTCCATTTCCCTGTAGGATGTAAGTTTTAAAGGTAAATCGAAAGGAAGCCCAAAACGGTGCTGGGTTTTATTTACAGCACCGATAATTTCTACTGCAACAGGAACGCCGCCGGTAACACGCCTATTATTAAGCTCCGGATACCTTTCCAGAAGCCATGAACGGTATTCTCTTGCCATGCCCATATAACCAGGTTCTGCACATGGAGTATAACGTACGGTTATGCTTTCTCCGGTGGGAAGACCAGCTTCATACATATATACAGCCCGCTGATTGCGTTCTGCAAGATCCATTCTGGCTCTATGAACCATTTCAAAAATCGGGTATACCCTGTTCCACGAAGAATTACGTCCTGATACATCGGCGCGAATACTGGCATACGAAGCGCCTTCTTCTATAATGCCAAGCAAAGCGGCGCCGTTTTTATGAATACCAAATGCAGGAAACAAAGCCTTATTATCGTTTATAAGTTCATAACGGGGCATTGCTTCATCATGACCGTAAATTTCGATATTATATTCATTCTGATTATGTTTACCATTATTAAAATTTATTATAGCGCCGCTTCCGTCAGGTACCATCATGTACCCGCTGTCATTTAAATAACCGGAACCCATAAAAGGCAGAAGTGAAAGTTCGGTAATTGGAAATGCCGATCTGAATCCAATTCTGTCAAAAGGAACGTTTACCACTAATGATCTTCCATCAAGAATATACCGTAATGTCAAACTGAATGCAGGCTGAACAGACTCGCCGGAAAGTTCATATCTCATGGAATCTTCTATAAAGTCTTCCATTGTGTATCCGGCATTTCTAAAACTTTCTTCTACAATTTCTTTCATAAAGTCCGGAGACTGTGTACGTAAAACATATAATTTGGTTCTTGCAAGCTCTGGAAAATCGTTTAACAATTGAGTTCTGTCATCGTTAAGCCTAAGATTGTTTATGTCATAAAGACGGTATGTCGATTCAACTATTCCAAGTTCTTCCCATTCCATGCGATCCATGAAATAGCGCATTCTATCTTCTGTCATCGCAGGGGGAATACGGAAATTACGCGCAAGGTCGCCGATTGTATAACTAACTTCCAAAACGCCGTCTACAACTTTAAAATCAAACGCTTCTCTTTCTACACTGTAAAAGCCGGATTGCAAAGTCATTGGAATGCCGGAACCATCTCTATATTCAATTTCAAACTGAGACTCCATAAGCTGTCTTGTAATAACAGTCGCCAGCGAATCAGCAGAAGGGTTTGGAGGATTTGACCGCCACTGAACACCCGATGATTTATCTGTAAGAATTATTTCCGTAGTAGAAGGGAAAAAGCGCAAACGCAGGAATTCATTTTCTATAACAACATCTCCGTCGCTTCCGTAATATTCATACAACATTACGGGATTAGTTCTTGCTGTCCTGGTATTACAGGAAACAGCCAGAAATAATGTGAAGAATATAATTAAAAGCCAAGCAATTTTTTTCACCTGTTCCCCCTATATAAACCTAAACAAAAGTTCTTTGTATAATGAAATAAAGTATGCAACTGCATCGCTTATAAGACTAAAAAAGATAACAAAGATAAATACCATTACACCCATTCCGACAATCGTTAACAAACTGGAACCTACAGTTTTAAGAAGGCTGTAGTCATGAACCATCATCATGGCGGCAAGCAGTAATATACCTGTCCATATACCGGCAAAACCTGCAAGCACCCAATAAATGGCACCTTCTTCGAAAGTGATAAACTGACTCAAGATAATCATTAACGCGTTGATAATAACAAACGGGGTAAGAGCATAACAAACAGACATGTAAATCTCGCCCATTCTTCCTTTACCGTCCATGAGCGTTGTAAGACTCCAGTTTGCTACAGTCCATAAACCAACAGGTAAAATAATACGCATTGCAACAATAAGAGAATTAAAATATTCCATATTGATTGTTACAAACTGAAAATTTGTAAGCGTTTGGCGCAAAATTTCTACTATAACTGCCAAAGTAATAATAATATTTGCAGCGGCCATTGAACCGCGTTTTTCATGCGTTAAATCCCAGAAGCCGTCAAGCGGATGCGAAATGACATAAAGAGAATATTTCAAAGTTTTTCTAAGGTGCAGCCACCATTCTTTGTTAGCAATGTATTTCATGCTTCTTTAATCTCCTTAATAGTCTTAATAGAAAGTCTGACGGCAGCCGGCATAAAAATAGCAAGACCTGCTAAAAGAAGAATCCACCAAAGATTTTCTTCTGTCCATTGCTTCCGGTACAACTGAAAAGCTTTGCCGTATCCTTCGCGGTGATGCTTTAAACTGTAATATCTCATTGCCTTTTGGTAATCTCCCTGCCTAAGCGCAGCACGTCCAATGCCAATGTATGCAAGATCGTAGTTTCCATTCATCTTTAGAACTTCTTCCCATACTTCGGCGGAAGATTCATAACGGCCAGCCCTGTATTCATTTAATGCGCGGTTAATTAAAGCGCCGTATAATGTAAGGTCAAAACGCGTAAGCGCGCCAACTCTTGAATCCAGCGCATACAAAGAATAACCCATTCTGTCTAAAGCAACCGGCTGGGTAAATGATCCTTCGCGGTTACCCCGCCCTCCAAAGGCATATAAAAGATTTCCCTGGAAGTCATACATAAAAACTCTTCCGCGTGTCTGATCAAAACAGGCATAAGAATCGTTATCAAAAGGAACAACATCGATAAAACGCGAACGTCCGGCGATACCGCCTGCATTGCCAACAGCCAAATCTCCGACAGGATCAACATAACCGTTGCGGATTAAAATATCCTGCCCCATTGCATTAAGGCGGCGTACAGGATCTGTCTGCCCGGTTGCATTGGTAACATAGATAAATCCGTCTTTATCCAGAGCGACATTGCTGTATTCGGTTGGAATAAACAAATCCATTCTTTCTCTTTGCGCCTGGGTAGAAATAAGTTTCCATAAATAGTCTGCAGGATTAACGCTGACTCTGTTTGCGCCCATATAACCGGAAAATTCCCAGCGGTTGTCAAACTCCATTAACCCTTTGTTAACATTCATCGCCTGAACGAATATACGATTCGCAAAATCTACAACCAGTTTAGAAGGAAGAAAGTCTGTAAAATCTTCAAGGCTTTCATCATCCGGTTTGTAAATGGCATGAATAAAATTCCAGTTATGATTAAGAACCAATATCCGGTTATTTCTGGTATCTGTAATATAAAGATCGCCGTTTCTGTTTTCGAAAATATCCATGGGATAATCAAATGCCGATGCCGTTCCGTTAATCATTACAGATCCTACAACATCGGTTACAACATGATCTCCGTTTTCCCGTACTACCATCCTTATGATCCTGTTGTTGCCGGAGTCGCAGATATAAATACGGTTATCGCGGATAAAAAGCCCCTGAGGGTCATTAAAATGCCCAACACCCAGAGCATCTCCAAGAATATAAGCGCCGACACGATATGCATCGGGAGAAGCTACCTGCTCTCTCCAAAAGTCATAATTGTACGTATAGTTTGTAGGCGCAGCATACAAAGATAGAATCAAGCCGGCAAAAAGCAATAAACCAAATAATTTTTTCATTCTTTTATCCCCGAGTTTGCCATTGTCTGCAGAATATTACTTTGAGCAAAAATAAACATTACAAGCGGAACGATCATAATAAATAGCGTAACCGCAGCTCCTACGCCGGTACGGGCAACACCGCCCATGATAATTTGTCCAAGCGCATACGGCAGAGTTTTTAATTGTTCTGAATAAATAAAAACTGAAGCTCTTGCATTCCATAAGTTTTGAACAGAAAAAATCATAACTGTAAGCCAGGCCGGCTTAATCATCGGCAGAATGATACTGATAAATATACGGAGCTCCTTGGCACCGTCTACCTTTGCCGCTTCCAGAAGAGTATCCGGAATAGTGTCGATAAACTGCTTTATAAGGAAGAAACCTATCGGCATGGCAAAAGCCGGAATAATAACTGCAAGGAAAGTATCAACCCAGCCTAACTGCGCCATAACAAGGTAGTTTGGAATCTGAGTTACATAACCCTGGAACATAAGAGTAATAATTACTCCGTGGAAGAAAATCTTTGCGCCGGGGAATTTATACTTGGAAACAACAAATGCTCCCATCGATGCAAAGATAATAAGACCGGTTGTTCCAACAACAGTAATAAAAACCGTATTAAAAATATAACGAGAAAAGGTAACCCAGGATTTACCCATTAAAATAAACAGATCCTGAAAGTTATTCATCGTTGGACGTTCAACAAACAAACGCGGCGGGAACAGGAAAATCTCGTTCAAAGGTTTAAAAGCATTGTTAATTGCAAAAACCAGCGGGTATGCAAAGAACAATCCAAAAACAGTGAGTACACCGATAATAAACGCATCGCCGCCGTAAGAACGGTTAAGTCTTTTTCCGCCAATTAATTTCTTAATTTTTTTCATAACTACCCCTTAAGTTCCTACCCGTCTCAGCATTTTCTGGATAAGCGAATTACAAATAATCATGGTGAAGAACAGAATTGTTGCGATTGCAGAAGCATACCCCATTTCAAAACGGATTGAACCGTAGTCAATCAGGTGGTTTACAACTGTATGTACTGCATAGTCCGTACTCGGGAACCCGGCAAGCGCAATTGTAACATCCGCAACTCCGAACGATTGCGTTATAGCCATAACAGCGCCGAACATCAGCATCCCTTTCATATTCGGAAGAGTAATATACCAAAGTTCCTGCCAGCGGTTGGAAATACCGTCAACAAGACCAGCTTCATAAAGAGTTGGATCAATAGTAGAAAGCCCTGCAAGGAACGCAAGGAAGCCTGCGCCTAAGCTCATCCACAGAATGACAACAAGCATAACCGGCATCATGTACTTTGGATCTGTCAGCCAAAGAACAGGCTGATCCAGAATACCAAGGCTCATTAAAGCGCCGTTAATATAACCATAAGCGTCTCCGGAAAATATCAGCGCCCAAATCATGAACACTGAACCGGAAATTGAAGGCGCATAAAAAACCAAAGTAACAAAAGCGCGGACATAACGCGGAAGCTCATTAATAAACCATGCAAATAAAAACGCCATGATATAACCAATAGGCCCAGTAATTGCCGCCATAATAAATGTATTTTTCATGGATATTAAGAAAACATCATCGGCAAGAAGCAGGTTTATATAGTTACGCAAACCAATAAATCGCGGCGGTTCCAATACGTTAAAATACGTAAAGCTGAAAAAGACCGATATTGCAACCGGAGCAACAAAGAAAAGAAAAAAGACTATTGCATAGGGTGCAAGAAAAAGATAACAAACACGGTGCTTGTAAATTTCTTTGGCACGGCTTTCATCCCTTTCTCTAATTTTAACTAAATATCTGGCAAGACTCATTTTTCCCCCTATTCCAGACCAAATTCTTGTCGTTTTTTCTTTAACTCATCATTTATAGTGATGGTGTAATCTAACAGAGTTTCGCGCGTATCCTGACCTTCGTTTAAAATACGGCGGGCGGCATTTGTTATATGACGGCTTACAAAGTAACCGCCTGGAACTTCCGGAACGCCGACAGCCCAGCTGCGCTGTTCATCCAGAACTGCCATTTGTTCTGAACCCCAGGAAAGCCTTCTGAACGCTTCGTAGTTTGCAGTAGGATAACGCGCTGCAGCGCCCATGATACTTTCAAGTTCGCGTCCAAAACGCAATTGTGTATCTGCACTAACCCACCATCTCATAAATTCCCACGCTAAATCGGGGCGTTTGGAATTGGAAAAAATCATGGAAGCAAGCGTACCTGTCGAAACAGAACGGTCTATAGTGCCGTCAGGTTTCTTTAAGCCGGGAACTCTTGCAAATCCCCAAAGGCCGCGAAGCTCAGGCGCGAAAACTTCGAGTGTATTAAAGTTGGTGTAGTCTGCAAACGCAAGCGGCATTTCACCGGTACGGAAGCGGTTAACAAAGTTATAAACAACAGGCGCTTTGTAGTGTGTAAAGAATTTTGTGTAAACATCAAAAGCTTCAATTGCAACTTCGCTGTCCAGAAGCGTCCGTGAACCGTCTTCGTTATAAAGCCGTCCGCCGCGCTGGAACAGGTGAGCAAGGAAGTTGGAAAAATCGATGTTAGCCTGTTCGTTGGTTGCAACCGAGGGAATACCAACCTGCATATTATTTTTTTGAATGATTGGGAAAATGTTTATAAGGTCATCCCATGTATCAGGAATATCGATACCTAGCTCTGCAAAAACGTCCTTCCTGTAATACATTACGTGGAAGTACTGTGTTTCCGGTAATGCGTATACGCCGCCCTGGAAAGAGAATGGAACAATTACTGCAGGATTTAATTCACTAATTGTTTCTTCGAATCCGGGGAACTTGGAAATATCCACAACAGCTCTGCGGATAGCATAGTTAACCGGATCTCCCTGAGGAACAGTAAGAGCCATATCCGGCCCCGTACCTGCAACAATTGCAGGCATAACAGCGTCCTGAGCGACAAGTTTTACGTTAACCCTAATACCCGTCATGGGAGTAAAGGTATCGTCTATCATTGTTTTTAGAATTGTACTTTGATCACGGCCTGTAAGAATCCAGACTTCGACAACATCGGCTCCCTGGTGTCTGTCGCCAATTCTGTCGTAATCAACAAAGAACGATGCAAAGAAAGAGCGAATCTCGTGGGAAGCAGCGACAAAAAATGTTTCGTTTACTTTTGGCAGTTCAGCTTCCGCTGCACTAATAACGATATAATCGATATCAAGCTGTGATTGAGAAAGTGCCAGCAAGCTGTCACCAAGCGAGCTGATATTGGATTTAAAATTAACAAGCATTCTGGGAATTCTGTCCGGGCGCCTTACAAACAGTTCCAGCTGTCTTGCAAGAGTTAATGTTGCAGCAGCCTGGGCGCTTCGTTCGCCGGAATAACGGGTTAAATCGTCTACCAGCTTGTAAAGGATTTTACTTTCCAGTTCCATAGCCTTTATTACATCGGGATAAACAACATCAACGCGGTAATCGCGGAAAATATCAGGTTCGGGTCCTGTAAGAACAAGTATCTTGCGGTAGATTGCATTTAACCTGTAAACGCTTTCTTCCATTACACTTAACATTTCGCCCATGCCGCCAAGAGTTGCCTGAATGCGAACGGTGTTGGTTCCGGCTCTAAGCGGGAATAAAAAGTGCCCTTCATCATCACTAAGGGTATTCATAACCCACTTATTATTGAATGTAAACGGAACAGAAGACAGTTCCTGTACAGGAATCTCGCCGTTAACCAAAACAGTACGGTTCGATACAAAGCCGCGGTTATAATTCTGCCGCCCTTTAATCGAAATACGGTACATTCCGTCTTCCGGCACATCAAATTCCCATTCTATCCATTGTCCGGCTACACGCCAGCTCTGACCGCCAATCATGTTCAAACGAATTCTTGCTACGCTGGCAGGATCCGTTGCGCCGGATGAACGATCATAAATGGGATAAAGCGAAGGATCAGATCTTCTGTCAGCATCTTCGCCCTGTATCCTTAATAAATAATCAGTACGTGTATTTCTAAAACGGTTTGTATCTACAGACGAAATAAAATCGCGGTAACTTTGCAATACAATAGGAGCCCTTAATGAAAGAGAACGGAAAACCAGAGGTTCATTAACTCCCCTAAGCCTTATGGTATTTGTACCCTGACGGAAATAGAAAGAATAAGGTTCGGATGAATGACCCAAGGAGTCTCTGAATCTTACGGATTCCCAGCGCGGCAGTTCTACCTGAACAGCGCGGATTTCGTTGCCCTGGTTATCAAAACGGTTTGGCCCGCCGTTACCCCAAACACGCTGGAACATTAATCTGTCAGCGCCGAGGAAAGGCATTTCGCCGTTAATATAGAGAACACGCTCCATAGGTATACCGCGGGATTCGATTGGGAAATATTCAATATGCAGATTATAAAAACCAGCCTGTTCAACAAAGACAGTATATTCTACATAACTTGCTTCTTCTGTTTTTACAACACGAGCTTCGCCTTCAAAGTTTTCAAGAATTGAAGCGCCCTGAGCAGAAGACCAAGAAAAAATGTTGACGGGAATATCACGCGTTCCCAAAGCAGCGCCGGGAAAACGTTCCATATATCTGGCATAAGTATTTGTTCGTCCGGTACTTGCACCGCTAAGATCATGACCTTCATATTTTTCGTAAAAATACTGATCCGGCCCTCTGGCAGATATAACGATAATAGACACAAAAATGATAATAACAGCGGTGATTATCAAACCTCTGAATTTTTCTAACTTTTCACCCATAATACTAACAGCCTTTGTTCTTAAAATTTATCCTTTTTTACAGCAATTACATGATACTCGCATTATTTATTACCGTCAAGGAAATATTTACTTTTTTATTATTGTTAGAAAAAATGGGGTTTTCCAGTTAGTTTAAAAAAGTCCGGATAGGTAACCGATGCGCTTTCTGCAGTAGTTATGTCAATAGGAACAGGGCTGTTAAGAGCGGCAACAGCAAAAGCCATAACAATGCGATGATCACCATGACCTTCAATTTTGGGAACAGAATCATTCATAGGCAGGTTATTTGTAAATAAACCGCCTTTTCCGTGAATAACGATACCATCGGGCATCTCAGTACAACAAATGCCAAGCTTTGCTAATTCATGCGCCATAACTGCAATTCGATCTGTCTCTTTAATGCGTGCATGAGCAACATTAACAAGGGCTGTATCTCCTTCGGCATAAGCCGCTACAACCGCCGCCGCCGGTAATAGATCCGGTGTTTCATTCAGATCAAAAGTTCCGCCGTTAAGCCTGCCTTTTCTGGAAATGCAAACAACATACTCATCCTGCTTTACATTCCGCCATTGAACGGCACACCCCATTTTTTCCAGTATTTCTAAAAAGTACTTGTCTCCCTGTGTATCCATTGGGTTTAGACCATGTAAAAAACTTTCTTCGCCGGAAATGGCGGCGGCGGCGGCGGGGAACGCAGCCGAAGAAAAATCCGCCGGCACAGTCCGGGAAAATGCTTTCCACGATGAGCCTCCAGGAATTTTAAAACTGCCAGACCATGTATCAATTCGGCTGTCATGCGCTTTCGGCGGAATCATCACAGCTTCATACGGGATGTTATGAGCATTTAAATATGAAAGAGTCATATCGATATACGGCTTTTCATTTAAGAACGGCACTTCTATCTCCGTAACTGTGCCGGCAGGAGCCAGCGGAGCGGCAATTAAAAGCGCCGATAAATATTGGCTTGTAGGACAGGAAAGGGTCACTTTACCGCCTTTCCAGCCGCCTTTTATTTTAATGGGAGCGCAGCCGTTATTACTGTCACATTTAATACCAAGCCCCGTTAATGCATCAAGAAGCGGAGCTGCACTTCGCTTTTTAATTTGATCATCGCCAGTAAACCCTATCCAAGCAGATTGAAGACCGGCAATAGCAAGCGCCAGGTAGAGGGTTGTGCCGGAATTACCGACATCAATATTGAGTGACGAGGAAGAAGAGACAAAGTTTTTAAAGCCATTATTGCCGCGCACTGTTAAACCGGAAAGCTCACTGCCGCTGTAATGTTCATCAATTTCCGCACCGAATACTTTACAGGCGGCAATACACGATTGCGTATCAAGTGAATTTAGCGGGGTTTTTATCACAGACTCGCCGTTTGCAAGAGAAGCAATTAAAAGCTGCCTTATTGTATGGGATTTGGATGCAGGTATTGTTACATCGCCTTTAAACCGGTGCGGAAAAATGCGGACAAGCATCAATTTATATCATCCCATCTTTGCTGGATGGCGTTTACTGTCTGCTGAGCAGTGCGATTAGCTGCAAAAAAAATCTGCAATTCTTCCAAAAAAATTGCTTCGTACTGCTGTGCGCCGGGTTTACCGGAAAAGTTTTCTGCAATTAAAGCAGATTCAAAAATATCCCATGCCTTGGAATAAAACGGATCATTTGTTACATAATCGCCGGGGATAATATTGGACACAAGCCCCGGAATTGCCTTTAACTCTGCACAGATAAGAGCGCTGTTTTCTGTAAGAAATTCAAGAAAACTCCAGGCTTCTTCTATATATACGGTATTTGAGTTAATTCCTGCATAAATAGCAGAAAGATTGATAGTATACCGCCCGGCTCCCGAATCCGGAATCGTTGTTACGCCAAACGAGCTGTCTCCCATTCTGTGTCTTAAATAAGGAATTATCCTTGTTGAAGCAATCATTAATGCAACTCTTCCCTGTGCAAATTGATCCATTCGCTGTTCGCCTGTTGTTTCAAAAATATCATCTGCAAGCAATCCTTCGCGGTTAAGAACAGAAAGAAAGTTAAGGTCGTTTACAATAACACGGCTGTTCAGCGAAGGTTTATCATCGTTCTGCCAGAAACTGCCGCCGTTTGCCCAAATCCACGAAAAAACATCTCTTGATAATGCATGACGATCTTTACTATTAAGGCTTAAAGCAGCGCCGGCAGAATCAATTTCGCTCCGGGAAACAGTCCTTGCATAAGAAGTAAATTCATCCCTGGTCTTTGGCGGTGAACCAAAACCAACTTCAGATAAAATATCAATATTGTAAAAAAGCATATCCATAAATGAAACAAGAGGTACCGCCATCTGCGGCGCTCCGGAATCATAGTTGGTAAACGGACTTAATTCTTTAAGAAGACCGGCAGAAACAAGAGCGCTGAAACTGTCATCTTCAAAAAAAAGAATGTCCGCTTCGCTGTTCATTATGTTGTTAGCAATTTTAAGTTTTATCCCGGGATTTCTTTCTTCGAATTCCAATAAAAGTGTTTCCATCAAACTTTTACCGAAATATTCTTCCATCTGCGGAGAAACCAGCAAATTTACCTGTTTAACTGCAGATTCAATTTTAATAAATAAATTGACTATAATTGGCGTAATTATCAATATAAAAAGAGAAAGTAAAATTATTAAATCAAGGCGGTTTAACGAGGATATCGACTTTTTCTTGTTCTTTAGGTTATTATATAATATGCTGGCTTTTTCTAAAAGGCTCATTTACGCACTCTCCAATAAAGTTTGGCAAAGAAACACGGAAGAAGCCGATGAATACGGCATCGAACCCGAAGGTAAATTTACAATAGATTTTGCCCGTGTAAAAAAATCTCCTTTTGATATTAAATCAGAATCTTCATATAATGCCTACCTGTCTAAAGGCTCGCTTGAGGTTGGATTAAAAAGGCTTAACTGTATTGCCTGGGCAGACATCACAGATCCAGCACAGCCGCAGCGGGAATATCAGGATCATATAATAGAAGCAAAATTCCAATTGGATAGCATGGGCGGTTATGCAGCTTCCGGAATCATTTTCCGCATTTTTGACGATGATTCTTATTACATGGCATTAATCTCCAGTAAGGGATATTTCCGCCTTGATGTAGTAAAAAACAGCGCTCCAAAAACCCTTATTGCATGGACAGAGATTTCGGACTTTAAAAAGGATAACAGAAATCCTGCAGCGGTAAACCTAAAAATTATTACACACGGCACATTTTTAATTTTTATTGTGAACGGCAAATGGATTGGAGAAGTAAACGATAATACCGTAATCTGCGGCAAGATTGGGTTCGCGGTTGCCTCTTATATGGAAGAAAATGCACAAATACCGGAAACCGCGGAAAACGAAACGGAAAACGAACCCGAAAATACATATGTCTGCAAAGCCAACCTCGGCTTTATTTCTATAGATACACGGATAAAACGAATAGAAGAAATTTTTAAATATTGGACGGACGAATCAAATATCAATGCAGAAGTCCGGTTAAGGCTGGCAGAAACTTTCGCAGTAATGGGCGAACCTGTAAAATCTTTGGATCAAATTAACAGGGCATGGAAAAGAAGAGACGAAGTTATAAGCGCCGTTTCCGATTCATCAGGAGTTAGAACAAAAAAAGAATTGCTTCTTGTGGCACGAATGACTTTCCGCCTTGGACAATACAATGATGCCGAAGAATTAATTAATTCTATATTGGATCAATGGCCGGATTCGCCGGAAGGAAAACTGGCATATACAGAAAAAATAAAAATTCTAAACGAATTAAACAGGTTCGAAGACTTAAAACAATTTGTCCGGAAATATCCATTTAAACAGAATTTACCGCAGATGGAAAGCGATTCTGCTCTTGATTATTATACCATAATTGCAAGATGTCATTGGGAATTAAAAGAATATGCAGAATCTGCAGAAGCATGGAACAAGGCTTTTGAACTAAAAAAAGATAACGGTGTTTATGCTGCAAATGCCGCAAATGCTCATGAACTGGCAGGAAATAAAAAAGATGCTTTAACCCGTTATATTGATGCTGGGAAAATTTTCATGAATCAGGACAATAAACAGGAACTTGAAGCTCTTATGCCGAAACTTTCTTCTCTTGGCTGTAAAAATTGGGAAGCTCGCGCCCTTGCAGGAAAATGGGCTTTTAGCATAGAAGACTACAAACATTGCGCACTTGAGTTTGAAGCGGCAAATAAAATTAGATGTTCAATTAAACCGCGTCCTAAAGCTGACCCTGCTATTTATTATTTATGGGGGCTTGTTCTGATTATTTACGGAAAAAATAAATCTGCATTGCGCTTTTTGGAAAAGGCAGTAAAACTTGCGCCGGATTACGGACTTTTCCGCTTTAAACTTGCAGAAACTAAATTAAAAAACGGGATAAAAGACAATCAGCTTGCAGAAGAATTAAAAACTGCGCTGAATCAAATAGATGACCCAGACGGCAATATGGCTGAATACGCGGGGAATCTCCTTCTTAATGCAGGTGATGTAAAAAGCGCCAAGTACTTTTTTAACCTAACAAATAAAGGCTGTTAATTGTGCAAGTAATAAAATGGGTGCAGTTTTTAAAAGAAGGTCTGCCGCTAAATGGAAACCTGTCTTCTATGACTGTTGGAATCTTTGACGGTGTGCATTTGGGGCATCAGGCTCTTATAAGGAAGATTATTTCCCATGATACTTCATTTATACCCGTGATTGTCACTTTCCGGCAAAATCATAAAGCCGGCGGCAAAGAAATACAAAACTTTGATAAAAAACTTGATATGTTCAAAAACATGGGTATTCAGATTACAGTAGTTATCGATTTTACCAGCGAGTTTAAACAGATGCCCGGAATTGAGTTTTTGCAGCTTTTATTAAAACATGGCAATATTGGCTTTTTTGCCGCCGGTCAGAACTTCCGCTGCGGACATCAAATGGATACAGAAATGCCCGTTATTCTTGATTTTTTTGCTTCTAACGGCATTTCTGCAGAAATTGTACCGGAAGTGTATTATCCTGCGGCTGGTTTGGATAACTCATTACCTGTCAGTTCAAGCCGTATTCGTACAGCTCTTGCTGCAGGAGATACAACATTGGCGCAAAAAATGCTGGGCTACCCAATATAATAAAAACAAGTTATAATGAACTATTATTTAAAGCATTAATTAAGGAGATTATTTCTATGGACAAAGAAACCGAAAACAATTTAAAAGCCAAAGCAAAAGAAATCCGTATAATGACAATCGAGGAAATGGCAACTCTGGGAACAGGGCATATCGGCGGAGCAATGTCTATCGTAGACTTGTTGGCTCTATTATACTTTCACCGCATGAAAGTTGATCCAAAAAATCCCCGCTGGGAAGACCGTGACCAATTAGTAGTTTCCAAAGGACACTCGGGCCCTGCAGTTTATGCGACACTGGCATTAAAGGGATTTTTCCCGAAAGACTGGCTTCTTACATTAAACAAAGGCGGAACAAGTCTTCCTAGCCACTGCGATCGCAACAAAACACCCGGTATCGATATGACTACAGGTTCTTTAGGCCAGGGATTTTCTGCAGCTATCGGCATTGCGCTTGGTTTAAAAATGGATAAAAAAACTTCGACCGTTTATACAATTATCGGAGACGGCGAATCTAACGAAGGGCAGATTTGGGAAGGAGCCGCATTTGCAGCTTTTCAGAAGCTCCCTAATTTAATCGCTTTTACCGATTACAACAAACAGCAGTTAGACGGCTTTACAAAAGATATTCTTGACATGGGCGACCTTAGAGCAAAGTGGGAACAGTTCGGCTGGTTCGCACAGGAAGTTGACGGACACGACATTGCGGCTTTAGATGCGGCAATCGAAAAAGCGTTAGCGGAAAAAGAAAAACCTTCGATGATTGTTATGAACACAATTAAAGGTAAAGGATGCAACTTTGCAGAAGGCGTCGAAAAAAATCACAGCATGGTCTTTGACATGGAAAAAGCCAAAGAAGCCATAGCGGCAATGGCCTGACCACTTGTTCCAAATGGTCAGGTAAACTAATTAAGGAGAAAAAAATGTCAGATAAAGAAATGAGAATGGCTTATGTCGATACAATCGTTGAATTAGCCGCAAAAAATAAAGATATTGTAGTTTTAGAAGCAGACTTAATGAGCTGCACAAATACAGGCGTGTTTAAAAAAGCATATCCAGATCGATTTTTTAACTGCGGAATAGCAGAAGCAAACATGGTTGGCGTAGCAGCTGGTCTTAGCACATTGGGAAAAATTCCTTTTGCATCAGGCTTTGGATGTTTTTCATCACGACGTGTTTATGATCAATTTTTTCTTTCTGCAAACTATGCAAAGTTAAATGTTAAATTGATCGGCACAGACCCGGGCGTAACAGCGGCGTTTAACGGCGGCACTCACATGCCGTTTGAAGAACTTGCATTAATGCGTGTTATTCCAAAACTTACAATGATAGAACCTTCCGACCCTGTTTCCTGCGCTGCATTCGTACGTTTAATGGTAGAAGAATACGGCTGCCACTATTTACGCATACCGCGCAAACCTGTACCTACTTTGTATTCAGAAAATGAAACATTTAAATTTGGACAGGCAAAAGTTTTAAAAGAAGGAAAAGATGTTTGCTTTGTTGCGCTTGGCAGTCTGATGGTTAATCAATCGCTGAAGGCAGCCGAAAAACTAAACGAAGAAGGAATCAGCGCAGGCGTACTTGATGTACTCACTTTAAAACCCATCGACCGTGACGCGATTTTAAATCAAGCCGGCAAAGTACGCGCCATAATAAGCGCAGAGAACGCACAAATGATGAGCGGACTTGGCAGCGCAGTTGCGGAAATTCTTGCAGAGAACTGCTGTGTCTCTTCAAGCAACTGCTGTAAATTTGCACGCATCGGTATCAATGACGAGTTCGGCGAAGTCGGCACACAGGATTACCTTGTAGACCGCTTCGGACTTGATGTTGGAACAATGGTTAAAAAAGCGAAGGAATTGCTGAAGTAGTTTTATACCACAAACTTGAAAAAGCCTGATCACTTGAATCAAGTGGTCAGGCCTTTTTTTTGGGGGTTAATGGTAAAAACCTTCAATTTTTAATATAATTAAATCAATATGATTACAGAAACCTCAGATCTGACACCCAGAGAACAGGAAATCTTTGATAGGCTGATTGCGGGCGCAACTCCCAAAGAAATCAAACATGAACTTAAAATCAGTTATTCAACGTTTCTATTTCATCAAAAAAATATATACCGGAAGCTTAATGTTCATACCATTAACGAACTTTTAACAAAATGTCTGCCGGACAAATTTGACTGGAAGTCTCCCGATGTTATTTCGCGGGTAACTGTATTTAGAGATAAACTTGGCTCAAAGATAAGTTTAATGATAAAAACCGAAAAAATTGACGGTCTTGAAATTCCATGTTATTATATAAAAGGAACTCTTGTTGATAATCCGTCTGTTTATGCCGGGGTTTATATTCAGCCCGATTCTGCCAAGCTTGAAGTTATAAAAACAGCATCCTCTTTCTCGTTTAAAATTTTGGGAGACGGTAATAATTATGACGCTGCGTTAACAACTTCCGATTCCAGAACAATCGGCGAAGAAAACCATTTTAGAAAAACATTTAAAACAAATAAAAATGAAATATCCTGTTTTACCATCAATATAAACGAACTAACACAATACGAAGGTTATGGAAAAAAAGTTCCGTTTATTCAA
>Ga0123356_10001131_pt1 | contig 29563 bp, 23 predicted proteins | sample TergutEmb28metaG_2_FD_92546 | JGI IMG/M metagenome (GOLD analysis project Ga0123356, IMG submission 92546) | Embiratermes neotenicus P3 segment gut microbial communities from Petit-Saut dam, French Guiana - Emb289 P3 | ecosystem: Host-associated > Arthropoda: Insects > Digestive system > Gut ...
CGGCGAACAAGCAGCGGTTCGCAGGGCGGTCGCACGCTTACCGGGACTCGCGGCTGCGAGCGCAGCGGTACATCGCGCTGTACTTCCCGTTCGTGCAGACACTGTCCACGGTGGCCTCCACGCTGGTGCTCGTGGTCGCCGTGGGCGAGGTGCGGTCGGGGGCGCTGACGGCCGGGGCGCTGATCGCGTACCTGCTGTACATCGACATGGTGTTCTCGCCCATTCAGCAGCTGTCGCAGGTGTTCGATGGCTACCAGCAGGCGTCGGTCGGCCTGTCGCGGATCAAGGAGATGCTGCGGCTGCGGACGTCCACGCCCCCAGCCGCTTCCCCGGCACCGGTGCCGTCCGAGGGATTCGCGGGGCGGATCGAGCTGCGGGACGTGCACTTCAGCTACGTGACCGGGTCGGCGCTGTCCAGCGGCGGGGCCGGCCAGGCGACGGAGCGCAAGGGGGGCGAGGCGATCGCCGGGGTGTCGTTCACCATCGAGCCAGGCGAAACCGTGGCGTTCGTCGGGCAGACCGGGGCGGGCAAGTCGACGATCGTGAAGCTGATCGCGCGGTTCTACGACGTGACCGGCGGTGCCGTGCTGGTGGACGGGGTTGACGTGCGGAAGTATGACCTGACCGCATTCAGGCACCGGCTCGGCGTGGTGCCGCAAGAGGCGTACCTGTTCACCGGGACGGTCGCGGACGCGATCGCGTACGCGCGGCCGGACGCGTCGCTCGACGAGATCGAGGCGGCGGCGCGGGCGGTGGGCGCGCACGACATGATCACCCGGCTGCCGGGCGGCTACGACCACGAAGTCGGGGAGCGCGGCCGGAACCTGTCCGCGGGCCAGCGGCAGCTGATCGCGCTCGCCCGGGCGGAGCTCGCCGACCCGGACATCCTGCTGCTCGACGAGGCCACCGCGGCGCTCGACCTGGCATCCGAGGCGGCGGTCAACGCCGCGACCGATTCGCTGGCCGCGCGGCGGTCCACGATCGTGGTCGCGCACCGGCTGACGACCGCGGCGCGGGCCGACCGGATCATCGTGATGGACCACGGTAAGGTCGCCGAGGTCGGCTCGCACGACGAGCTGCTCGAGCTCGACGGAGTCTACGCGGGCCTGTGGGCGGCGTTCATCGGCGCGACGGAGTACGCGGCGTAGCGGGTCCCAAGCCAGGACGCAAAGTCGAGTCCGTGCGAGGAGAGCGGACTAACCCGCCGGCGGAAGGGACGGGCCCTGGAGGAGGGCGCCGCCATCGATCGGGTAGACGCCGCCGGTCATGAAGCTGCCCGCGGTGGACGCGAGTAGCAGCGCCAGGCCGCGGATCTCACTCGGGTCGCCCATCCGGCCCAGCGGGATGACGGCCTTCCACATGTCATCGTTGCTGGCACCCGTCGGCTCGCGCTTGCCACCGAGATTGGTCTTGAACGGGCCGGGTGCGATCGCGTTCACCCGCACCCCCCAGCGGGCCAGATCGTGCGCGGCCTGCTTGGTGAAGTTGACCACGCCCGCCTTGGCGATTGCGTAGGAGTACGGCGTGTACGGGTCGTTGCGCAGGCCCGCGGTGGACGCGGTGGTGATGATCGACCCGCTGCGCTGCCGCTTCATGTGCCTTGCGGCAGCCTGCACTGTGTACACCACGCCGTGCAGGTTGACGTCGATGAGCGCGTCGTAGTCGGTCATCGACATGTCATCAAGCCAGCCCTCGGGCAGCAGCGGCGGGCGACCGCGGGCGACGCCGGCGTTGGCGAACACGATGTCGATCCGGCCTCGGGTGTCGACGATGTCATCGACGAGCGCGCGGGTGGCCTGCGCGTCGCTGACGTCGATCGTGCGGCCGCTGATCAGCGGCGGACCAGGGTGGTCCGGCGGCGGGGTCCGGCCGGCGGCGGTCGCCGCCTCGGCGAGCGACTCCACCGCCGGCTTCAGGGCCTGCTCGTCCCAGTCGGCGATGACCACGTTCGCGCCGGCCTCGGCCAGGATCGACGCGAACGCGTAGCCGAGCCCGGACGCGCCGCCGGTGACCAGCGCCACCTGGCCGCGTACGTCGAACAGGTCCTCAAGGACGCCCATCAGGCGGCGCGCCTCCGCTTGAAGAACCGATCCCGGTTCACCTTCGGCATCGTGACCGCCACGACCAGGGCGGCGCCGTAGAAGATCTGCTGGAAGTAGGTCTGTGCGCCGACGAGCTCAAGTCCCGCGGTACCGGTGGCCAGGAAGTAGACCGCGATCAGGGCGCCGAGGGCGTTGATCCGGCCTGGCCTGATGGCGGTCGCACCGAGGAAGACCGCCGCGAAGGCCGGGAGGATCAGGGCGCTGCCGGCGGTCGGGTCGACCGTGCCGTTGGTAGCCGCGTAGAAGATGCCGGCGATGCCGGCGATGCCCGCCCCGATGATGAAGGCCCAGGCGCGGTTGCGGTTCACCCGCACGCCTGTCAGTCGTGCCACCTCGCGCGATTGCCCGATCACGAGGGCCTTCTGCCCAGTCGGCGTGAAGCTGAGGACGTACCAGACGACGAGGAAGATCGCCAGGCCGTAGTAGAACTCCAGCGGGATGGACAGGAAGTCGTTGCCGAAGACCCAGTTCGACAGGCCAGTCGAGACGATCCCGACGCTGTTGGAGCCGGAGACGATGTAGATGACGCCTTGCACGATCGTCATCGTGCCGAGCGTCACGATGAACGGATCGTTGTCGAAGTACACCACGAAGAAGACGTTGACCAGGCCGACGACCATTGCCGCGATGATCCCCGCCAGGCAGGCGAGGAGCACCGGCCACCCGTGCTGCACGTTGAGCACGGCCAGGGTCATCGAGGACAGGCCCAGCGATGAGCCAAGCGACAGGTCGACGAAGTCACCCATGATCGTCGGCAGCAGCACGGCCATCACCAGGACGAACAGCACGGCCTGGGAGCCGAGGATGTTGGAGAGGTTGCCGATCGAGAGGAAGGTACTGGGAATCGACACCCCGAACCCGATGACCAGGGCGGCGAACACGAGGAGGATCCCGTAACGCTGGAGTCCCGTGCGCCACAGCGCCGATGGTGCGGACCGCTCCGCTCCCTGCTCCTGGTGCAGATCGCTCTCGGTTTCAACGGGAGCGTGCTGCGGCGCGCTCATATTGCCTCCCTGGTTTGCCGCAACGCCGCGGCACTAATGGCTTCTTCAGTCAACTCTTCACCGGTGAGCGTCGCGGTGTGGCGCCCCTGGGTGAGGACGATCACCCGGTCGCAAACCTCCGCGAGCTCACCGAACTCCGTTGTCACCCACAGCACCGCCGTGTTCTGCAGGGCAGCGGCTGATTTCACGAATCCGTAAATGTCACGCCTGGCGCCCACGTCGACCCCCTGCGTCGGCTCATGCAGCAGCAGCAGCCTCGGGCGGGCGAGCAGCCATTTCGCCAGCAACGCCTTCTGCTGGTTGCCGCCAGAGAACGTCGAGACGACGTTGTTCGGTCGCGGCGGCCGGATCAGGAACTGGTCGATAGCCTCGCGCGCGAGGGTGACTAGCTCACTGCGGCGGAAAACGCCGCCCCGGTAATGCTCGCCTTCGACGAGCATGACGATGTTTTCCCAGAGCGTCAGCGACTGGCTCAGCCCTTGCACCGCGCGGTCCGCGGGGACGAGGGCGATGCGCTCCCGCACGCTGCGCTGTGGGCTGAGCCCGGCGACGTCCAGGGTCTCGGTACCGAGGCGCATTGTGCCGCTGCCAGCCCGCTGCGAGCCGAACAGCAGGTAGGGGAGTTCCTCGGCCCCAGAGCCGATGAGGCCGGCCACGCCGAGGATCTCTCCGGCACCGATCTCGAACGACAGGTCGTGCACCCGCTCGTCCATCAGGTGCTCGACGACCAGGTTGTCGCCCGCCGTCGTCGCGTCGCCCGCGGACACCATCGTCCGCGCGACGGCACGCTTGCCTTCGACTGGTGCTGCTGCCGCCGGAGCGCTCTCGGCGCCCTGCGCCGGTGCCCCGACGATGAGATTGACCAGTTCGTGCTCGTGGATGTCGGCCGTGACCTCCTCGCCGACAACCCTGCCGTCGCGGAGCACGACGACACGGTCGGTGATCGCGCGGACCGCTGCGAGGTCGTGCGAGATGAACAGCACCGCCGCTCCCTCGGCCACGACGGTCCTGATGAGATCGAAGAGCCGGTCGACTTCCTCCTCGGGAAGGAACACGGTGGGCTCGTCGAGGACGAGTACCGAGTGCTTGAAGCCGCTCCGCGCGCGGTACCTGCGCAGGTCCTCAGCAGCGCGGACGATCGCCAGCCGCGCCTGGTCGACCGGCTGGAGTTCGCTCGTCAGCTGGTCGAGGTTGAGTTTGACCTGGTAGCGGTCGAGAACCTGCACGCCGTTCCGGTGTTCCCCGAGCCAGTTGATCGGTGACAGCCCGCGCGCGCCGCCAGCAACCCGCTGGCCGAGCGTCAGGTTCTCCAGGACCGTCAGCCCGCCCGCGAGCGCCAGATTCTGGTACACGAAGCTGAGGCCGATCTCGCTCGCCTGGCCAGGGGCAAGGGGCAGCGGGACCTCCGCGCCGCCCACGAAGAGGCGTCCGCCCGGCTCCGGGTCGTAGACCCCGGCGAGGATCTTCACCAGCGTCGATTTGCCCGAACCGTTCTGGCCGAGCAGCCCGACCACCTCGCCGTGACCGATGCGCAGGTCCACCTTGTCCAGCGCCCGGTTATTGCCGAAATCCTTGGAGATACCGCGCACCTCAACCGCTGCCTGCTCGCCGGGTGGCGGAGGTTGCTGCAGGCTGGTGCGCTGGTCTGAGTCGCCCGGCGTTCCGCTGTCCGTGACCGGCAACGCACGCCTCCTTTTCTGCTATCGGGGCAGCCCCGGAGCGAGGCAGCAGCCCGGAGCGGAAAGTCCGCCCAGGCTGCTGCCCGCACTCAGGACCGGTGTGTGGTTGTCAGGCCTTGCCGGTCATCGCGCCGTTCAGCGTCGATGCCGCGTGCAGCGCGCTGCCCGACAGGTCCGGCAGTCCGATCAGCTCGCGGAAGCCGTTGACCCAGTTATCTCCGAAGCCGCCGGTGGTCAGGACGCTGACGGCGTTGTCCGGGGTGATCATCAGGTCCGGGCCGATGGCCTGGGTGTACGGGATCGGCGGCAGCTTCTCCAGGCCGCGGATCGTCTGCAGGACCAGCAGGTAGCCCGTCCACGGCGGGGACTCGCTGACGTCGCTCTCGATGATGTCCTTGCCCGGGCTGGCGGTCTGCAGCTGGACGAACGGGGTGCCGCCGCCGAAGGCGAGGTACGTCTTCACGTCGGTCCGGTGCGCGGCCGCGATGCCCGCGAGCACGTAGGTGAGCTCACCCGCGTAGTCGGGGAACAGGACACTCACGTTGGGGTGCTGGAGCAGCTGGGCGGTCACGGTGCTCGCGACCTGCGTCTGCCAGTTCGGCACCTCGACGTTCACCGCGGACAACGTGCACTTCGGGCAGTCCGCCGCCAGCGTGCTCTGGATCGCGTCTTCCTCGATCACGGTGGCTGGCCCGGTCGCGGTCGACGTGATCGCGATGGCGTTGAACGGCTGGCCGTTGTGCTGCTCGATCGCCTGCTCGGTGGCGAGCTTGGCGTCGAGCGCGTACGGGTCGTCGGTGTTGTACATGGTCCCGGCGCGCTGGTCCATGGCCGGTGTTCCGCCGTAGGTGCCCACGACGATGCCGGCCTTCTGGGCCTGGGCGATCGCCGGCGCGCTCTGCGACGGGTCCATCGCGCAGCCCATCGAGATCGCCGCGTATCCCTCGTGGATCGCGTTCTCGATCGCGGTGTTGGTGTCAGCCGGCGTGCCCAGGTTGTTGAAGATCGTCGGCACCATGCCCGCGGCCTTGGCGAAGTTCGACGCGGCCTGCGCGATCTCCTCGCACGCGGCCAGCGCGCTGACGCCCGGGATGATCATGATCTTCTTCCCGGCCAGGTTTGCGATGCTGGGGACCTTGCCCCCGTAGTTGGGCCCGTAGCTGGTGAAGCTCGGCGTCGCCGCGGCCGCGTTGACGTCGTTGGTCAGGCTGGACAGGTTCACGCCTGAGGACGGCGACCCGCTTGCGGAGGTCGCCGGGGCCGAGCTGCTGGTGCTGGTGGTCGGCGTGGTGCTGCTGGAAGTGGTCGAACTACTTGACGAGCAGGCCGCGAGCAGTAGAGCCGCGCCCACCGCCACGACCCCGTAGGCGACACGCGCCGGCCGGGGATGTCTGCGTTTCATACGCCCTCGCATTTGGATTCCGGGGTCCATGCGGGTCTACTCGACCGCGCATGCCCACAGACTTGATGCTAGGCGGCGAGATTGTCAACGCCGGTTGTCGGCAAGATCAGATATCGCTTCGGTCTCTATCGCCGGACTTACATCGCTACCAGCGCGAAGTTGTCCTCCCGCCACATGATTCCCGCCCAGGCAAACCACGTATTAGGGCGACATGCGGACATACATGTGTGCTATGGGATCTATAACCAGGCCCGATCTCAACGACCGCCACTGTGGGCGAGCACAGCCTGGGCGTACCCAACGCTGACCACCGAGGTCATTGTCAACAAGATGTGCCGAATTTACGCTGGCGTCATGCCAGAAGACATGACTCTGGAGCGCGGGCGGCCGGCCACCGACACCGAGCTCCACCGGCGGGCGGACTGGATCCGGCTGCAGGCGGTGGACCTGATCGCGCAGGCCGGGCTCGGCCACTACTCCTCGACGTTCTCCTGCGCGGAGATCGTCGCCACCCTCTACTACCACACGCTGCGGTTGCGTCCCAGTGAGCCGCGATGGGCCGACCGGGACCGCTTCCTGCTCGGCAAGGGGCACGTGGCGACCGGGCTATGGCCTGTCCTCGCCGACCTCGGCTACTACCCGCGTGATCTGCTCAAGCAGTTCGGTCACGTCGGCTCGCCGCTGAACGACCACCCCAACATGAAACTCGCGCCCGGCATCGACTTCTCGTCGGGGTCGCTCGGGCACAACCTCTCCGTTGCCGCCGGCATGGCGCTGGCAGGGCGCCTGTCCGGGCGGGACTACCGGACGTTCGTGCTCACCGGTGACGGCGAGCTGCAGGAAGGCCAGGTATGGGAGGCGGCGATGGCCGCTTCGCACTACAAGCTGGGGAACCTGATCGCGATCGTGGACGCGAACGGGTTCTCGGGCTCGGGCCCGACGTCGGCGGCGATGAACATCGAGCCGCTCGCCGACCGGTTCACCGCGTTCGGCTGGCGCGCCGTGGAGGTCGACGGCCACAACACGGGAGTGCTCCGCAAGACGTTCGACGAGCTTCCCGAACCGTCGAGCGGCCAGCCGACCGTCATGATCGCCCGCACCCGCAAGGGGCACGGCGTGGACTTCATGGAGAAGCAGCCGCAGGCCTGGCATCTTGGCCTGCTCAACCCGGAGCAGTACGCCGACGTGGTCGCGGAAATCACTGCCCGCATGGAGCTGGCCGGCGCGAGCCAGGAAGGGAGCGCCTCATGACCGAGCAGTTGCCGCCCGGGGGCGCGACCCCCCGTACCCCCCGGGGCGTAGCCGATGAAGAAAATGTATCGGCCACGCAAGCCCCGCCGACCGAGCGGAAGATGGTCGACGTCTTCTCCGACATCGACCGGGAGACCGCGCTCAAGGGCAATCCCTCTGGCTACGCGGTGACCGAGCTCGCCGCTGCCGACGACCGCATCCTGACGCTGACCGCGGACCTGTCCAACACCCTGGCGGAGTTCCGCGAGGCGTTCCCCGACCGGTACATCGAGCTTGGCATAGCGGAGACCAACTCGGTCTCGCTGGCGGCCGGGCTCGCGTCCTGCGGGTACGTGCCGTACATCTTCTCCATGTCACCGTTCGGGGTGCTCAAGACCGCCGAGCAGCTGCGCACTGACGTGGACTACAACCACCTGCCGGTCCGGCTGGTGGGGCGGCTGTCCGGGCTCGCGATGGGTTATTTCGGCACCTCGCACTACGCCGTGGAGGACATCGCGATTGCCCGTACCTTCGCCAACACGACCGTGATCGCGCCCGCCGACCCGAACGCGGTCCTCGGGCTGATGCGGTCCACTGCCTCGGTCGACGGGCCGGTCTACATCCGGATTGCCGAGGCGACCGACCCGGTATACGCCGAGGTGCCGGAAATCGCCTACGGGACCTGGCCGCGGCTGCGGACCGGCGACGACATCACCATCGCCGCGCACGGGATGGGCGTCGGTCTCGCCGTCCAGGCCGCCGACGTGCTGCGCGCTGAGCACGGCATCCACGCCGACGTCTACGACGGGGCCTTCCTCAAGCCGTTTGACGCCGACGCGATCACTTCGAGCGCGGCCCGGACCGGGAAGGTGCTCACCATCGAGGACCACACTGTCAATGGCGGGATCGGCGCGATCGTCGCCGAGACCGTCGCCCGGCACAAGATCGCCGCCGATCTTGCCCAGGTGGCGCTGCCGGACGTAGACCTCGAGGTGGGCGTGCCCGCCGAGCTGTACGAGTACTACGGGCTGACGGTGGCCGGCGTGGTCGCCAAAGCGATCGAACTGGCTAAGCGATAGAGCCATCGAACTGGCGAAGGGATAGCGCATGAGAGAACCGATGCTTGACCCGACCGGGGCCGGCGACCGTGGGACTGACACCACGCTCGCCCAGCCCCGGCCGCAGTCCCTGCAAGGCCTCACTCTCGGCCTGCTCGAGAACACCAAGCCGAACGCCACGGTGCTGCTACGCGCTGTTGGTCGCGAGCTGCAGGAGAAGTACGGCGTCCGCGAGGTACGGATGTTCCGGAAGGGCTACTTCGGAACGCCGGTGGAGGAGTCGGTTGTCCAGCAGATGCTGCACAACTGCGACTTCGCCGTGGCGGCCATCGGTGATTGAGGCTCGTGCAGCGCGGCCAGTTTGGCCGACGGGATCGTGCTGGAGCGGGCAGGCATCCCCGCTGTCAGCCTTTGCACAGATGCCTTCCGTATTACCGCCGAGGCGATGGCCCGGTCGCTCGGGTTCCCCGGGTACCAGTACGTCGCAGTGCCGCACCCGATAGCGTCGCGGACCGAGAAGGAGATCGACGAGATCGTGGACATTGCGCTCCCGGAGATCGTCCGCGTCCTCGGTGCCGGGCTCACCATCCGGCCGGCGAGCTGAGAGGAGGACGTTTCAGGTCATGACTTCAGAACCGCCTGTCATCGACGACGCGCTCGTCGACGCCGCCGAAATCCGCCGTGCCCAGGAGTACTACCAGGAACACGGTTGGACCGACGGCCTCCCGGTTGTCCCGGTGACCGAGTCCTATCTGTCCGAGTTCCTGGCGAAGACCTCCAGGGACCCGGGCGACGTGCTCATGCCGATGGCGCACCTGAACAAGAACCTGACGGTGCGGCTCGCCGCGATCAACGCGGCGCTGGCCGGCTGCCTGCCTGAGTACCTGCCGGTCGTGCTCGCCGCGTGGGACGCGTTCCGTCTCGACGGCATGGTCGGCCGGTCGATCTGGCAGTCCACGACGGGCACCGCCCCGTTCTCGGTGCTGCATGGACCGGCTCGCGCGCGGCTCGGCCTCAACTCCCGCGGCAACGTGTGGGGCTCCGGTTTCCGCGCCAACGCCACGATCGGCCGGGCCATCAGGCTCGGCGCGATCAACGGCCTTGGCCTGAAGCCGCACGTGTTCGACCAGGCGACCCAGGGCAACCCCGCCAAGTACTCCTGCTTCATCGCGGAGAACGAGGAGGACTCGCCTTGGACGCCGCTGCACGTCGACAACGGCTTCGCTCCGACCGATTCCGTGGTGACATCGTCGGTCATCCGCTCGGTGCTGCATGTCGAGGCACGGCACACGATCGTGCCCGAGCAACTGGTGGCGGACTTCACCGACTCACTGTGCCGGACCGCCGCGCTGGTGCGGCCGAACGCGGCCGGGGTCATCGTGCTGAACCCTGAGCACGCCCGGCTGTTCGACAAGCACGGCTGGAGCAAGGCCGACGTCCGGCAGGCCATCGCCGAGCGCGGCTGGCGGAGGTACAGCGACCTTGCCGCGTCCGGCAAGGAGGCGATAGCCACGGGCACCGGGTGGCGGCTGCCAGCGGACCACCCGGACGCCATCCCGCAGGAGCCGCCAGCGGACCTGGACAGCCCAGTACAGCTCATCAAGACGGCAGAGGCGATCCAGATAGTGGTCGCGGGCGCGCCGAACGCTGGCGTCTCGTCGATCGTGGAGACCTTCGGCTGGTATGACCGCCCGCCGGCGTTCGCGAAGGTCGAGGAGTAAGCAAACCCTGCCAAGCGGATCAATGGCGCTCCGCTCGGCAGGGTTTCTCCGCCTATAGCTTCCGGCCGATCCCGACGTAGCCCGCCAGGCCGGAGTCGGGTTCTTCGGAGTCCCACCACTCGGTCAGGTTCACCAGGCCGGGGCCAATCATTTCCAGGCCCTCGAAGAACCGCGCCACCTCGGCACGCGGACGAGCGTGGAACGATCCGGCGGCGCTGTAGCGGCGTGTCGCCTCGGCCACCTCCTCGCCCCGGACGTCGCTTGGCGCGTGCAGGATGACCAGGAAACTGCCGGGCGGCACTGCGTCGAGCAGCCGCTTTACGATCTCGTGCGGCCCGTCAACGTCCGGGATGAAGTGCAGGACGGTGATCAGGAGGATGGCGACCGGCTTGTCGAAGTCCAGGGTGCGCGCGGCCTCGCGGAGGATCGCCTCCGGGTCGCGCAAGTCGGCCTGGATGAAGTCGGTGTTGCCTTCCGGCGTGCTTGTCAGCAGCGCCTGCGCGTGCCGCAGCACCGACGGGTCGTAGTCGACGTAGACGATCCGGGACTCCGGCGCTATGCGCTGCGCCACCTCGTGAGTGTTGTCGGCCGTCGGCAGCCCGGTCCCGATATCGAGGAACTGCCGGACACCATGGGTGTCGGTCAGCAGCGTCACCGCGTCCACCAGGAACCGGCGGCTCGCCCGCGCGATCTGCAGCAGGGACGGCATCGCCGCCAGGACGTTCTCCGACGCCTCGCGATCGGAGGCGAAGTGGTCTTTGCCGCCCAGCCAGTAATTCCAGACCCGAGCCTGCGAGGCCACGGTCGTGTCGAACGCGGGCAGTTCCCGGCCCGGATCGCCGACGTCTTCGTCGTGCTCGGTTTCCGAGTCCTTGTCGTAGCTGGGCATCTCGCGTACCCCACGCATTCGCGTTCCGGCAAATCCCGGTAAAGGTGATTTCGTCTAGGCTACCGCTTTGTGCGGGTTGGTGCCGACTGCTTGACAGTCGCGACTTGCCACTCGCTACGGTGCGATGCCAATCTCTGTACTGCACCCCATGCATGACTGTCGATATCGAGGTGAGGGATTGAGCGGGACCGTGATTACCGAGCCGAGCCGGCAGACCCCGGTGTACGGGGAGTTCGATGTTGTGGTGGTCGGCGGCGGGCCGGCCGGGATCATGGCGGCGGCGTCCGCGGCCCGGGCCGGGTGCTCCACCCTGCTCATCGAGCGGTACGGATTCCTCGGCGGGGCGGGGACCGCCGGAGGGCTGTCCACGTTCTGCGGGCTGCACGCGCGGACGTACGGGGCAGACGTGCGGGTGATCAGGGGGCTCGCCGACGAGCTGCTGGACCGGCTCGGCAAGCTCGACGGGCTGAACGCGCCGCACCTGACGATCGCGGACGGGATCGCCGCCCAGGCGTTCGATATCTCCGCCTACAAGATCGCCGCCGACGAGCTTGTCACCGGATCAGGCGCGCGGATCTTGTTCCACGCGATGGCGGTTGGCGCTTCGCTCGGCGCCAACGGCGCCATCGAGGCGGTGTTCATCGAGTCGAAGTCCGGGCGGCAGGCCGTCCGCGGCCGGTTCTTCATCGACGCGTCGGGGGACGGGGACCTGGCGTTCTGGGCTGGGGTGCCGTGGGAGAAGGCACCGCCGGTCAACGGGATGATGTACCCGTCGCTGATGTTCCGGATCAACGGGGTTGACGTGGCCAAGGCCGGCCCGGCGCCATGGCGGACCGTCGAACGGCTGATGGACGACGCCGAAAAGGCAGGAACCCACACATTCCCGCGGAAGAAACCGATCGTCCGCCCGCAGCGCAACCCGCTGGAGTGGCGGGCCAACCTCACCCAGCTGCGCCGGACCGACGGCGGGGCGATCGACGGGACGGACGTCGACGAGCTCACCCGCGGCGAGCTGATCGGACGCCAGCAGGCGCTCGACGCGTTCACGTTCATCCGGGACAGGACGCCAGGGTTCGAGGACTCTTACATCGTCGACATCGCTCCGCAGATCGGCATCCGCGAGACCCGGCGGATCGTCGGACCGTACCAGCTCACCGAATCCGATGTGCTGGACTGCGCCGACTTCGATGACACGATCGGCGTCAACGGCTGGCCGGTTGAGGCGCACGTGGCGGGCACCGTCGAGTTCCGCTGGCAGACGAAGGAACGCGGGTTCAACCAGCTTCCGTTCCGCGTCATCCTGCCGGGGAACGTCCCCAACCTGTACGTCACCGGGCGCTGCGCGTCGATGACCCACGGCGCGCAGTCCGCCGCTCGCGTCACCGGCCCCTGCTTCGTGATGGGCGAGGCGGCGGGGACCGCAGCGGGCCTGGCGCTGGCGGCCGGGGTAGCCGGCGACCAGATCGATGTTCCCGCCCTGCAGCACAAACTGGACAATCAGGGCGCGTTCCTCGGCACGACCGCGCCGGAAGCGGTGCTGTAACCAGCGACCCGCGTCCGTGGCAGGGCCACAAGCGCGGCTTCGCTGGCGTGTTCGCCGGGACAACGCCGGGTTTTGGCTGCTCGTACCCTCTTGCTCAGACTGGCTCTGGAGTATCAGGCTCAGGGTGTGGCAGCGCAGACCGAGTATGAGCAGATCGATCGTGGCCGGAAGCTTCGCTCTAACTTCACACCGGGGACGACGCCGTGGGCGATGCGCCGGGCGCAATGGTCCGCGCTCGGGCTCAGCGACGCCGACCTGGAGAAACCGAAGATCGCGATCGTCAACTCCTCCTCGCAGCTCGCCTCCTGCTTCAGCCACCTGGACCAGATCGTCGCGCCGCTGAAGCAGGCCATCGAGGACGCTGGCGGGATCGCGTTCGAGGTGCGGACCGCGGCACCGTCCGACGCGATCACCTCGGCGGGCGCCGCCGGGCAGTACATCCTGCCAAGCCGCGACCTCATCGCCTCCGACATCGAGGTGGCCGTGGAGGGCGCCCTGCTCGACGGGATGGTCTGCCTCGCCTCCTGCGACAAGACCACGCCCGGCCAGCTGATGGCCGCCGGGCGGCTCAACATCCCGACGATCGTTATCGGCTGCGGCTACCAGCCGTCCGGCATCTACCAGGGCGAACCCGTCGACTTCGAGGACATCTTCCGGTTCGCCGGACACGTCAACGCCGGCCGGATGACCGTCGATGAACTCGGCGAGATGTCCCGCTGCGCGGTCACCGGCCCCGGCGTCTGCGCCGGCATGGGCACGGCCAACTCCATGCACCTAGCCGCCGAGGCGCTCGGCATGGCGCTGCCGGGAACCACCCCCGTGCTGGCCCTCGGACCCGCGATGTGGGACGCCGTCGCCCGGGCCGGCGCGCGGATCGTCGGGCTGGTCGAAGAAGACCTGAAGCCCCGGTCAGTCCTGACGACCGGTGCTTTCAGCAACGCCGTCACCGCGATCCTCGCGGTCGGCGGAAGCGTCAACTGCCTCAAGCACCTCCAGGCGATCGCCATCGAGGCCGGGACCGACGTGGACGTCTACCGGCTGTTCGAGGAACTCGCCCCTGAAGTTCCGCTCCTCACCGACGTCAAGCCCAACGGGAACACGCAGATCACCGCCTTCGAGGCGGCGGGCGGCACGCTCGGCCTGCTGCGGCAGCTCGCACCGCTGCTCGACCTGTCGGCGCCGACCGTCGCCGGGGGCACGCTGGGCGAGGCGATCGCCGGCACGGCCGGCGACGGAGCGCCCGTCGACCCCGACGTTATCCGGCCGCTCGACGCGCCGCTCGCCACCCACCCGGCCATCGTCGTGATGCGCGGCTCGCTCGCCCCCGACGGGGCTGTGCTCAAGCGGACCGTTGCCGACGACGCGCCGCTGTCCTTCCGCGGCCCGGCCAAGGTCGTGCACTCCCGCGAGGAGGGCGTGGCTGCCGCCAAGGCCGGGCGGTTCCAGGCCGGTGACGTCGTCGTGCTCACCGGCCTCGGCCTGCGCGGGTCGCCGGGGATGGGGCTCACCTCGGCACTAATGTTCGCCATCGACGGGGCCGGGCTCTCCACCTCGGTCGCGGTGATCACCGACGGGCAGATGTCCGGGCTGGTCAATGGCGGCCTCGTCGTTGCCGAGGTATCTCCGGAGGGCGCCGCGGGCGGACCACTCGGTGTCGTCCGCGACGGCGACCTCATCTCCATCGACGTCAACGGGCGCGCCATGGACCTTGAGGTCGATCCCGCGGAAATCGAGGCGCGCCGGGCGGAACTCCCGCCGCTCCGCAGCCCCGCCGGGTGCGGCTGGCTGTCGGTCTACGCGCGCACCGTCGCGCCGCTCGGCGCAGGTGCCACTCTTGGCGGTAAGGCATCAGCCGATAACTAGCGAAAGGTCAGGGACAGCCAGTGCGGGCCGTTCTGTATGTGGATCAGGAGACCGGGACAACGATCGGCGAAGCGCCCGACCCAGCCCCCGGACCAGATGACGTTGTCGTCGCCGTTGAGGCATGCGGGCTGTGCGGGTCTGACGTGCACGCCGTACAGAACGGGAATTGCGCCCCCGGACAGATCCTCGGGCACGAGTTCAGCGGGCGGATCGTCGCGCTCGGCTCGAATGTGTCGGGGTGGGCCGAGGGTCAGCCGGTAGCCGCTTCCCCGATCGGGTCGTGCGGCGAGTGCCGGATCTGCGCCCGCGGGCTGAATTTCCGCTGCCCGGCGGTGGAGAACATCGGGATCACCATTCCCGGCGCCTACGCCCAGTACGTCAAGGTGCCGACGCGGCAGCTCGTCGCGCTTCCGGCGGAACTGCCGGTGGAGACCGGATCGCACGCCGAGCCGCTGTCGGTGGCGCGGCAGGCGGTGAAGCTCGCCCAGGTCGGGCCCGGCGACCCGGTGCTGGTGTACGGGGTCGGGCCGATCGGGCTGTATGCGATCATCGCGCTCAAGCTCGCCGGGGCCGGGCCTATCGTCGCCGCCGGGCGGTCCGCTGGCCGGCGGCAGGCCGCCACCGACGTCGGCGCGGACGTGGTCATCGACACCCGCGAGATCTCGGTGGCCGAATACTCGAAGCAGTCGGGGACGCTGTTCGCCGCCGCCCTTGAATGCTCGGCGGCGCCAGGGGCCTTCAACGAGGCGCTGTCGGTCACCGAGCCGGGCGGCACGGTGGTCGAGGTGGCGCTGACCCCGGAGCAGGCGACCATCCCGCTGTTCGGGATCCTCTCCGACGGGCAGCACATCGTCGGAGCGTGCGCGTTCTCCGACGAGACCTACCGGGAGTCCGTCGCGCACCTGGTCGCCGGGCAGGTACCGGTCGAGCGGCTGGTCTCCGAGCGCGTCTCGCTCGACGGCACCCCGGACGCGCTGCGGCGGTTGCAGACGCCCGGGACGCTCGTCCGGATCATCTCCCACCCATCGGAGTGACAATCTCTGCGGTATTCCGGAATCCGGAATCAGGTAAAGGAGCCTCTTTGTGAAAGAGTTCGCGGGTAAAACCGCAGTCGTCACCGGCGCCGGCAGCGGGATGGGCAAGGCGTTCGCGAAACGCTGGGGCGCCGAGGGGATGAACGTCGTCATCGGCGACATTCAGACCGACGCGCTCAACGCCACCGTCGGCGAACTCGAGGCCGCCGGAGTGCCGGTGATCGGGCTGCGCACCGACGTGTCGAAGCTAGCCGACATCGAGGCGCTGGCCGACGCGGCCGAAGAACGGTTCGGGAAGATCCACCTGGTCAACAACAACGCCGGCGTCGAGGGATACCTGGACGGGCCGATCTGGCAGGCGACCGCCAAGGACTGGGACTGGACGCTCTCGGTCAACCTGATGTCGGTGATCTACGGCATCCGGACGTTCGTGCCCCGGATGCTGGCGCACGGCGAAGCCGGGCACGTGGTCAACACCTGCTCGATGACCTCGGTGATCGCCGCGACCAACATGTACGGCATCTGCAAGCACGCCATCCTCGCGATGACCGAGGTGCTGGCGGCGGACCTGCAGGCGGCCGGGGCCAACATCGGCGCCACCGGGCTCTGCCCGGGGATCATCGCGACGAACCTGTTCCACGGCTCACGGAACCGGCCGTCGGCGCTGACCAACGAAGGTGGCATGTCGTCATCCGGCGCCGACCTGCGCGAGAAGATGCACGCCACGCTGTCCAAGGGCATGCCGCCGTCGGAGGTGGCCGACCTGCTGGTGACGGCGGTCAAGGAGAACAAGCTCTACCTGCTCACCGACCACGAATGGGACACCCGGGTCATCGCCCGGCATGAGGCGATCATGGCCGGGGCGGTCGGCCCGGCCAGCACCGGAATGCTAGACGCGGAGGGCGTTCGATGAGTGTGAAGTACGGTCTCGAAGGAAAGGTCGCGGTCATCACCGGTGCCGCTAACGGCTTCGGTCTCGCGGTCGCGCAGCGGCTGTCCGACGAGGGCGCCAAGCTGGTGCTCGTCGACAGAGATGCCCAGGGGCTGCAGGCGGCGGCGGATAAGCTCGGCGGTCTCCCAGTTGTCGCCGACGTGTCGCAGGAGTCCGAGGTGGACGGGTACGTCCAGGCCGCGGTCGACGCGCACGGGCGGATTGACCTGTTCTTCAACAACGCGGGCATCGAGGGCCGGATGGCACCGATGACCGAGCTGTCGGTGGACGACTTCGACCGAGTGTGGAAGGTCAACGCCCGCGGCGTGTTCATGGGCCTGCGCGCGGTACTGAAGGTGATGAAGCCGCAAGGCTCGGGCGTCATCGTCAACACGGCGTCCATGGCGGCGATCAAGGGCGCGGCGACGTTCTCTCCCTACATCGCCTCCAAGCACGCGGTGCTGGGGCTCACGAAGTCGGCGGCGCTGGAGGGAGCGCCGTACGGCATCCGGATCAACTGCGTCGCTCCCGGCCACTTCGACACCCGGATGGGCCGTGACCTGACCCACCAGATCAACCCGGATGACCCGGACGGCGTCTTCCGCGCGGTCGGGGAGTCGGTGCCCTACGGCAAGCGCTACGGCACCGCGGCCGAGGTCGCGAACATGGTGCTGTGGCTGCTGTCGGATGAGTCGGAGTACGTCTCCGGATCCCTGCACCTGATCGACGGCGCGCTCAACGCCGGCTGACGTAGCAGTACGCGAAGTGGCCGGACCCGTGCGGGTCCGGCCACTTGCGTTTCCGGGTCGTGGCTTCCCGGTTACCGGGTGACGGTCACCGTGACCGAGCCGGTCACGCCGCCGGACAGCACGCTGATCGTGGCGGTCCCCGCGGAGCGGGCATGCACCTGCCCGGTCGACGGGTTGACCGCGGCGACCCGCGGGTCGCTGCTCGACCACAGGTGCGACGCCGGGTTGGCGATCGGCACCTGGAGCGCGGCGAGGTCGTCGCCGGTCGGCGTGGTCCCGGTGGCGGTGAGCAGTTCCTTTTCGCCGACCGTCAGGCTGGGCTGCGGCGCGGTGATGGCGATGCTGTCGAGCACCGGCTGGAAGGCGAACTGGATGGTGCCGTCCGGCAGGAAGTGGAACAGCGCGTAGTTGTAGAAGCCGCCCTGGTCAACCGTCGCATAGGCGGGGACACCTGCGTCCGCGACGGTGAAGTTCGGCAGCCCGTTCGGATCCTGGGTGCCGTCTGGGTCCAGGATCTGCTCGGCCAGGCCGCGAGCGTGGCCGAACAGCAGGATTACGTGCTGCCATGGGTGGGTCCGCTGGTAGTTCTCGGCTATCTGCTCGTACATCTGCGCCTCGTACCGATCAGAGAACTGGCTGTTCGCGATCGGGTGCGGGTCGTAGGCCGGCATGTGGGTGAGCAGGATGATGTCCTTCGCCGTGCTCGAGCTCAGCTGCGAGACCAGCCAGGCGTACTGCTCTTCCATCGGCACCTGGAACGGGTCAGAGGCGAGCAAGCCGCCGTTGGCGCTATCGGTCTCGATCACCTCGGCTGGACCGTCGGTGTAGGTGTAGTGCGTGGGACCGAAGAGGGCCGTCCAGTTCTCATCCTCCGGGTCCGCGCCCTGGCCGATCTCGTGGTTGCCGACAGCGTCGTGGAACGGCAGCCCGAAGGACTGCAGCTCCTGGTAGCCGTATTGCAGGTCGGCGACCGTGCCATCGTCGGTGAGGTCGCCGTTGACTTGGATCATGTTGGGCGCGGCGACCGACGGCAGCGCCTTGATGTCCGCGTTGATCGCGTTGGTTACCACCGACCCGGTGGTGTCGTGGTCGGCGGCGATCAGATGGTCGTCATCCCAGTCGGCGAGCGTCGTTCCGCCGGGGGCGAACTGCGCCGGGCTGCCCTTGAACTGTAGCCACGGCGGGTTCTTCGGGATGGCGGTGTAGGTGGGCGTCACCGGCGGCCGCGGCGAGTACAGCCCTTCCAGGTCGGCCACGTAGATGTCGCCGGTCAGGTTGACCGACGGGTCGATGACCAGGAAGTCGAGGAAGCTCAGCGTAAGCGGCAACTGCGCGCCCTCCGGCACTTGCGCTTCGATGAGCTCCCAGCCGTTGTAGGTGACGGCGGTGGGATAAAAGGTGTCGGTCTGTCCGTTGACCTCTGTCCATGCCTCCGCGAAGGTGAGCGCCCCGTGGGCGAGCGGGGCCGCCGGGGTGCCGCCGATGCCCTTGATCCACAGGCCGATCGCGTTCGGAGGCAGCCCGTTGGCCGCGTTGCCGACGGTCACGTTGTAGCTGCCCTTCGGGAAGAACACCACCTGCGAGACGCCACTGGCCGCTGGAATCGAGTAGTGCACGTCCATCGAACCCGCATCGCCGGGCTGGGCGATCTCGGTGGCCGACTCGCTGAGCGTGGCGGTAGAGCCGTTGGTCAGGTTGAGCGCCCAGTTGCTGGTGTCGGTCATCGGGTCGACAATCGTGGCCGAGCTGCCGACCGCCACCGAGGCGGTCGCGCTGCGCCCGTCAGCCGTCGCGGTAACGGTGGCTAGGCCGTCGCCGGTCGCCGTGGCGGTGAACAGGCCGCCGGCGCTGACGGCGCCCAGGCTGGCCGGCGACACCGTCCAGGTGGCATCCTGCGGGGTCATCGTCAGCGGGATCCCGCCGACCGAGCTTCCGGTCACGCTGAACTGCTGGGTGCCGCCGTTGTCCAGGTCGGGCTCGGTCGGGGAGATGCTCAGAGCCTCCGGCTTGTCCGTAACCGTGAGCGGCTCCCGGGATACCGCGTCGCCCGCCTTGACGATCAGCATGCCAACCCCCGGGTGGCGTCCGGCCGTCAGTGTCAGGCTGGCGGCTGTGCCGCTGCTCGTCGGGCTGCCGGTGACCGTGGCCAGGTCCGCGGGTTCGACCGAGACCGAGACTGGCGTGGCGGCCGGATTGCCCTCGGCATCGGTGGCGTAGGCGCTGACCTGCTCTGACGTCCCGGCCAGCATAGCCATGGGCTTGCCGTTGTTGACGACGGCACGGACGGCCGCACCGGGTGCGGCCTCGGTGGAATACAGGAACAGGCCGTTTGCCACCGGCCGTTCGGCTCCGTCGGACGGCGTGTTCAGGACGCTGACCTGCGGCTGGCCGGGGAGCCTGGCTACCATCTCGGCGGATCCGCCGGAGTCGAACTCGATCGCGTTGTACGCGCCGTGGGCGAGCATCCACTGGGCGAACTGCGGCCGGGTCAGTCCGACGGCCACATTCTCGCTCTCCCGGCCGTCGAAGACGGCCTCGATCGCGTGCGTGCCGTCCTTGCTGACGCCGATCCCGACGATCGGATAGTTGACGTTGTTCTCGCCGCCGCCCTCGACCGGAACGGCCATCGCGCCGTTCTGCGCGAGGTACGCGCCGCCGCTGACGGCGGACTGGACCTGGCCGATGGCGTAGGGGGCCAGCGAGTACGAGACCGTGACACTGTCGCCCGCCTGCATCTTCTGCAGCCACGTCGAGTCGGCCGTACCCCGGCGCGCGATCAGGTCCTCTTGCCCGGCGGCAACCTGCGGCAGTGACGTCTGGCTTGTCTTGATGCTGTTGATGGTGATGGTCGAGCCGCTCGCGGTGCTGCTGGTCACGGTCGCGTTCACGATCGTGGAGGCGCCGATGGACACCGCGCCGAGGTACGGGGTAACCAGCGTGAGGTTGTTCTGGTCGATCCGGTTGAGCGCGGTCAGCGGGTTGCTGGCACCCGTCGTCGTGTCGTCGACGGTACCGCTGAACGTCTCGGTGGCCATCTCGATCTGACCGGTGTTCAGCACCTCAAGGTCGTAGGGCCAGGAGGCGACCGGGCTGGCCTCGAGGGTGCCGTCCTGGATGAGCATGCCCATCGGCTGGCCGGTGGTGTTGATGGCGAAGAAGTCCGAGTTCACGCCCGCGATGGCGCCGGTGCGGTTGGCCATCGAGGAGATCACCTCGTCGGACGGGTCGACCAGCTTGTTACCGGCCTCGACCGCACCGAAGCGCAGGTTGGTGTTAGTCAGGTCGATGTTCATGATCTGGGCCTGCTGCGCCCCGGCGACCGTCTGGTATTTCTCGGTGTACCACTGGGCGCCGCTGGTGATGGTCTGCGGGCGGGTGGACTGCTCGCCTACGACCTGGGGCCAGTAGGTGGGGGTGGGCGGCAGCCAGGGCCGGCTGTCGGCGGTTGTCGTGATGGCCGTCTCGCTGGCTGGGCTGACCGCGTGTGCACTGCCACCCGTGGGGGTCGCATGTGCACTGCCACCTGTGGTGGCCGCTGCCGCGACAACGCCTGCCGCGCAGATTACGGCCAGGATCGCGCAAGCTTGTGCCCGCATGGTTCTCCTGTTCCGCGACGTGAACAACGTTGTCATCAGAGCAAACTCAGCGGAACATAAACCGACAAACGGGTGCACATAATCTGGCCGATTGCTGGCGGCATAGAGTGTCCCTGGCTAGCAGGAACGGCGACGGGGGGCTGACGGGGGGCTACGGTGTACCGGGCAATCTATGCGGCTGTGCTGCGCCACATACCGCCAGAGGCAGCGCACCTGGGCGCGTTCTGGCTGATCCGTCTGGTGGTGGCCGTACCGGGGATCGGCTGGGTGCTGCGGCGTTTTCTGGCGCCGCGCGATCCCGCGCTGCGGGTGCACGCGCTCGGACTCGACTTTCCGGGACCGCTCGGGCTGGCTGCCGGGTTCGACAAGAACGGCGAAGGGGTGCTCGGGCTGGCCGCCCTGGGGTTCTCGTTTATCGAGGTCGGCACCGTCACCGCGCGGCCGCAGCCGGGCAACCCCAAGCCGCGGATGTTCCGCTTCACCGGTGAGCGCGCCCTGGTCAACCGGATGGGGTTCAACAACGACGGCGCGGCCGCGCTCGCCGCCAGACTGCGCATGGTGCGCGCCCGGACCGGATACCGGCCGGTCATCGGGGTGAATATCGGCAAGACCAAGGTCGTCCCCGAAGACGAAGCCGTCGCCGACTACGCGACAAGCGCTCGCCTGGTCGCGGACGTGGCCGACTACGTTGTCGTCAACGTCAGCTCCCCCAACACGCCGGGGCTGCGGAACCTGCAGGCGGTCGGCAAGCTCCGGCCCATCCTGACCGCGGTCCGCGCGGCGATGGATGAAGCCTCGCCGCGACGCCGGGTGCCGCTCCTCGTCAAGATCGCACCGGACCTCGCCGACCCCGACATCGATGCCATCGCGGACCTGGCGCTTGAGCTGTCCCTTGACGGCATCATCGCGACGAATACGACAATCTCCCGGGAGGGCCTGGCGGACGGTGCCGCGGTCGCCGAGGCCGGCCCTGGCGGCCTGTCGGGGGCGCCGCTGAAGCAGCGCTCCCTGGAAGTCCTCACCCGGCTGTACGACAAGACGGGCAAGCGGCTCACCCTGATCGCCGCCGGCGGCATCGAGACCCCGGCGGACGCTGAGGCCCGCCTCGCGGCCGGCGCGACCCTGCTGCAGGCCTACACGGCCTTCATCTACGAGGGCCCCTTCTGGCCAGGGCGCCTCCAGCGCGGGCTGGCCGCCCGCATGCGCCCGGCCGACCTGTGACAGTACTCACCTGTGGCGGGCCCGACCGGTGATAATCCGGGCTTCGGTCACCGTGCTGCGACCACAAGCCGCAGCTAACAGTTGTGTCCGCCGGGACAACAGACCAGTATCGGTTGGCTGCCGGTCTTGCCTCACGGCAGCGGGCGTATCAGTCTCGGTAGTGTGTCAGAGCAGACTGTTTCCCGACCGGACAGCATCCCGGCGCCTGAGCCGGGGCTCACCCCGGAGACCATTGTCGCGCGCGCCAAGGCGCTGATCCCCGAGATCCGTGCGCAGGCGGACGAAGCGGAGCGAATCGGCAGGCATGTGCCCGAGCTCGACGCCAAGTTCGTCGAAGCCGGGTTCTACCGGATGCTCCAGCCCAAGCGCTTCGGCGGCTACGCCTTCGACATGAAGACCTACTGGCAGGTCATCATGGCCGTCGCTGAGGGTGACGCGGGGACCGCGTGGGGGCTCTGCCTCGGCGCGCACCACGCGCAGGGACTCGGCTCCTGGTTCCCCGAGGAGGGGCAGAAGGAGCTGTTCGGACCTACCGGGAACTTCAAGTGCCCGCACCGCGCCGCGCCGATGGGCACCGCAACACCAGTCGACGGCGGGTACGTCGTCAAGGGGCAGTGGGACTACTGTTCCGGCGTCGGGCACGCCACCCACTTCATGTGCAACACGCTCATCCCCGGCCGCGAGACCGAGGGAGTGCTCACGATCTGCACCCCGATCGAGAACGTCACCGTCATCCCCGACTGGGGTAACGGCTACATCATCGGGATGAACTCCTCCGGGTCGAACAGCGTGCGGGTGGACGACGTTTTCGTCCCCGAGCACTGCACCTGCTCGGGAAACTGGACGCGGAACACCGACCGGGCCGCCCCCGGCATGTACCTGCACGACGACCCGATGTTCTGCGGGCGGATCTACGCCATGTATCACGCGGGCCTGGTCATCCCGGTGATCGGCGCGGCCAAGGGCGCGCTGTTCGAGTACGAGAACATCCTGCGGACCAAGAAGACGTATTTCGCCCCGATCGTCCCCCGCTACACCGTCGAGGAGTACCAGCGGCACTACGGCCAGGCGCGGGCGCTCATCGACTCCGCCGAAGCGATCATCATGGATTGCGGCGAGAGGTACACCGAACTCGCAGAGCGCTGGCACCGGACCGGCGAGCCGTTCACCCGCGAGGACGACGCCGCGATGTTCTCGATGATCCAGCTCGCCGCCCGGATGGCTGTCGAGGCCACGAACGAACTGTTCGGCGCGGCCTCGTCCTCAGCCGCCAAGCGCGGCACCGCGATGCAGCGGCACTTCCGTGACGCTGCCGTCTACCTCGGCCACATCGCCGCCCGGCACGACGTGGTCGCCACCGAAGTCGCACGGATCCACTTCGGCCTGCCCGACAGCCTGTTCTAGGACCCGCTGAGCTCTGCTTCCCCCCTGCCTTAAGGAGACAACTCCATGAGCCGACGCGCCACACCGCCGTTCCGCGCCGACCACGTCGGGTCCCTGCTGCGGCCGGCCGCGCTGCTCGCCGCGCGTGAAGCCTACTTCTCTGGAAAACAGAGCGCGGCCGGGAAGATCGACGCCGCCGCACTGGCCGCGGTCGAGGACGACGCGATCAGGGATGCCGTCAAGCTGCAGGAGGAGGTCGGCCTGCAGTCCGCAACCGACGGCGAGTTCCGCCGGGAGCAGTGGCACTCGGACTTCCTGTATGCGATTGGCGGTATCGAGAAGGGCGCGCTCGGCGCACCGCTGCCCGTATACAAGAAGGACGGGCAGATCACCTGGACGCCGAACGCCACCGAGATCACCGGGAAGATCCACCTGGAAACCCCGATCTTCGGTGACCATTTCACGTTCCTCAAGCAGACGGTCACGGTGGCCACTCCGAAGCTGACAGTGCCCTCGCCGTCTATGGCGCACTTCCGCGTCAACCTGTCCAAGTCGCCTTATCAAGACCAGGACGAATTCCGCGCGGACGTCGCCGCCGTCTACGCCGCCGAGGTCGCCGCGATGTATGAACTCGGCTGCCGGTACCTCCAGTTCGACGACACGATCTTCGCGTTCCTCAACGACCCGCAGTGGCGGGCCAACGCAAGGTCCACCGGCATGGACCCGGACAAGGCGCACGAGATCAACGTCGGCGTGATCAACACTGCTCTGGCGAACAAGCCGGCGGACATGAAGGTCACCCTGCACATGTGCCGCGGCAACTACCAGTCCGCGTGGTTCTCTTCCGGCGGGTACGACTTCGTCGCCGAGGGCACCTTCGGCGGGCTCAAGGTAGACGGCCTCTTCCTCGAGTACGACGACGAGCGGTCGGGAACGTTCGAGCCACTGCGGTTCGTGCCCGATGACCAGATCGTGGTGCTCGGCCTGATGACCACGAAGACGCCAGAGCTGGAGTCGAAGGACACCCTCAAGCGGCGGATCGATGAGGCCGCCAAGTACGTGGACGCCGACCGGCTGTGCATCTCCGGGCAGTGCGGGTTCGCCTCCACCGTCGAGGGGAACGCGCTGACCATCGATGAGGAGCGGGCCAAGCTCGAGCTGCTCGTCGAGACCGCCCAGGAAGTCTGGGGTTAGTGCTATGAGCGAGGGGCCGAAGGCGAGCCCGGAAAGCACAGCTCCGCTCGTCATCGCGGAGCAGGGGCACTTCTTCACCGGACTGCAGACTTCCACCGGGCCGGCCGGCACGAGTGTGTACGGGACGCATGTGCAGTACCAGATACCGCGGTCCGTTCGGGAAAATCTGGTTCTCGTTCATGGCGGTGGCGGTCAGGCCCTCGACATGCTCACCACTCCGGACGGGCGGCCCGGCTGGGCGACCCTGTTCCTGCGCGACGGCTTCGCGGTGTACACCGTGGACCGGCCGGGACTGGGGCGGTCACCGTACCACCCGGATGTCTACGGGCCGCCCGGGCCGCCCGCGGTATACGACGGGTTCGTGGCGGGGTTCGCCGGGCCCGCGCCGGCCGGATTCCCGCCGCACACGCAGTGGCCGGGCAGCGGTGACCGGGACGATCCGTCCCTGGCCACCTTCCTCGCCTGGCAGGAGTCGTCCCCCGGCGACATCGTGCGAGCGCACGAGGACATGCGGGTCGGCGCGGTCGGGCTGCTGGACCGGATCGGGCCGTCGGTGCTGCTCACGCACTCGTTCGGCGGCGGGTTCGGCTGGCTGGCGCTGTCCGAGCGGCGATCGCTGGTGAAAGCCGTCGTGGCCGTGGAGCCGGCCGGGCCGCCGTTCGTGACGCTGCCTGGACTCGGCACGTTCTCGCACGGCCTGACGCCCGTGGCGCTGTCCTTCGGGCCGGCGGCGGCAGACGGCAAGCTCGGCGGGATGCCGATCGCGCTCGTGACCGCGGAGTCGTCGCCGATCGGGCAGGCCGGCCAGGCAACCGCGGAGTTCCTGCGGTCCTGCGGGGCGGAGGTCGACGAGATCCGCCTCGGCGAACTCGGAATTCACGGTAACGGGCACGCGATGATGCTGGAAAAGAACAACGCCGAGATCGCGTCGCTCATCACGGACTGGATTATCAAGCACACGTAGCGGTTTTCCGCTCGGTTACCTTCCGGAGGTTTCCCGCCAATGAGCAAGGTGATGTCGGCGGCCGAGGCCGTCGCGGACATCGAGGACGGGGCCAGCATCGGCATCGCGGGGTTCGGCCTGTCCCACCGGTATCCGTCGACGCTTATCTCGGCGCTTGGCGAAAAGGGAACGCGGGGTCTGACCGTGTACTGCAACGGTCTGGGTCAGCCCGGGTTCCCGACCGGGCACCTGCTCGCCGACAACCATCAGATCGCGCGACTCGTGACCTGCTTCTCCGCGCGGCCTGGCGTGGTTTCCGAGGCCGAGAAGCAGATCGCGGCCGGCGAGATGCAGCTGGAGATGGTGCCCCAGGGAACGCTGGTGGAGCGGATGCGGGCCGGCGGCGCCGGCCTCGCCGCCGTCTATACCCCGACCGGGTACGGGTCCGAGATCGCGGACGGCAAGGACGTCAGGTACTTCGACGGCAAGCCGTACGTGCTTGAGCGGGCCATCACGACGGACGTCGCGTTCATCAGGGCGGCGCGTGCCGACCATTTCGGGAACGTGGTGTTCAAGGGCGGCTCGCAGAACTTCAACGTGTCGTTCGCCAAGGCCGCGACGGTGACGATCGTGGAAGCGGAAGAGATCGTGCCGACCGGTGCGATCGCGCCCCATGAGGTGGACCTCCCCGGGGTCTTCGTGACGCGCGTGGTGCCGATCACGGTGGCGATGGACATCAGGAACCTGCCGCAGCGGGTGAACAGGCCCGCGTCGTCCGCGAAGGACTACCTCGGCAAGCCGGCCTTGACCCGGGCGGAGATCGGGCGGCGGGCAGCGGCACTGCTGCCGGACGGCGCGGTGGTGAACCTTGGCGCGGGGCTGCCGGTACAGGTGGCCAACTGGGTCACCGACCGGCCGGTGGTGCTGCACGCGGAGAACGGGCTGCTCAACTACGGCGGGTTCGCGTCCGCCGAAGAGTTCGATCCCGACCTGCACGACGCCGGCGGCCAGTTCATTACGGTGCGGGACGGGACGTCGTTCTTCGATTCGGTCACCTCGTTCGAGATCGCGCGGGGCGGACGGCTGTACGCGGTGGTGCTTGGCACGTATCAGGTCGGCGGTAACGGTGACCTGGCTAACTGGTCCGCGCCCGGGATGATCGGCGGGGGTATCGGCGGGGCGATGGACCTAGTGGCGGGCGCGCAGCACGTGTTCGTAACACTTGAGCACACCGACTCGAAGGGCCGGCCCAAGCTGGTCGAGACCTGCTCGCTCCCGCTCACCGCACCGAACTGCGTGGATGCGATCATCACCGACCTCGCGCTGCTGCGCCGGCCGTCGCGGTCCGCGCGGTTCACTCTCGAGGAGATCGCGGCCGGATTCACCGTGGACGAGGTGCTGTCGCTGACCGGCATGACGGTCGAGGTGGCGGACCAGGTACGCGTGATGCAGGAGTCCTGGATCTGACAGCTGATGAGCCCGGCGGCCGACAGGCCGCCGGGCTCATTCCTTGCCTGGCACTTGCCTGCCGAGGCCGGACAGGGCTACTTAGTGAGACCGAGCAGCCGGGCCGCGTTGTCCTTGAAGATGCCCGGCTTGACCTCGTCGCGGATCGCGATCTTCTCCAGATCGGACATCCAGCGCTCCGGCGTCAGGACAGGGAAGTCGGTGCCGAACAGGACCTTGTCCTTGAGGAGCGTGTTCGCGTACTGGATGAGGATCGGGGGGAAGTACTTCGGCGACCACCCGGACAGGTCGATGTAGACCTGCGGCTTGTGGGTGGCGACGGACAGCGCCTCCTCCTGCCAGGGGAAGCTCGGGTGGGCGAGGATGATGGGCATGTCGGGGAAATCGACGGCCACGTCGTCGAGGTGCATCGGGTTGGAGTAGGCCAGCCTGATGCCGCCGCCGCCCCGGGTACCGGCGCCCGCGCCGGTCTGGCCGGTGTGGAACAGGGCCGGCAGACCCGCCTCGGCGATCACCTCGTACACCGGGTAGGCGATTCGGTCGTTCGGGTAGAACGCCTGGCTGCTCGGGTGGAACTTGAACCCCTTGACGCCGTACTCCTCGATCTGCCGCCGGGCCATCCGGACCGCCTCAGCGCCGCGGGCCGGGTCCACTGAGCCGAACGGGATGAGCACGTCGGTGTGCTCGCGGGCCCGCTCGGCGATCTCTTCCGGAGTGGCGCGGGCCGGGTCTTCCGGCGCGTCCTTCTGGTCGATGGTGAACGTCACCGCGGCCATGTTCCGTTCCCGGTAGTACGCGGCGAGGTCATCGACGGTGAACGCCGCCGCCGCCGTCTTGAAGTACGCGGCCATGGCAGCGAGGTGCTCGTTGTCCTCGGGCTTGACCGGGGGCGCGTTAACCGACCGGTGCACGTGCGTGTGCACGTCGATCGCGACAAGACTGTCGATGTCCATGGCCGTGATTATCCCGGCGGCATTTGCGCCCGTCATGAAGTGATCACGCCAATTTCAGGCGTCGTCAACTTGTGGCCGGGGCCGGGAGGTGCGGGATTATGCCCTGTTGATCCGGCTCTCTGCTACTGGGCGGGGCGCCTGGCCTCGACGTAGACCGAGCCGCCGGACTTGGTGGCGAGTTCGATCGCCGTGCCGACCAGGCCAACAGGAAGCGCCAGCACGCCGGCGGCCAGGGCATAAAGACGACGGGCCGGGCCCTGCGCGCTCTGCTGTGCCTCGGAGCGGCGGATTGCGTCGTACAGGTCCGGGCGCCCGGGGAGCTGGCGAGCCAGCCCGTGCAGCCAGCCGAAGAGCACCTGGCCGCCACGCAGGTAGCTAACCCGCTCGACGGTGAACCCGAGCTCCTCAAGCTGTGACACCAGCGCGGTGGGGGTGATGTGCACGAGGTGACGGGGCAGGTCGAGCGCGAGCCATTGATCGCCGAACAGCCGGGCCTGCAAGCTCGCAGCATTGGGCACTGCGACCACGAGCATCCCCCCGGGGGCCACCAGGGACGCGGCGTGCCGCAGCGAGCGGACGGGCCTGCGGACATGCTCAAGGGAGTGCCAGAAGATGACGGCCGACCACGACCCCGTCATGTCCTCGAGCTCGGTTGCGCGGATGTGCGGGCTGGTACCCGTGTAGTACGGGTCGACACCGACGGCTTCCCTGCCCTGCTTGCGGAAGGCGCCGACAAGCGTCCCGTCACCCGCACCGACGTCGAGCACCGGCCCGCCTGGCAGCACGCGGTTCAGCTTGGTCGCCAGCGCGGACCGGGTCCGGGCGAGCACCTTGTCGCCCAGGCCGGAGAACCGGCCGCCCTCGGGGCGGTACCAGACGGCGTACGCCGCGCCGAGCTGCTCGTCGCTCGGCCACGGCGAGGTGGTGGCCACGCCGCACCGGGCGCACTTGATCCGGCCAGGACGGTGCTCATCGCCGCCGTCGAAGACGTGCCCGCACCACGCGCACTCGGTCGCCGCCGGCGCCTGGGTCCGCGCGTAGGCCACGGCCGGGTTAGCCGTCGGCGAGTGGACACTACGGTCCGCATCGGAGTCAAGACGGAACGTCGGATTCGTCGATGGCAATGAGGTCGCCCCTTTTATGGCCGAACGGCAATCAGCGCGCATTACTTTACCTGCGGCGTCACCCATGCGCGTGCAACATATCACCGAAGGGACACATTACCGTCCTGGTATCCGTCGCTGAACGGCGCGCCGCGTCCGACGGTGACATAGGGTTTTCGCATGCTTGGCAGCGACAGGCCCGGTGCCTCCGGGGAGATAGCGAGTGCCGGACTTGTCGGGACGCCCGAACCTGATCCGGCGCAGCCCGGACGGCAGGTAACGAATCCGGCCGTGCGGCGAGCTGCGGAGGCGCTTGCCTGGGTGGCCGGGGCAGCGGCCGTTCTCTCCCTGCTGATGTTCATCGCTCGCGCCGACGTGCTGGCCTCGGACGCCGCCAACAACGGGCTGCAATCGTGGGACTTGCTGCACGGGAACCTCACGCTGCACGGCTGGATCCTCGGCGACGTCACGTTCTACACGTTCGAGCTGCCGCTGATC
>Ga0123356_10001132_pt1 | contig 29561 bp, 28 predicted proteins | sample TergutEmb28metaG_2_FD_92546 | JGI IMG/M metagenome (GOLD analysis project Ga0123356, IMG submission 92546) | Embiratermes neotenicus P3 segment gut microbial communities from Petit-Saut dam, French Guiana - Emb289 P3 | ecosystem: Host-associated > Arthropoda: Insects > Digestive system > Gut ...
CGGTGGGCTTGGCACCGTGTCAGTCTGCACCGCGTCAGTCCTATTAGCGGAGAGTGGCGATGAGCACGAAGTCGCCGTTGCCGTCCGGCACGTGCGCGATCGTGCCCCCCGCCAGGGTGACCATTTCCTCCAGGCTTACCAGGCCTAGCCCTGCCCCCGGCAATTCGGCGGCGGGGGAACCGCCGACCGGCAGCTTGTTGCGGACCGTCACCCGCAGTCCCTGGCCCGGGCGGCCGGACAACGAGACCGTGGCCGCCGTCCCGTTTGCGTGCTTGCTCACGTTGGTCAGCGCCTCGCGCACGATCCGGTAGGCGTCCCGGCCAAGCGGGCCAGGGGCCGCGTCCGGATCGTCGATCCCCATGTCCAGCTTGACGTTCAGCCCCGCCTGACGGTATCCGTCGACCAGGTGCTTGATGTCGCCCAGCTTCGGCTGCGGGCTGTGCGGTGCCTCGGCGTGGTCGGTGTCGCGCAGCACGCCGATGATGTCGCGCAGCTCGGTCAGTGCCTGCCGGCCAGTCGACCTGATCAGCCCGGCGGTCTCCCTGACCTCCGCCGGCGGCAGGTCGGGCCGGACCTCAAGCGCTCCGGCGTGCAGTGCCATCAGCGAGACCCGGTGCGCCAGCACGTCGTGCATCTCGACGGCGATCCTGGCCCGCTCCGCCTGGCGGGCCTGCTCCGTCATCAGGTCCCTGGTCGCCTCCGCCTGCCTGACCTGCTCGTGCAGCGACTCGACCAGGCCGCGGCGGGCACGGAAGTACATCCCGAGGGCCACGACCGCCACGTTGTAGGACAGGAACAGGGCGGCCGCCGCCCACCAGGGATAGGTGATCCACAGCAGGCTGAAGCCGATGAGCGCGACCTGGTGCGCCACGGCTACGGCGACCACCACCCACGGCCGGCCGCGGAGGCTGAGGTTGAAGAGCGAAGCAATGCTGGCGACCTGAGCGGAGCGCGCCAGGACCATCGGGGCGATTATCGCGATCGCGACCCCGGTCGGCCAGCGCCGCCGGAACCAGAGCATGGCGGACGCGAGGGCGCCGAGCGCCGCGTCAACGCCGGCGGCAAGCGGCGCGGGCCCGTGAACCCAGCCCGCCCCCTGGGTACCCCAGTTTGTGAGTAGCACGATCAAGTCGGCCGCGGCGGTCAGCAGCACCCAGGCCAGGTCGGTCATCTGGTCCGCACGGCTGCTCGGCGCGCGCTCGTCCGCGCTGTCGTTCGCCACGGTCCCCAGCGTAGGCGCGATCCGCCGACGCCGGCATCCCCCGCAGGTCTGCCGCGGACCCCTACGAAAGTAGGCCCTCGCCGCCCCGGCGAGTACCCGTCCGGCCCCCAGCGGTCTAGACGCGCCGCCGATGTGCCGGACAGGGCCGCCCCGGCAGCCTGGAGCCATGATCAAAGCAACCGCACTCACCAAGCGCTACGGACGGGTCGCCGCGGTAGACGGCGTCACGTTCACCTGCGAGCCGGGCACCATCACCGGGTTCCTCGGCCGCAACGGCGCAGGCAAATCCACCACGCTGCGCATGATCACCGGCCTGACCCGGCCGGACTCCGGCAGCGCGACCATCGCGGGCAAGCCGTTCGCCGAGTTGCCGAACCCGGCACGGACGGTCGGCGCCCTGCTCGACGCCGCCGCTTTCCGCAACGGCCGCACCGGGCGCGAGACCATGCGCATCGCGTGCACCGTGACCGGCGTGCCCCGGGCCCGGGCCGACGAACTCCTCGACGCCGTTGACCTGGCCAGGGACGCCAACCGCCTGGTCGGCGGCTACTCCCTGGGCATGCGGCAGCGGCTCGGCCTCGCTCACGCGCTCCTCGGCGACCCGAGCGTGCTGATCCTCGACGAGCCGGCCAACGGGCTCGACCCGGAGGGCATCGCCTGGATCCGGACGCTGCTGCGCGACTTCGCCGACCGCGGCGGCACGGTGCTGCTGTCCAGCCACCTGCTGGCCGAGGTGCAGGCCACCGTCGACCGCGTGGTGATCATCGACCACGGCCGGGTCGTCGCCAGCGGCACGCAGCACAACCTGCTCGCCGGGAGCGGGAAGTCCCTCGAAGAACTGTTCCTGTCCCTGACCAGCACTAAGGAGAGGGCGTCATGACCACGGGAACCATGATTCCGTTCAGTAACCTTTACCGGGCGGAAGTCCGGAAGGCGACGGATACCCGCGCAGCCCGCTGGCTGCTGGGGGTGACGGGGCTGCTCACGCTCGCAGCGGCGGCGGTGCCGGTGGCGTTCCCGCACGCGGTCACGCAGAACCGGGCCTCGTTCCTGACCTGGTCCGCGCTCGGCCTGACCCGCCTGCTGCCGATCGCGCTCATCCTCGCGATGGCCGGGGAGTGGAGCGAGCGGAACTCGCTGACGACCTTCACGCTTGAGCCCCGGCGCGGCCGGGTGCTGGCTGCCAAGGTCGCCGCCGGGCTCGGACTCAGCGTGATCGGCCTCGCCTTGTCCGTCGCCAGCGCCGAGCTCGGCGTTGTGGTCGCGGACGCGGCCGGGCGGCACGTGGCCTCCGGCTGGAACTGGGCCGAACTGGCCGGGGTCGCCGCCTACATCATGCTGAGCAGCGGGATCGGCATTGCGCTTGGCAGCGCGGTGCACAACACGGCGGCCGCGATCGTTACCTACTTCGCGCTCGCCGTCGCCAGCAGCCTGCTGCTGATCCCGGCCGCGCAGCGGATCGGCAACTGGGTGAACACCACCACGACCTTCGGCTGGGTGCTCAGCGGTGCCTGGTCGGGCCACGGTGCCCAGATCGCCACCTCCGCCGCCATCTGGATCGCGCTGCCGCTGGCGATCGGCATCGTCCGCTTCACCAGGCGCGACGTCCACTGAAACGGAAACCCCGGCGGCCGGAGCACCCACCACGGGTGCCCCGGCCGCCGGGGTTTGCGTGCGCACTCCTTGGTTCAGGCCGGTTGCAGCGAATAGCTGAACGGGGCAGCAGCCGCCCCGTTGTCCCAGAGAACTCCAGTGGCCGATCGCCTGCTTAGGGCGAGAGGTAAGTCCCCGCGGGGTCGATTCGCGGTCGGCGACCGCCCGCACTCCGGTTGTTTTCTAACAGAGGTTCTGGTGTAAATTGCGCCCTTGATGCTCGGTGTACCGGGCCCGCACGGCCGCTATGACCTGATCTGCCCTTGCCTCGAGCGCCTCCGCTTCGGCGATGGCCGTGGTCAGGCGATCACGGGCGTCCGGGTCGGTGATGCCGGACAGGTTGGCTGCCACGTTGGTGCGTGATGTGCCGATGGCGGCACTGATGGCCTCGACGGCGGCGGCCAGGTCGGGTGCGATGGAGCGGTTCACGAGCGGCTGGAGCATTTCGGCCAGGTCGAGCAGTCGCGCGGCGGCTGTGATTACCTCGGCTGCCGGTCCGGAGGCAGTGATCAGCGCGGCGGCGATCGCCGCCGACCTGGCGGAACGGTCTTCTTCGGTGTCCTTCGGCAGCTTGTACGCCGCCATGACCGAACCGTACGAGTCGCCGTCCGCGTCCATCAGCGCCGCACATGCGCGGATCAGCCGGTCCGCCTCGGCGACGATCGCGTCAATTGTGTCCGCGTGCGCGACGTGCTTGGGCCCGTTACAGAAGCGGGCGGACATCGCCACCAGCGCGGCCGCCTGCGCGACGTTCAGCGCGGCCGTCGCGCCGCCGCCGGGGGCGGCTGTCCGTTCGGCGAGCTTGTCCAGGTACGAGGCGATCGGCTCGTCCGCCGATCCTGTCTTCACGGGCGTGGTGGGGGCTAGGGTCAGGGCCTGCCGGCGCTGATGCACCGTGAGGTAGCGCAGGCCGTCCGAGCCCGCGGTGAACTGGCGCCGCGAGCGGCGCGGGAGCCAGCAGAGCGAACCGCCGCGCAGCGCGAGAGTGCCATGTTCGGTGGTGAGCTCTCCGGAGCCGGCGAGCACGCAGATCAGCACGTCGACATCCGGCCCGGTGTGCGCGTCAATTGTGCCGTCCGGTGCCAGCGCGATGATGTTTGAGTCGAGGTCCCGCTCTCGCATCTGAAGCTTCCAGAGCACGCCGGCCGTGTCCGGGACGGCGCTGATGGCGGTGACGTCGGCGAGGATGCGCGGCAGCGGCGTGCTGGCGAGCCTAGTGATCCGGATCCGCCAGACCCCTGGTTCCGCAGGCAGGTACTCCCAGGCGTAGCCCGCCGGATGCTCCACCTCGAGCTCGTCGTGCAACTGCCGCGGATCGTGGTCGTCGATCAGGATCAGCGATTCCCCGACCGGCACAGCGGCATACGCCTGGAAAATCGCTGGATGCCTGTCGGGCTCGCGCACCGGCCGCACGTCCAGCTCATGGTCGCCCATCAGGAATGTTCCTCTCGGCTTGCCGATTTTCACAATGCTGATTGTGTAAAAGATACCGCGTGGCGTTCCCGCACGTGACAACACAACGAGCTACCCTTGATGTTGTACAACGGTGTACGATTCTTGTATGGCAGTAATGACGGTCAGCGAGGCCCGGGCCGCCCTCCCGGAGGTGCTCACCCGGGTCGCTCAGGGCGAGGAGATAACGATCACCCGCTACGGGAGTCCGGTCGCCGTCGTGGTCAGGCCTGACATTGTGTGGGGCCAGCCAGGCGCGGAGGGAACCATGGACGAGACGGAAGGGCTCGTGAGGATCGTGCGGGAACGGGCCAGGCGGCACGGGTGCTCGCTTGAGCAGGAGCTTCGAGCGATCCTTGAGGTGGCCGAGAGTGCCCCCGGACCTGCCCCGCTACCGCCGATCCGCCTCGCCACGGTGCGCACCGCCGGGGGATCGACGTGGTCGCGGGAGGAAATCTATGGCCACGAGGGTCGCTGACCTAGTGACGGTTCCTGAGCGGGTGATGCTCGACACGAACGTCCTTCTCGCGGCGACCGACGAGGGAAGAGCGGAACACCGCGACGCACTGACGGTTGTCAACGATTGGGCGGCGAAGCGGACTGACCTATGTACCAGCGGACAGATCCTGCGCGAGTACCTGGCGGTGGCGACGCGCCCCGTCGAGAAGAACGGCCTGGGTCTGCACCTGGCGGATGCAGTTGGGAATGTCCGTGCCATCCGCAAGCGGACCACCCTGCTCAGTGAGGACTCCAAGGTGGCCGACCGCCTGCTCGGCCTGCTCACCGACGTTGATTGCCGGGGTAAGCAAGTACATGACGCCAACCTCGTTGCGACGATGCTCGTCCACGGCTTGGGCGCAATCGTCACCATGAACCTGGAGGATTTCGCCCGGTTCGAACGGCATGTAACCCTAATCCAGCTATAGCCAGAGGCGGGACGTGCCCTGGCCGCGTCGCGAAGGTCGGGGTTACCGCGAAGCGCGGATGTCGCGAAGCAGCCGTTCGTTCGGCAGAGCGGTCTTCTCCAGCAGCAACTCCATGGCGTGCTGGCTGTCCAGCGCCGCGAGGGCGCGCCGCAGGGTGACCACGGCGGCATGCTCGGCCGGGTCCATGAGCAGCTCTTCGCGGCGGGTGCCGGAAGGCACCGGGTCGATCGCCGGGAAGATCCGCTTCTCCGCCAGGTCGCGGCGGAGCCGCAGCTCCATGTTTCCCGTGCCCTTGAACTCTTCGAAGAGCACGTTGTCGAGCTGCGATCCGGTGTCGATCAGCGCCGTGGACAGGATGGTCAGCGATCCGCCCTCTTCGAGGCAGCGCGCCGCGCCGAGGAACGCGCGGGGCGGCTGCAGCGCGGACGCGGCGACGCCCCCGCTGAGGGTGCGGCCGTTGGCGGGCGCGGCGAGGTTGTAGGCGCGACCGAGGCGGGTGAGCGAGTCGAGCATGACGACGACGTCGCGGCCGAGTTCGGCCAGTCGCTTGGCGCGTTCGATGGCAAGTTCCGCGGCGCGGACGTGGTCCTCCGGGGACTGGTCGAAGGTGGAGGAGACGACCTCGCCGCGCACCGACCGGCGCATGTCGGTGACCTCTTCGGGGCGCTCGCCGACGAGCACGAGCATGAGGTGCACGTCGGGGTACGCGTTAGCGATCGCGTGCGCGATCGTCTTGAGGACCGTGGTCTTGCCTGCCTTGGGCGGTGCGACGATGAGGCCTCGCTGCCCCTTGCCGATGGGGGAGACCAGGTCGATGATCCGGGCCGTGGGCGACGGGTCGCCGTCTTCGAGCCGGAACCTCTGGTTCGGGTAGACCGGGGTGAGGTCGTCGAAGTGCGGGCGTTTTCCCGCTCCGGCGGCGGGCTGGCCGTTGACGGTCTGGACGCTGATCAGCGCCCTATCCTGGCGGCCGGCGTTGCCGTTCCTGTTGCTCCCGTTGCGGTTGCCGTTGCCCGGCCCCGCCACGCCCTCGATCAGGTCGCCCTTGCGCAACCCGAATTGACGGAGCTGCGCGGAGGAGAGCTGGAGGTCGCCGGGGGAGCGGCGGTAGCCGGCCGCCCGGAGGTAGCCGCGCCGCTCGTCGACGTCGATGATGCCAGCGACGGGCGTCGTTTGCGCGCCGGGGTCCGATGGCAGGGTTTCCGTGAAAATGCGTTTTTCTGCAGTGCTTGCAGTCATGAGATCTCCCGTCGGTGGAGAGAATTCGGGCAGCCTGAGAAAGACCGGTAACTAGCGCGTTCGAACGACCGCGTTGAATTGCGGGGACGCGCGGAACAGCCGGTCAGCTGCGCCGATACCTATTACTTGGGGTGGCCGCGGAAGCTCGGATCTTCGCTGCCAATGTTTGAGATGCAGGGCCTTCCAGATATGGCGCCTGAGATTCCCCGGGCCGCTCAGATGGGCACCGGTTAGCACCTTCAATATAGCGCCTAACGCCCGGCGATGCCAACGCATTCCCGGCGGGATGATATGACCGGTAGGTGACCGAACCACTGTCAGGCACCGAGCGCACCAGGCACCGCAGGCTCCGGGAGCAGGGGCGGACCGATCAGGGCGCCCTGTTCGCCGTGCTCGCTGCCGGCCTGGTTGCACACCTCGGTGTCGTCGCCGATGGCTGGCCGATGGTTGTGCCGACCAGTTACGGCTTCGACGAGACGACGCTGTACCTGCACGGTTCGGTGGCGAGCGTCAGCCTGCGCGGGGACAGCCCGGTGTGTGTCACGATCACGCTGGCCGACGGTCTGGTGCTAGCCCGGTCAGTCTTCGAGCATGCGCTTAACTACCGGTGCGCGATGATATACGGGCACCCGCGCATCGTGACCGATCCAGCGGAAGTCCTGACTGGGCTTCGCCTGCTCTCCGAGCACATGGCGCCCGGCCAGTGGGGTTACGCCCGCCAGCCGAACAGGAAGGAACTCGCCGCCACCCGGTTGCTTGCGCTCCCGCTCGACGAGGCCTCAGTGAAGATCCGCACCGGCCCGCCCGATGACGCCGACACGCCAGACGCCGAGCTTGGCCTGTGGGCCGGCGAACTGCCGCTAACCGCGACCTGGCAGCCGCCAGTTCCCGACCCCGCGCTGCCTGCGGGCATCGACGTCCCCCCGCACATTGCCGCCCGTGTCGGCGCTCCGACCCGCTAGCCCGCTGGCCGGGGTCAGCGGGGCCGGTACACGTCAGAGCGATGCTCAATCGTCACGATCTCGATCGTCCGGGTTTCTTCGCTTATCCGGTAAATGACGCGGTACTCGCCGCGCCGAGCGGTACGCAAGCCTGCAAGTTCATGGCGCAGCGGCTTGCCGGCGCGGTGGGGACCTTCCGCAAGTGAGCCATAGATGAATTCAACGGCCGCCACGGCAGCCTTCTCCGGTAGCTTTCGTAGCGCACGCTGGCCCGGCGAGGTCCAGGAGACCGCGTATTCCGCGCCGCTCACGACCCGCTGATGATGCGGAGCGCTTCGTCTTTGGTCAGCGGGACGGCGGTGCCCGCGGCGAGTTCGGCGACGGCTTCCCTGATGTCTGCCAGCAGGTCAGCATTCCCCATGACGGCTAGGGTTTCCTCGAGGGATTCCAGGTCGGCAGCACTTACGACCACTGCTGCAGGACGGCCGTGCTTCGTGATCACGACGCGTGCGTGCTCCCGCTCTACCTCGTCGACTACCTCGGACAGGCGGTTCTTCACCTCGGCCAAGGGCATCTGCTCCAGCATTGCCATGGCTATAAGTATAGCCAGATTCCGTGGAAGGTGAGGTGTGTCGAGGCCGGGCGATGTGACGCAGCAGACATTCGTTGGTTGAAATATCAAGATGTCTCTATGCGCTGCAGGCGGATGGTGGTCGTGAGACCGCCCGACGAGCCGGACGGACACCCTTCCGGGTTGGTCACTCGCAGGGGTGCCCGCCAACGACCCGCCGTCTTAGGACACGGGCGACGCTGCAGATGTCAGCGTCATGGAGGTGCTCAGTCATGAAGCTCAGCTCACGGTTCCTGCTCGACAGCCTGTACGTGGTCGCGGGCGCGTTCCTCACCGTTGCCGCCATGGCGTGGTCAGCCGGGCGCGCCGGGTGGACCGCGTTCGGCGTCTCCCTGGGGATCGCCGTCATCGCGGCGGGCAGCGCGGCACTCGTCAAGAAGACGTCACACCGGTTCGGTCACGGGATCATCGCCCTCGTTGCCGTGTGGTCGGTGATCGCGGCTCTGGTCTTCAGCGGGTCACTGCTCACCTGGTTCGTCTTCGGCGACGCGATCGCGGTGGGTGTTCTCGCGCTGGCCGACCTGGCCTCGCACGAGGCGAGCACCGAGCGGGTCGTGCACTCCCTTGAAGTGCGGGACCTGGCAGCTAATCGCTAAGCAGTATGAGCAGTGCGGGGACGGGCCGCGGCCCGTCCCCGCACTTTTTCTGCGGGCGGTCATTCGCCCAGGGCCGCCTGCCCCGCCCCGAGTCAATGCCGGTAGGCCGGCGCCGAGGGACTTCGGCCAGCTGCTGCACGGCTAGGCACGTGTTGAGTCCTGTGCGATTAGGTAATGATTTGTGCCCGTAATTGGTTCGTAAGGGGCAAAGCGCGCGGACGTCCCTAGCCTGGAAACGATGCCTGCGCCTAGCGAACCTCCTCGGCAGCCTTCGGATGACCGGGGCGGCGAGGGGCTGCCGAAAAGGGAGCCGGGGGCGAGTCCCATGGCGGCCGCGGGCGCGAAGGCCGGGAAGTCCGCTGGTCCGGCGGCCGGCGCGCAGTACACGATAAGGCGGCTTGGGACAGCGAGGCTGGGGGCGCGGAGAATCCGGCGCACCGTTGTCCCTGTGGTAATCGTCCTGGTCGCGGTTAGCGGCGTGGCGCTCGCCTCCCTGAACCGTACGGCGGGCCATGCTGGCCACGCGGGCGCGGTGCCGTCCCCGACTTCGGCCCCGCCCAGTGCCCTGCCCGCTTCCTCCGTTCCTGCCAGGCCGCCGTCCCCCTCGCCGGCTGCGTCTAGTCACGGTCCCGTCTCGTCCCTTGAGGTGGCTGGCGTGGGCTGCCCGAGCGATGGCAGCGAGACCGGCACTCCGGATAACGCTCTTACCGGTCCCGGGTGGATGCCCGCCGGCGGTGGCTGGACCGGCAACGGTTGCGACGGCAGCACGCTCTGGACCATGGACCCCAACGGCAATCAGGCCGCTCCCTCGATACTGACCTGGGCGTTCAGTCCAGCGGTAGGGGTCTCGCGGTGCACGCTCGCGGTCTTCGTCCCGACCCAGAACGCCCTGGGCGTGAGCGACTACTCAGTAACCATCGGTCCACCCGCGACCGGCCGGATCGTCGCCGCCGTCCTGGTTCGCCAGGCGGCCGCTTCCGGCCAATGGCTCCCGCTCGGCACCTTCCCGGTGTCAGATTCCCCGCTTGAGATCACGACGGCGCCGGCACCTGGCGCACCGGGACCAGGTCACCACGGTGCGATCGCCGCATCCGCCGCGAGCGCGCGCTGTACCTGACCACGCGACCGCAACCGTCAGGGTTTGCGGGCGACCCCGCAGTAGATGGGGATCCGCTGCCCGGCGTCCGTGAGGCCGACCCCTGGCCGCCAGCGGTTCGGTTGGGTCACGCCAGGCTCCAGGAGCTCAAGGCCGTCGAAGAAGCGAGTGACCTGAGCCTCCGTCCGCGGCGTTACCGGGGTGCCACCGCGCTGGTTGTAACCCTGCATGGTGTTAGTCGCCCGCTCGAGCACGTCGCTCGCCATCTGCGAGATGACGAGGTAGCTCCCTGAGGGGACCGCGGCCATGAGGCGTCGAACGATCGCGTACGGGTCGTCCTCCTCGCTAATGGAGTGCAGTACCCCGAGCAACAGGACCGCGACCGGCCGGCTGAAATCGAGGGTGCCGTCGGCCTCTTCCAGGATCTTGTCCGGGTCACGCGCGTCGGCATCAAGGTAGGCGGTCATGCCCTGCGGGCTGCTCGTCAGCAGCTCACGGGCGTGCAGGAGCACGATCGGGTCGTTGTCGACATACACAACCCGTGCCTCCGGTGCGGCCCGCTGAGCGACTTCGTGCGTGTTGTTGGCCGTGGGCAGGCCGGTGCCGACATCGAGAAACTGCCGGATTCCCCACTCTGCGGCCAAGTGGTGGACTACGCGGCCGAGGAACGCCCGCTGGGCACGGACGTTGACCAGCACGATCGGGGAATTGGCGATGACAAACTCGGCGGCCTCCCGGTCGGCCTGGAAGTTATCCTTGCCGCCGAGCCAGTAGTTATACACCCGGGCACTATGCGGAACGCTGGTGTCGAATACGACGTGCGGTTTGGACCGCTCCTCCTGCACGATCACTCCTGACCATTCGTTTTCGTCAGATTCAGGTTCTCGGCAAGTCCGCGCCTTGGCGACAGATGCCGCAGCCGACACAAACCCTAACTGATCGTGAGATCCCCGGCCGGCCGGCCCTGCCGCTTGTGCCAATGACTGCGGGCTGCGTCCGGCGGATATCTCGAGCCAGGACCGGGCGGATTAGCATGAGCACGTGCCGTTTCCCCGGTGGCTGGCGCGGGCTAACAAGATCGGTTTGAACCGCGTGGTGAAGCACGTGGCTCCGCGGCTTCGCGCCTTCGGCCTCGTCGTGCACCGCGGCCGGAAGTCCGGGCGCCGCTACGAGACCCCTGTCATGGTGTTCCGCCACGACAACCGGTTCGTAATTGCGCTTACCTACGGCGGCGACCGGACTGACTGGGTGAAGAACGTGATCGCGGCGGGCGGCTGTGAGCTGCGCACCGAGGGTCGTCGATACAAGATGGGGCTTCCGTCCCTGTATCAGGACGAGACCCGCGCCGAAGTCCGTCCGCTGGAACGACAGGTGCTCCGGCTGTTCGGTGCCGCGGAATTCCTGTCCCTGACGATCGTCGGCTGATTCGCGCTAACCGCGCTGCGTAAGGTCGGATAGTGCGTCGGCCAGCCTGCGGGCCGCCTCGTCGGCGACCGGCTTTAGTTCCGCGCGGCCCGTCAGCTGGACCATGACCTGCGGGTCGAGTGCCTCCACGACAGTCGCGCCGGCGATGGCGCGGACGACGATATTGCAGGGCAGCAGCAGGCCAATGTCGCGGTCTGCTTCCAGTGCCTGGTGTGCCAGCGCCGGATTGCAGGCGCCGAGGATCACGTAGTCCTCCATCTGCTCGCCGAGCTTCGCCTTCATGGTGGCAGTGACGTCGATTTCGGTTAGTACCCCGAACCCCTGCGTCGCGAGAGCAGCGCGTACCCGCGCTACCGCGTCGGCGAACGGTTCCTCGAGTGTGATGCTCGTGCCGTAGCTCACTGTTGCTTCCCCCTGGTTCGCTTGGGCATCGAACGATACCCCCAGGTATAACGTCCGGCACGGCCACCGACCGGCGGCGGGTCATGGTTGAGCGGACACGGAGCCGACGGCGATCGAGGCGGGCAGATCCCTTGGTACCCCTCGCTCGCCGTCGGCTAGATCGACGCTGGTGCCGACGGCACTACGCGAAACTGTCCTGGCCCGCTCCTGGCCCAGTGACCGACCTGCGCACGAGCGTGACGTTGTCCATGACCACTTCGCTGGTGATGGAGGTGATGGTCGAGCCGCTCTGCGTCGGGTCGATGGCCCGGATGTGCATGCTGGTCTGGCCGCCGTGGAATTTCGGCGCCGTAACGTCAACGACAAGGTGGCAGTACTGCGCCCGGCGGTAGGCCGACCAGCCGGTCACCGTGTCGGGCTGCGAGTGGGTGCCACCGCTGCCGATGCCCCGCGACGTCTCGGTGCCCCATACCTCGATCGTCGGGGTACCGGTCCCGGTGGTGGCCAGGTCGCCGCCGCCGCTCGTGCCGAACCAGCCGGAAGTGGCGCTGGCCGCGAGGCCCGCGCCGCCGCCACCCGTGCAGATGTAGGTGGTGCCGTCCCTGACTGGGTCGATCGTGCCGCCTGGCGGGACCTCCGCCTGCACGACGTTGTTCCGCATCGGGTAGACGCGCTCGTAGAGGTGGTTGTGCCCGTTGATCACCAGGTCGACGTCGAAGCGGTCGAAGATGGGCTGCCAGACGTACCGATCGCCGCCGTCGGAGCACGGTCCGCCGGAGCAGTACGGGCAGTGATGGAAGAACACGACGATGAAGTCGACGCCCGAGCGCGGGTCACGGTACTTGGTCAACTGCTCTATCAGCCAGATCGTCTGCTGTCCGTTGGTGTAGCCGTTGTTGACGGTGTCGAGCGCGGACACGTCGCTGTCGTCGAGGCCGATGATGGCCACGTTGCCATAGGTGAAGCTCTGCACGACCTTGGACCCGGAGCCCCGTGCGGCCTTGGTGGCGCCCAGGTGCGGGAAGCGGGTCAGGATTCCGGCGAAGCCGTTCTCGGTGAGCGGCTCCACGTCGTGGTTGCCCATCCCGACCATCCACGGGACGGACTGGGCGGCGCTCGGCCCCAGCAGCCCGAAGTAGGTGTCCCAGGCGCTGGGGTTGTACGGGATCGGGGTCCCGACTCCCTTGTAGACGCCGTCGTCGGAGGCGTAGGAGAGATCTCCGGCCACAATCGTGAAATCGGGATCGAACGAGGCGATGCTCTGCATCACCGGCTCGGAGCTTGTGGTGTAGGTGTCCTCGTCGCCGGTGGCGCAGAAACGGAAGTCCCGCACGCCGGCCTTACCGGTGCGGAAGGTGGTGTCGGGGCCCCAGGTGCGACCGTCGTTGCTCACCGAGTAGTGGTAGGTGGTGTCCGGCTCCAGCCTGGTCAGCAGCGTGTGCTGATAGGCGGTCAGGTCGAGGTTCTGGGCGGGGGCGTTGGTCGGGGTCGGCACGAGTTCGCTGACAGCGTCGGCGATCTGGCCGTACTCGCTGGTCCGGCCCCAGCGGACGACGGGCCGTGGCACGTTCGCCGCCGTGTTGTAATCGCCGGCTGACCAGGAGATGTGCATCTCGGTGGCGGGGTCCGGCCCGAGGGCGATCCACTGCGGGCCGGGCAGGCCGCCCGCCGCTGAGGGATCGGCGAACGAGCGGCGCAGCAGGACCGGTCCGGCCACGGCGAGTGCTCCCGCCGTGGCGGTGCCCTTGAGGAACCCGCGGCGGGAGTAACGCTGCCGGAGGTAGTCGTGCATCTCCTGGGCGGACATGTCCTTGACGAAGCGCTGGGGAATCTCTCCATAAGGGGTTTCCATGCACAATAGCTAAGAAGCCAGCCATGAAATCGAGCGCGCGCGAACACAAAGCGAGTTCGTCGCATAGACCAACATTCGCTGACCGAAGCATTCCCGGCCGCCGCCGAGTGGCTCGCCACGCCGCATTGCGTCTATGCGGCGTCGTCCGGTCGTTGATGGCACGCCGGTGAAGTCGGATCTGTCATTCGCTTCAACTCGATGTGATGCGGCTGCCCGCCAGCTGGCAGGAAGCCGCATCCTTCCCAGAAGGATGCGTGATGTTGCACCGACTTCGACCATCTCGCACCGCGGGCCTGATCGCCGCGGCCGCTGCGGGACTCGTCCTCGCCGCTCCGGCAGCGGCATTGGCGAGCCCGGGTCATCACCATGGAGCCGACCACGGCAACTACCAGGCCGGCCGGGGCGACCTGACCCTCAACCAGGTCAACCTCTTCTCCACCGAAGCCAACGTCGGGCAGACCGACAACAGCCTGGTCAACCCCTGGGGGGTCGCGCTCACCCCGGACTCCGGGCTCTGGGTCTCCGTGCAGGGCGGCGCCAGCACCGGCAGCGCCGAGGTCTTCAAGCTCTCCCCGGGCTCGAACAGCGGGACCCGGGCGCCCGTCAACGTAACCTTCCCGGCGTCGGCAGGAGGGCCCACCGGGCAGGTGGCAAATACCGGCACCGGATTCGACCTCGCGGACGGCAACCCGGCGCAGTTCATCTTCGATACGACCGGCGGCAGCATCGATGCCTGGGACGGGGGCGACGGGCTCACCGGCAGTGTCGAGGTCAAGGCGACCGTCCCGGACGCCGGATACACCGGTCTCGCCATCGCCAGCACGACGCACGGCGACGAGCTCTTCGCGGCTGACTTCCGCACCGGCGCCGTCGACGTCTTCGATTCCGCGTTCCACCAGGTCACGCTCGCTCCCTGGCAGTTCCGCGACCCGCGGCTGCCTGCCGGGTACGTCCCGTTCAACACGCAGACGCTGGATGGGCGCATCTTCGTGACCTACGACAAGCCCGACCCGACGACTCATCTGGAAGGCACCGGCGAGGGTGACGGCGTCGTGGACGAGTTCAGCACCGATGGCCGGCTGATCACCCGCATCGCGACCGGCGGCCCGCTCAGTGCTCCGTGGGGGCTGGCGATCGCGCCTGGCAGCTGGGGGCGCGCGGCTGGATCGCTGCTGATCGGGAACTTCGGTGACGGCCGGATCAACATCTTTGCCAGGCAGGGCGACCACTTCGCGCGTCACGCCACGGGGCAGGTCGTCGATGAGTCCACCGGCCAGCCGTTCGCGGAGCCCGGGCTCTGGGGCCTGCTGCCCGGTACGGCGAATGCGGGCGGCACCGGCGCTCTGTGGTTCACCGCGGGCATTAACGGCGAGTCGGGCGGCTTGCTTGGCGTGCTCCGCCCGTAAGCCCGCACCGCGCGACCCGCCGCGATGACGGCGGCAAGCGACTGGGCCGGGAACCATACGGTTCCCGGCCCAGTGCGCGTAGCCAGTCACTGATCGGCTCGCACGGCCCGCGCTCCTGCCGGGCTGCCAGGGCAGACCGAGACCCGCAGTTCACCGTCAGCCGCGTCGGTGTTCCTGCCTGATTGGCTCCATGGCGCGGTGGAGGAGTTGAGCTAGCCGTTGCGTTCCGTGGCTGGCGATCCAGGCCGCGACGGAGGCCTCGAGGCAGGCGTGGGCCGCCGCTATCAGCGCGTGAGGGCGGGGGTCGGTCGCGTCGCGCGGGTCCGCGCCGAGCCGTCGCGCGATCTCCGGTGTGAGCAGCTCCTGCCACCTCGCCAGCTTTTCCTCGTGGCGCGTTGCGAGCGCGGGGGTTGCCCGGGCGAGCTCGGCCAGCCGCCGCGCGCGTTCGGACTGGGCGGCGTAGTGCGCGACAACCGGGCTCATCGCATGGCGGAGCGCGGTCCACGGGGGCTCGTCGTCGGGGCGCTGTCGGAGGGCATCCAGCAGTTCCTCGTCGGCCGTCGAGGTCGTGCTCATGAAGACGTCTTCCTTGGAGGGGAAGTAGCGGAAGAAGGTGCTGCGCGAGATGCCAGCGACCGCGCAGATGTCGTCGATGGTGGTCTGCTCGTAGCCGTTGTCCAGGAACAGGTCCAGCGCCATCTCCGATACCTGCGCCTTCATGGCCTGCCGCGCGAGTTCGCGCGCGCCGGGACGGCGCTCGTCCCGCACTGGTACCCCAACCATTCGCCCACGGTACTACACTTCTTTCTTGGGACTGAGTTTCATATATAGCACTCGGTCTCAGAACTACGGAGGAGGATGTGAGGTTGATGGGCACGAGCAAGGTCATCGTCATCACAGGGGCCAGTGACGGCATCGGTGCCGCGGCGGCGCGATCCCTCGCCAAGGCTGGCCACCAGGTCGTTGCGGTCGGCAGGTCGCCGGATAAAACGAACCGGATCGCGGCGGAACTGGGGGCCGACTCGTACGTCGCCGACTTCGCTGACCTCGGCGCGGTGCGTGCGCTAGGAGCCACCCTCCAGGCGAAGTACCCGCAGATCGACGTGCTCGCCAACAACGCCGGGGGAGTCTCCTCCGCCAGGTCCCGGCAGGTCACGGTCGACGGGCACGAGAGGACATTCCAGGTGAACTACCTCGCGCCGTTCCTGCTGACCACCCTGCTGCTGGACACGCTGACCGAGTCGGGGGCGACCGTCATCAGCACCTCGAGCGTGGGCCACCGCCTGATCCGGATCGACCTGTCGGATCTCGACAGCGAGAAGCATTACAGGGGAGTCGACGCCTACAACAAGACCAAGCTGGCCCAGATCCTGTTCACCAGGGAACTCGACCGGCGCTACCGGTCACGAGGGCTGGCGAGCGTGGCGTTCAGCCCGGGCCTGGCGATCGCGTCAAACCTCGCCCGGCAGCCCGGTGATGCAAACGGCCGGATCGCTCAGTCGGCCCTGTTCACCCGCATGGCCAGCGGGCCAGAGGCCGGCGCCGACACGCTCGTCTTCCTGGCGCAGGGCACGGCGGGCGAGGACTTCCCCGCCGGGGAGTACTTCGCAAAGCGGAAGGTGACGCGCGCCAGCAAGCAGGCCTACGACGCCGCCCTCGCGGCCCAGCTGTGGGACAGATCCGTCGCCATGACGGAACCGTGACCAGCGCCGTACGGCTCCCTGCAGGTATCCGGCGTCCCGTGCTGAACGCGCGCATGCTCTGCAGCACCGCGTCGGTGAACACGAAGACGGCGAACAAGATGACGAGTGCGAGAACCGTCACCCCGGGCCAGGCGAGGGCGAGAATCCCGACGATAAGCGCGAGCACACCGCGCAATATCAGGGAGGTTGCGGTTGACTTGAACATTGGTCATGGTCCTTTCAGCAGACTTGGCATAGTCAAGGCAAACCGAAAACGGCCCGGCAGGCCCAACACGTTTACCCAATGAAGCGATAGCTGTGAGCTTTGGCTGGGCACGCGCCCTCCTCGGCCAGTGCGGCTGCGGACGGCCGGGAAGGCCGGGCGATGTTTGCTGGCCCGCCGGACTTGCTGTTGATCCTTTTCGCTTTGTGTTCGTCTGGTAGCCCGACGATTTGAGCGTCCAGTAACTCTGGAGCGGGATCGGAGCTAAGGCCATGAATTCCCTCAGCAGGCGCCGGTTCGTCGGCGGTTCTCTGGGCGCCGCAGGCGCCGCTAGTGTCGCCACCGTGCTGCCGGCCGCGTTGCGGCGCGCGGTCGCCGACGCCAGCGAACAGCCGGGCGAACTGTCGCAGATCGAGCACGTAGTTGTCCTCATGCAGGAGAACCGGTCGTTCGACACCTACTTCGGTTCGATCAGCGGAGTGCGCGGGTTCAGCGACCCGGACGCCATCACGCTCTCGACCGGCAGGTCGGTGTTCTACCAGCCGGACCCGGAGAACCCGGACGGCTACGAGCTGCCGTTCCACCTCGACACCGTGAACACGAGCGCCGCGGCGGTCGTCGACCTCTCGCACTCCTGGCTCCCGCAGCACCAGTCGTGGGACAACGGCAAGATGGACAACTGGCTGCCGGCCCACCGGCTGGCCGACGGTGCCGCCAACGGCCCGTTCACCATGGGCTACTACACACGCGCCGACCTGCCGTTCCACTACGCGCTCGCCGACGCGTTCACGATCTGCGACGGCTACCACTGCTCGGTGCTCGCGCCGACCAACCCGAACCGGCTGATGGCCTGGACCGGCACCATCGACCCCGACGGCGAGAACGGCGGCCCGGTGGTCGACAACTCCGAGAGCCCGCCCTACACGTGGACCACGTATGCGGAGCGGCTCCAGGCCGCCGGGATCAGCTGGCGAAACTATCAGGAGCCCGACACCGGCGACGATAACCCGCTCGCCTGGTTCCACCAGTACCAGACTGCACCGGTCACCTCGCCGCTGTACAAGTACGGCATGGCTACCGTACCGAGCCTGCCGGTTGCCTTCCGCGACGATGTGATGAATGACAGCCTGCCGCAGGTCTCCTGGATCATCGGAACCAACGCCTCGACCGAGCACCCGCCCTACCTGCCTGCCGCCGGCGCGGCCTTCATCGGCCAGATCCTTGAGGCTCTCGCCGCCAACCCGAAGGTCTGGCGGAAGACGGTGCTGTTCCTCAACTACGACGAGAACGACGGCTACTTCGACCACGTGCCGCCGCCCACGTCCCCCGAGGGGACGGCGGGGGAGTGGATCACCGGCACCCTGCCGCCCGCCGCGATGGGCATCGCCGGCCCGGTCGGGCTCGGCTTCCGGGTACCGATGATCGTCGTCTCGCCCTTCAGCACCGGCGGCTGGGTGAGCAGCGACGTGTTCGACCACACGTCGACGCTCCGGTTCATGGAGGTCCTGTTCGGCGTCGAGGAGCCGAACATCAGCGAATGGCGACGTCAGAACACCGGCGACATGACCAGCGCGCTCCGGCTCAAGCCCGGTACTGCCCGGTCGTTCCCGGCACTGCCCGGCGTCCGCTTCCAGCGGGACTACCTGCTGCGGCAGTACATCACCAGCCAGGATCAGAACCCGCCGGTGATCCCGACCACGCAGACCCTGCCCAGCCAGGAGCCCGGCACCCGGCCGCACCTGCCCTGAGCCGGCACAACGACGAGCCGCACCCCTCGGCCATGGCCCGCCTAGCTGCAGGGGTGGCGGCAGAGCGTGAGCATCGCGATGTCGTCTCGCGGCGGTGCGTTTCCCACCAGGGCTCGCATCGCCGCGGAGCACGCTTGTTCCGCTACCGGCACGGATCCGTCGCGGCGGCCGGGGTCGCCGGCCAGCAGCTCGTCCAGGGTAATGGCGACCTGGTCGATACCCACGTCGATCACCCGGTCGCGCCGCTCCACGAGGCCGTCGGTGAAGCAGCAAAGGAGGGCACCCGACGGGATAGTGACCGTCGCGGATGACCGCTTGGGATCATCGGCCGTGCCAATCGGCGGGTCCGGCTGCACGGGCAGCATTGCGGCCGGAGGTGCTCCCTGGACGGCGAGCACTGGCGGGAGGTGGCCGGCCGAGGAGACCACGAACTCCCCGGTACCCGGGTTGTACAGGCCGTACAGCACGGTTGCCATCGCGTCCTGCTCGAAGTACTGGATCTTGCGGTCAAGCATGCGCAGCGCGGCTGCCGGGTCTGCGGTCTCGAGTGCGTATGAGCGCAGCGTGCTGCGCATGCGGCCCATGATGACGGCGGACGCCAGCCCGGAACCTGCCACGTCCCCGATCACGATGCCGAGCTGCCCGTCCGGCAAGACGAACACGTCATACCAGTCCCCGCCTACGGCGCCCGAACCGGCGACGTAGCGCGCCGCCAGGTCAACGTCAGGCACTTCGGGGAGAATGGTCGGCAGCAGGCTGCGGTGCAACGCCGCAGCGGCTAGGGCATCATCCTGGGACATCAGGGAGTGCAATGCGAGTGCGGCCCGGTCGGCGGCCAGCTGGAGCAATTGCACATCCTGCTCATCCCATCTCCGCCCGGTCAGCGAGCCAACGTGCATCACCCCGATGGCCTTGCCGCTGACGAGCAGGGGCACGCCAAGCAGCGAAGTGATGCCGCGGTCGACCAGCAGGGGGTTCCGCACGGTGGTGTGATCCACCTGGGTCAGGATGACCGGCTCCCTGGACGCCGCGACACGGCCGGCGAACCCCGTGCCAAGGGAGATGCGGACGCCTTGCCTTACCTCTTCCTCGATGCCGCTCGCGGCCGTCGCCACCAGCTGGCTGGCGGTCCGGTCGAGCAGCAGCACCGCCGCCGTGTCGGCTTGGAGCACTAGCTTCACCCGCTCGACCAGGGTCTTAAGCAGCGTCTGCTCATCAAGCCTGGATAGTGCCGTGTCCGCCAGGGCCTCGATGTCGCGCAGTCGGCCGGCCAGTTCCCCGTGGGGGTCTGGCTGGTGCGCGGAAGAAGGCGCCATCAGCGAAGCGTAACGCAGCAATCGCAGGCCGCTGGCCAGGAGCATTGGCTAGCCCGCGCCCGGCAGGGAGACCTGGAGGGTCAGGCCGGCGGTCAAGCGGCCAGCTGTCATGAATGGCCCCCTCGAGTCGGCTGGTGGACAGGCCACTGTCTACCCGTGTCCGCGCCGCTCACACCCACGACCAGCCGCAGGCACGCCCGGCGGCAGGCTAGAGCGGCCGGGCGTACCTGTGGCGGTGCGAGCGGGTCGTTCGGTAAAAGGGGCTTGGGGACTACCGGGTGCTGAGGAACGCGAGCGGGATAGTCGCGGCCATCGCTTCGTAACCGAAGTCGCCTGGATGGAGGCTGTCGCCGGAGTTGTAGACCGGGTTGAGGTACAGGGGGTTGTACGGATCCTGGACCGCGCGCGCGAAGTCGATCACGCCGTCGAACGCGCCGCTCGTACGAATCCAGTTGTTGACTTGCGCGCGCAGGGCTTCGCCGGCCGCGGTCCCGAAGTTCCCGCCGTATCCGGGGTTCGAGTTCGCGAAGGGCGTCAGCGTACCGATGTAGATCTTGACTCCGCGCGCGTGCGCCTCGTTGATCAGCACGCGGTAGCCCGCTTCGATTTGCGCGGCGGTAACCGTCGCGTTCGCGGGTGCGTAGCAGCCCGTGTCAGCCTCCCCGGAGAATCCGATGTCATTGATCCCCTCGAGCAGGATGACCTCCCTCACACCTGGCTGGCTTAGCGCGTCGCGCGCGAATCGGTCCTCCGCGCTAACGCCGAAGCAGCCGGAGGGGCTGAGAATGCGGTTGCCGCTGATGCCCTCGTCCACGACACCCGGGGCGTTCGGGCCCTCCAGGGCCGCCAGGCGGCGGGCCAGATAATTCGGCCAGCGATCGTTTCCGCTGGTCAAAGACTGATAGCCATCGGTGATCGAATCCCCGAACGCGACGATCGTTCCGCTCGCGGTCGCCGAGCGGACGTCGAGGCCGTCGACGAAATACCACGAGCCCGTGGTCGTTGTGTAGGCGGTGGCGGCGGTGTCACCGGCGTGGTCGCCAGCGGCGATGTAATTGGTCTGCTGCGCGTCCGAGTGGTTGGTTGCGGGACCGGTGTTCACCGGCAGGTACACGCTGACGGCGAGTTCTGTCAGTGGCTGGACCCGCATCGGCACCGGGTCGCTGAGTAGTTCCGCTCCGGCGGCGACGGTCGTCCCGGTTTTGCCGCCGAACGTGACGGTTCTCGTGGTTCCCGGCACGAGCTGGGCGCCGTCAAGGACGACCCCGACGCTGACGCCGCCAACGGTCAAGGGCTGCGTGCCGAACGTGTTGGTCAACTGCACGCGGAACGCGTTGCCGCCTGTGCTTGTGTAGATGATGTTCCGGATTGTCTGGTCCGTGAACGAGGTGCTGCCGGTCGGCGTAACGCCTGACATCGGACTGGCTGCCCAGGACGCCACCCAGGGGTCTTGTGTGCTGCCTGGCGCGCTCGCGGCCGAAGCCGCCGGGACAATGACCGCGGCGCCGATGACGAGGGCGATCCCGCCGAGAATGGCAGAAAGGCGGCGGGTTCCGGGCTTGATAGACGAAAACGATTTCACCGCGTCCTCCCACATTGGAGTTTCCGATAAACGGAGGTGATAAATCGGCCGTATAGCAACACGCAGCACCGGATTTCAACCTAGCAGTAATGAAACGCCCGTCAATAAGGCGGCGATAGTGAACGGCCGGATGCCGCAGTTGCCGGCCGACCGCGCGTAGCCTGTCGCTGGTGAAGGCGGCAGCTGGAGCGGCAGGGCAAGCGGCGGGAGCGGGCGGCACCAGGTCACCGCCGAATACCTCCGCGATTGACCTCGCTACCTCAGCGGGTCTTCCGGTATATCTGACATCGGTCGCCAACTGATGACGAGGAGCACCCGATGGCCGAGAGCGAGCACTGATGACGCTGCGCTGGGGGATTATCGGAACCGGCGGCATCGCCCGCCGGTTCACCAGTGACCTGCTGCTCACCGGCCATGCTGTAGCGGCCGTGGGGTCGCGCACGCGGCAGAACGCCGATCGTTTCGCCGCGCTTTTCGGGCTGGCCGCGGCACACGGAAGCTACGAGTCGCTGGTGGCCGATCCCTCGGTCGACCTCGTCTACGTGGCGACGCCGCATCCCTGGCATTACCCGAACGCGGCGCTCGCGCTGAACGCGGGCAAGCACGTGCTGGTCGAGAAGCCGTTCACGCTCAACGCGACGGAGGCGCAGCGGCTGGTCACGCTCGCCGCCGATCGCGGCCTGCTGGTGCTCGAGGCGATGTGGACGCGCTGGCTCCCGCATATGGTCCGGCTCAGGGAGATCGTCGCCGCGGGAACCATCGGTGACATTCGCTCGATGAGCGCTGATCACACGCAGCTGCTGCCCGCCGATCCCGGGCACCGGCTGAACGCGCTCGAGCTCGGCGGCGGCGCGCTGCTCGACCTCGGGGTGTATCCGGTCTCGTTCGCGTCCCAGTTGTTCGGTGCCCCCCAGTCGGTTCAGGCGATGGCCACATTCAAGGAGACCGGGGCCGACGCTCAGGTCGCGACGATATTCCGCTACGCGGGCGGCCAGATCGCCACCACGTACTCGGCCAGCACCACGCGCGGGCCGAACGTGGCCGTCGTTCTTGGCACCGAGGGCCGCATCGAGATCGACAGCGTCTGGTACACGGCAACCGGGCTTCGGGTCTACGACGGCGCCGGCACGCTCATCGCAGACTCGCGTCCGGCCGTCGAGGGACGGGGCATGCAGTTCCAGGCGGCTGAGGCCGAGCGCCTGGTCAGCGAGGGCCGGATCGCCAGCGCCATCCTGCCCCCGGAGGAGACCGTCGCGATCATGGCCACCCTCGACCAGATCCGCGAGCAGATCGGCCTGCGCTACCCGGCCGAATAACCGCCCGTCCGTGGCGGCCAGCTCACCCGCGGGTGCGCAGGGCGCAGCTGGCCCCGCGTTCGGTTATCTCAGACCTTGGTGGCTTCGAGCGCAGCCGCGGGCAGGTCCTGCTTCTGCTTCACCGGCAAGAGCACGCCGAGGCCGACGAGGATGACGACGAGGATCCCGAGGATGCCCCACGATGTCTTCGCCGCCGTCGTCGTTGCGGGCGAGAGCGCGATCGCCAGCGAGTAGAGCGCGGGGGAGATCCAGATCGCCGCGCGGCCGGTCGTCGAGTAGAGGCCGAAGATCTCGCCCTCCCGGCCCGGCGGGATGACGCGCGACAAGAAGGTGCGGCTGGCTGACTGCGCCGGACCGACGAAGGCGCAGAGGATGAGGCCGAAGATCCAGAAGACGCTTGCCCCCTCGGGGCGGGTAGCGAACAGCAAGATCGCGCAAACGCTCATTCCGGCGAGCGAGGCGATGATCACGGGCTTGGGCCCGAGCCTGTCGTCAAGGCGGCCGGAGGAGAGGGTTGCGATGCCGGCGATGACGTTCGCTGCGATACCGAACACCAGAACCTGCTTGGTAGACAGCCCGAACACCACGTGCCCGATGACGCCGCCGAAGGTGAAGACGCCCGTCAGGCCGTCTCGGAAGATCGCGCTCGCGAGCAGGAACCAGATCGTGTTCGGGCTGCCGCGCCAGATATCGCGGATGTTGCGGAAAAGCACGCCGTAGCTGGCGAGGAAACCCGTGCGTTCGGCCACGAGTTCGGGTGCCGGCGGCGGCACCTTCACCTTGAAGAACACCGGAATGCTGAAGCCGACCGCCCAGACCGTGGCGACGAGCATCGCGAGCCGCACGTACAGGCCGCCCGCGTTGGGGATGTTCAGCAGGCCTGAGGTGGTGCTCGTGCCGCCCTCCACGAAGAACACGAGAATGATGAGGAGCAGCACGATCCCGCCGAAGTAGCCCATGCTCCAGCCGAAGGCGCTGACCTTGCCGACGGTCTTCGGTGTCGATACGTGCGGCAGCAGGGAGTTGTAGAACACTGTCGCGAGCTCGTAGAACACCGTGCCGACCGCGATGCACAGCAGGCCGAGCCAGAGGTACCCCGGCTCGTTCTTGACGAAGACGGTGCCGAGCAGGCAGAGCGCGACGACCCCCGAGTTGATCGCGAGCCACAGTTTGCGGCGGCCGGACGCGTCGGTGCGCTGCCCCGCCACCGGCGCGACGATCGCGATAACGATGCCGGCGATGGCCATGTACACGCCGAGCAGTTCGGACTCGTGTGCCGAGTTGCCGAATGCCGAGCTCGACAGGTACGTGCTGAAGACGAAGGTCGTCGCGACGGCGTTGAACGCCGAGAACGCCCAGTCCCAGAAGCCCCAGGCAGCGACGGCACCGCGGCTGGGCGGGGTAAGGTCGGTCACGCGATGTAGTTTATGGGGTTTTGCGTGTTTCCGGTGAATTATGAGGCCGGTGTTAGCAGCGGGAACTCCGAAGTCGCCGTCCGTGTCGCGTTACCCGGTCCACGCCGTCGAACCGGACCTCCGGAGGGTCATTCAACGATGGTGACGGCGAGTGCGGCCGGGCACCCGCGGTGGACCAGATCCGCGACGTCGTGCCAGTCGACCTTGTCCGCGACGGCCTCGGCGACAAGCCGTGCGAGACCGAGTCGGACCAGCTGGCTCACCCGCCAGGCCTGGACAGCCTCAGCCTCCTGATCGGTATCCTCTTGCGGCGCCGCCACTATCCGACTGCCCATGTTCGCGCTCCTCACCGTCCGCGATGCCTGCAGGCCATGGCCTGAGTCATCTTGCGTTTTTTGTTCGCTAGGAAGGATCAGGACCCCGCTACCCGTGCCCGGTGTCCTCAATCACTGTTCGCAGCGAACCCGGTTCCAGCTTGGTCGGTGGTGAGCAGCCGCAGCGCCGATAACACCGGTTTCCGGGCGCTGACCAGGAAGAATATGTGGGGCATTACCACCGTGTCGGGATCGTCGAGATGGGCGCGGGCGGCGGCGTCCAGCTCACCAAGCTCGGCCTCGCTAGCCAGCCCAAGCTCCAGGACGTACGGTCGCATGGCGCGCATCAGGTCCATCCGGATTGTGCGCCGCGAATGCCCCAGCGGGTACACGTGCGCTGTCGCCTCTACCGCGACCTCGTGCAGCCCCGCTTGACGGAACAACTCCGGCACTCGGCGACCGATGTGCGGGTCCGCGCCGTTGCGGCCGGCGACCACAGGGAAGATTTCGCGAAGGCGGCTGAATGCCGCGTCCGGCGGGTAGCACACCGCGTACTCGGCATCGGGCTCCATGGCCACGACCCAGCCGCCTGGGCGGGCCAGCCGCGCCATTTCGGCGACCACTTGCGCCGGCTCGGGCACGTTGATCAGCAGGGTGCGCGCGTGCACCAGGTCAAACGAGCCGGATGGCAGCCCGGTGTCCCGGGCGTCCGCAGTGATGACCTCCACGTCGGTCAGCCCGCGCTTGGCGGCGAACTCGGAGGCCATGGCAGTGTGGGCGGGGTCTGAGTCGACACCGACGACCCGGCCTCCTGGTGACACTCGCTCGGCCAGCAGGTCGAGAATCCCGCGCGGGCCGCAGCCGAGGTCGATCACGCTGTTCCCGGGCCGCAGGCCCGTCCGATCCAGCAGGGCCCGGCTGTCGGGCATCAGTTCGTCGGCCTGGCGCTCGAGCCGGGAGGTCTCGCCTTCGCTGTTGTCCAGCGGATAGACCGCGTTAGCGTCCAGGTCCGGCTTGCTGAGCGCCTGTGGAGCAGCATTCATGGTCGGGTCCCCCCGGAGTGGCTTTCGGGTGCGGATGGAGTTGACATGATCCGGACGCTAGTGCCGCAACGCTTCCCGCGAATCGGGTGCAGCACCGGATAGTTTCTGGCGGCGGTTTGCCCTGCGAGAGCCTGTATCCGTAGAAACTGCGGAGTCGGATCTGTGGCCGGCCCAGGACATCCCGCGAGCCGGGCGCAGCGGCTGCGCCACGACGGGCGGACTAGGCAGCGGTGGCCAGGCGGCGGAGGGCGAGTTCGGCGTACATAGCGGTGCCGTCGGCTAGGGCGGTGTCGTCGAAGACGGCGGACGCCGAGTGGTTGGACGGCGCCGTCTCCTGGTCGGTGCCCGGCGGGCGTGCACCAAGCCGGACGAATGCGCCTGGCACCTGTTCGAGGACGAACGAGAAGTCCTCGCTGGCGGTTACCGGGTGCTCGGCGGGCAGCGCTCGCTCGGCGCCGAAGACCTCCGCAGCCGTGGCGGCGGCGAACGCCGCCTCGGCCGCGTTGTTCAGCGTGGCGGGGTACCCCTCGGTGTATTCAGCGTCTGCCGCCAGCCCGTGCCCCCGGGCGATGTCCGCAACGAGCCGCAGCGTCTCTTTCCTGAGCCTTTCCCTGCTCGCGGCGCTGTACGACCGGGCGATCGCGCTGAACCTGGCCTCGTCGGGTATCACGTTGTGCGTGGTGCCGGCGTGCAGGGTGGACACGGTGACCACGACCGGGTCGAACACGTCGAACCGCCGCGTGACCATCGTCTGCAGGGCGGTCACGATCTCGGCGGTGGCGGGGATGGGGTCCAGGGCACCATGCGGCAGCGCCGCGTGCCCGCCGCGCCCGCGCAGGGTGACCGTGATCGTGTCGGCAGCGGCGAGCATGGGCCCTGGCCGGGTCGAGAACACGCCGCAGGGTTCGCCCGAGGAGACATGGATCGCGAACGCCGCCATTGGACGCTCGGCCGTCGCGTCGAGCACGCCCTCGTTGATCATCTGCCTGGCACCCGCATATCCCTCCTCACCCGGCTGGAACATGAAGATCACGTTCCCGGCTATCTCCGCCTGGCGCGCCGAGAGCAGCCGCGCCGCGCCTGCCAGCATCGCGGTGTGCAGGTCATGGCCGCAGGCGTGCATCGCCCCGTCGATCTGCGAGGCGAACGGCAGCCCGGTGGCCTCGGCGACCGGCAGCGCGTCCATGTCACCCCGCAGCAGCACTGTCCGGCCAGGCCGGCCGCCGCGCAGTACTGCGATCACCGAGGTGAGCTGCTTTCCCGTGGTGATCTCCAGCGGAAGCCCGTCTAGCGCCACGAGCACCTTCTGCTGGGTCTTCGGCAGGTAGAGTCCGATCTCGGGTTCGGCGTGAATGGCGTGCCGTAGCCCGATGATGTCGCCTGCGATGGCCGCCGCGTCGTCACGTACCGTCACTTGAATTCACCCCTGGCGTCTCGAGTCGTTGATCAGTCAGGAGTCCGGCGACTTCGGCAGGGCGGGCGAGGTGCGGGAAGTGACCGCTGTCCGGAAGAACCGTGATGGCGTCACGTGCCGGTGAGTCACCGTGACCGGGCAGGTCGAATGAGATCATGCGGCGGCTTGGGACGGCGGCTGTTAGCTCACCGGTCACGGGTGCCCAGTGCCTGCGGTCGAAGCCAAGGCCATGGAGGAAGACCAGCGGCGGACGGTCGTCGCGGCCGGCGAAGTCGTCCGCGGCGAGAGCGCCGTAGTAGCAAGGAGTTGGCATACTCCTGACGCTAGGAACCGCGAACTGGCCGCGAATCGGGTCCGAGCCCGGAATGTCCACGGTGGTCATCCCGGCGGTATCCGCAGAAACTACGCAGCCGCCGGGAGACGTTGAAAGCACCCGGGGTTAGCGCCTCGCGGTGCCTGCCCCCGTTTCAATTCCCCAGGTTCCTGAACGGACCCTGATGACTGCGGCCCGGCACTTTCTACGGATACCAGTGGCTGGGTGCCGGGGGATGATCCGTACTCACTGTCGATGCGCGTCGACATGGCGTTTTCGTAGCGTCGCGACCATGACAGAAGCCCTCGATTACGTCGTGGCAGGCGGCCGGAGTGCGGCATCCGACCCGGACGGACCGCGACGGATCAGCCAGAAATCGCCGCCCTACTATCAAGGCATTCCGGCTCACGTGTGGGTGGCCGTGATGTCCCGGAAGAAAGGCACGGCAAATCACGTCACGAACGCGAAGTCTCGCTCGCGCTTACCACTCGTACGCCGCCACGGCGGCCCTGGCCGACGCGGCCGCGGCGGGTAGGCAGTGAGGGTAAGCGGCTTCTTGGCTTGAGCCTGGCGTTGGGCAGTGGTGGTGCCGACAGCCGCCGCGGTGTTCCTGCGTAGCCCTCGACGCGACCGAACTGGTCCAGTTCGCGCTCCCACGCGTCGCGGAACGCGACGATCTCCTCGTGGCTACGGCCGACGAAGTTCCACCACATGATGATGTTCTCCTCGAACGGCGCCCCGCCGAGCAGCAGGATTCTGGCCGGCTCCACAGTGAGGTTGACCAGCTCCAGGGTGGCTGAGCCAGGCGGCAGGTAGCCAAGCTCGGTCCGCTGCAGGCGGGTGCCGGACAGGCTGACCGGACCCGCGTCCACGAGAACGCCGTGCTCGTAGGCCGGCTCGGCCGGCAGCGACAGCCGCGCGTGCGCGGCGAGCACGATCTCGGCCCCCAGCAGCGGGGAGAACGTCGGCACGCTGGACGTAACGCCAGCCAGCGCGCCAATGAAGACCCGCGCCGTGGCGCCGTCGAGGTCGGCCACGGGGAGCCCGGTGTAGTGCCGGAAATCCGGTGGCCCGTTGCGGACAGCGTCCGGTAGCGCCACCCAGAGCTGGACGCCGTGCAGCATCGTCGCGGCCGGGGTGGACACCTCCGAGTGGCTAATCCCGTAGCCGCTTGTCATCAGGTTCAGCTCGCCTGGTCGCACGAGAACATGCGAGCCAAGGCTGTCGCGGTGTTCGATCTCGCCGTCGAAGAGCCAGCTGACTGTCTGCAAGCCGGTGTGCGGATGCGGGGCCACCACCATTCCGCCACTCACCCTGACGTCGTCGGGGCCGTAATGGTCAGCGAAACACCAGGCTCCGATGAGAGACCGCTGGCGCTGGGGGAGTGTCCGCCGGACTGGCATCGCGCGCGGCCCGCCCAGCGGGACGTCACGGGCGGTCAGCACCTCGACCCCGCGAGTGGCCGGCTCTCCGCCGTGACACGCCAGCTCGGCCGGGGCCGCCTCCAAGTTGCTCATGCTGCTATCTTCCGTGCGGTCGCGGAGGCATTCACGCTCGGCTGTCTCGTTTGGCGGCTAGCGAGTCACCGACTGTGCGCTCACTTGCTCTCCCAGTCGATTGCTGCTTTGCCCGCCTCGTCGGGATGCCGCTCCAGCCAGCTGCGGGCGAAGGGGCACAGCGGCACCAGCGTCAGCCCTTCGGTGACCGCCTCGTCCAGCGCCGCCGTCACCAGCCTGCCGCCGATGCCGCGGCCCCCTAGCTCGTCCGGGACCTCGGTATGGATCAGCACCAGCCGATCGCCATGTCGGCGGTAGGCCAGCTGGGCTAGGTGCCCGTCCAGGTTCAGCTCGAAACGCGACTGCTCCCGGTTGTCGGTCACGTCCTTCGACTCGCTGTTCATAACTTGCCTCTGTCTATTGCGGCGCCATCGGCGGGCAGGCAGCCGGATCGGTAACGACACGGATCGGCGATCCCGCGAGGTAAGCGGCGACGTCCTCCGCCATGCGCTGCCAGGAGCCGCGGAACATCTGCTCGGTGACATAGCCGATGTGCGGGGTCACGACGACGTTATCGAGCGACCGGAACGGGTGGTCAGCGGGGAGCGGCTCGCGGTCGAAGACATCGAGACCGGCGCCGGCCAGGTGGCCAGAGCGGAGCGCCTCGATCAGGGCCTCCTCCTCGACGATCGGACCGCGGGAGATGTTCACCAGGATGGCGCCGGGCTTCATCTTCGCCAGGTCGGCGGCTCGCAGGGTGTTACGCGAGCGCTCGGAGAAGACGAGGAAAACCCCGAGGACGTCCGCGGATGAGAGCAGCTCGTCCTTGCTGGCCTTCTTCACGCCGAGTTCCGCGCA
>Ga0123356_10001133_pt1 | contig 29557 bp, 19 predicted proteins | sample TergutEmb28metaG_2_FD_92546 | JGI IMG/M metagenome (GOLD analysis project Ga0123356, IMG submission 92546) | Embiratermes neotenicus P3 segment gut microbial communities from Petit-Saut dam, French Guiana - Emb289 P3 | ecosystem: Host-associated > Arthropoda: Insects > Digestive system > Gut ...
AAGAGTTCGAGGGGGTCGCGAGTGCTGCAGGAGCCCCGCAGGGCCCCAGAGGGTGTTTTTTTGGTTACTTTTTTGTCACACAAAAAAGTGACTCGCCGGTAGGCGAAACCTGCAGCGGCCGCGGAGCGGAGACGGCCGGGCCGCAGGCCCAAGAAAACAACGTCCGGAGGGCAGAAGAATTGTTTTTGAAAACAGCCGGGCCGCAGGCCCAGCACCAATAACCCCCCCGGGAGGGGAATTTCTTTTTATAGGCCCGCCGCAGGCGAAGAGAAATATTTTTCACTAAAAAAGAATGCTTTATCCCCATCTGTTTTTTTATTCTTTTTCAATCAAGATGCTTTGGGCCCATGCTTTAAAATCTTCCATATCCATCGATTCAAGACTGTTAGGTGGATCTTCTAGGATACGAGGTGGACGGTCCAGCTCGGTGTTGGGCGCTAGGATGAGTATGTGCGTGCTCTCCGGGTTATGGAAGTAGACGCGACCGTTCTCTACCTTATCGACGACAACCACGTGGCCAGATGCTTTGTTGTTCCCCCATTTCATGCGCGCATAGGTAGGTTGTTTCTCCGAGCGTTCTATGAGCTTTCTTCCTAGGGTATCCTTGTCTTTTTCCGCTTGGAAACCCCTGCCAAAAAAAGCCTCCAGTCCCTTTGTTTGTTCGTATTCAGTGAGTCCCCACGTGGTAAGTTCAGGAATATCAGAAGATGCTTGGCTCAACCTATTGAGGATGATGATGTCTCTTGAATTGTCATAGAGCCCAATTGTGGAATGCTCCATCATCGCCGCTTGAAAAATCCGTTCAGAAACGCTGCGCTTAGGGGAAAAGTCTCTCTCCACGCTCTCTTGAGCTTGCCTGAGGGTTTTTCCTCCACGCAATTCCGCTTTGCCCGAAGTTGAGGTGAGCTCTTGTATTATTCGCACATATTCAGCCGGGTTTTGTTTGCAAAGCATATATTGCATCGACGCCGTCGTGCAGGTGCCGTGCGCGTCTTGATTGACCATTCCAGGGTTTGCCGCCTCCTGCATGACGCTGAAAAGCAGCTCCTTGGAGTCGATGCCCGCACGGGCAAATTTCTTAGGCAAGGTTTGAGTGGCCAGTTTTTGCAAACTGTCAAGGAGCGTCGTCTTTCCATCCTTGCAGAAGTCAACCAAAGCGCTTTTGCCATTGACTTCGCGCTTGGCCAACGCCACCAACTCCGCACGGCCTTTGTCGTCCGCCTTGTCGAAAACTTCCAGTGCCTTTGCTTGCTGAGACTCAGAGAGCGACTGAAAGCCCTTGCCGCTAATCAATGAGATAAAGCTGTTTGCCGAAGACGGGGTGACTTCTGCTGGCATGGGCAGCTTGGGCGAAGAAATCCGCTCTGCAAAGTCTGAACTTCCCCCGGCTATCAGCGTTATCATCGGAGAAAGCGGAGCCTCATCTTGAAACACATCCCCTCCAAAATGAGAGGCCTCGTGTGTGGTTGCCGCTGTCCCAGTTAGCGCTGCTTTCTCAGCGGAGGGAGGGTCCTCCACGGTTTTGTTTTGCGTCGACGGTATGGGGTTGAAGTTGCCTGCAATGCCTAAAATGCCCATGGCCCTTAACTCCTCGAAAAAAAATACCTGCCCGTGGATGTGTCCCAACAAACACCCCCCTATGCGCTCCCTCCCCCCTATGCCCTCCCCCTCGGCTTTCCCTGCCGTTTATGCTTCTAAACCAACACCGCCCTATATCAACCCCACAATCAGCATATTGTCTTTATTTTAACTACAAAGCTGCCAACACTAAGTGAAAGTGGGAGGGTATTAGGTTAACAATCTAAAAATATTGAGGTTATTTTTAGTTAAAAGGGCCCCCCTCCTCAAGGGCAGCTTGGAGTTTGTGGTATATGCGCTTCAGCAGGCGGCGCATGGGCGTCCTAAGCCAGGGTTGCGCCAGCAGAAGGCGTGCAGCGAAGGGGCCTAGGGCATAATAGGCGGCTACCCCCCATTTCCCCCAAAAATGGGACAACAATACCTCGTCGCGAAAGCGCCTAAACAAAACTAACTCTATTGCCCCCTCCCCTAGAAAAGCGGTTGCTACAAAACAATGGCCCACTCGGCTTAGCCAAAAAACGTGCCTGCGCGTCAGGTTGACAAGCGCATTCAACTCCGTGTTGCGCTTCGTCTGCATGGCCTCTTGGCTGTTCCAAGCATAAACCTGGTGGTGCCAGGCATAAAGCAAAGCGAGGTAGTCGCGCTCCACCACCTGCCAAATGTCGCCGGAGCCATCCACAAACTCGACGCGTACATGCTTGTGCTGGGCGTCCTCCAGGCGCAGCACATAGCGCCTATGCCCTTTCCAGTCCGTCGTCTGCAGCTGCATGAGGCGTGCAATAAACACCAAAAAAGAGCGGCCACAGGCCATGCACGTGTGCCTATACCACGAGTTGCTGCGCGAAAATTCCAGCGTCTGCGGCTTTTTGCACCCCCTAAACGCACAAAATACCTGCACCGTGCCGCGGCCTTCGTCTATGTCCACACTGTCATAGCGAGAAACCTGCGTGGCCCGGTTATAAACCGGCCGGTGCTCCACCTTGGGCCAGGAAAACAGCGAAAGCATTTCTGCAAGCTGCGTCTCCAACTGGCGTGCGCGTGTTTGCTCCGCCTCGGCTTTGGACAGTTGCCCTTGCTGCAGGAAAAGCAAGGTGGCCTTCTGCGCTGCAACAAGCTGCTTGAGGGTCCAAAGCTCCGCAGCCTGAGACTCTGTCTCGGCAACGCAGGCTTCCAGCTTTTGCGCATAAACCTCGGCCTGCCCAATACGCTTGGGCACCTGTGGCCACAACGTATCCTCTTTCCAGAAATATACGGGGACTTCCGGCTGCAGGGAGGCCCATAACATGCACTCAATGCTCAGTCGTCCCAAGTCCGGGTTTTCCACGCCTTCAACATAACCCTTTTCTGCCTGAATGGCGAAAAGCCCCGTCTGAAAATTGGCGCAGCTGGGCAAGTTGGGGCAAAAGAGAGGCATGCGCTTTCTTCGGCTGACGCTGTTTGCTTTGTTTTGGGTAGCCATAGGCTTAGGCTTGGGTATTGTCCCTATGGGCGGTACAACCGTCTGGCAAAAACTTTGTGGGAGTTTCCAACATTTGCAAAAACAGGCGCCGGCGGAAACGGCCTCCCCTACGCCTAGGCCTCCCCTATCCCCCCCGGCTTCTAAAACCTCCAACAAAGCTGTTGCCGTGGACGCAGGGCAGGTCCCCAGCATTCCGATAGAAAGCTATGCCGCCGAAGAGCGTGCCAGCATTGACAAGCTCATTCGAGGAAATCCGCCTGCGCATTGAGTCGGTTTTTGTCCCTCCGAGGTGGTTTTTTGCAAGCCCTTCGCAGGAGCGTTTTTTATGGACAAGGGCAACGTGGTTATGCGGGGGGGGGAATGTTTAGAGCATACCGAGGGAGGGGAGGCTTAACCAAGCTTCTTGGCCGTTGGCCGTACGTATTTTGACAAATTGGCCCGTGCGCTCAAGGATGCGGACTTTGAGTCCTCCATGCAGCTCGAAGACGGGTTGGGCTTGTTCTGTTGGCAGTTGCCGTGCAAGGGCTGTTTCAGGCAGGACAATGCCTTCTTCCCATTGGGAAGGCGCATAGCCTTTGGCCGCAAATGTGAAGGCGCAAAGGCCAAGCAAAACCCAAAGCATGAAGTCCATAGCCCTCAAGAGGCGTGCTTGTTTGGGGAAGACGCGAAGGCAAACAAAGCTGAGGAGAAGGGCCCAAGCAAAGCCCAGCAAAAGCCACGCTAAAAGCGGGTTGGAAATGTTGCGAAGCACGCGATAGAAAAACGGTGTTTCAACAGAGGGCACAGAGTCCAACTGTTTGGCGCGTGCCCACGCCAAGTTGAAATGAATGTCTTCTGAGTTGGGAGAAAGCTGGCTGGCTTTTTCCAAATTCCAAATGGCGCAACCCAACTCTCCAAGTTCCAGGCAGGTGGTTCCAAGGTTATGGTGAAGCTCTGCTCCAACAAAATTTGCTTCCAGGAGTTTTTGGTAGCCGTTTTTGGCTTGAATATAATTTTTGGCAGCAAATTCCTGGTTGGCTTGCTGGAAAATGGATTGCGCTTCTTGGGGGCTGAAACTGCCCAAAAGGCCCAAGGCCAGAACAGACAAGAAATTCATGGCCACTCCTTCAGGACATGGAGCATGGTTGTACAAACCCAATCCGTCGATTGGGGGTGGGGTGGGGCATTTCCAAACCTTGCCGCGTCGCACTCGCCGAGGATATAGAGTACCTGTTGACACAGGACGTCGGGAAGGCCCTGCTCCTGCATTTTGGAATGGAGTTGCTCTTGAGTGAGTCCCTGGGGGGAGAAGCCGAGTTTAAGCTCCAAAAATGCGGCCAAATTTTTTCCGAGTTGGGAGAAGGCGGTGACGGAGGGGTTTGTTTTCAATTCATTCAGCAAGGTTTCTATTTTTAGGATGGTAGCTTTTTCTTGTTGGCGTTGTTGTCTTTTTTGGGAGGGGCGTATTTGAGCAAGTGCAAACCGAGAGAGCATACCCAGAAGGCGCAGGGAGAGGGGCAGGGCAAAAAATATCCAATAGATGTTTTTTTCTACCAGGGGGACAGGGGGGGGCGCCAGTTGGGCCTTATGGCGGACGGGGTGGATTTCTTGCTCCAGGAGGTGAGGGTTAGGGGGGGTATTAGGAGCAAGCATATTTCCGGGGAGGGGGTCCGCGGCGCCGGGGAGCACGACGAGAGTCAGAGGCGAGGTTTGTGTGGAATCCACCTTTGCTGTTTCCGCATTAAAATAGTCGAATTTCACGGCGGGCACGGTGAAGTTTCCGGCCTCTTGGGGAATGGCGACATATTGCATGCTTCGGCTTCCCAGCAATTTGTTGTCCACAATTTGCGTGTTGGTTTGGACAGTCGGCTGAAACGTTCTGAATGTGTTGGGGAATAGCAACTCAAGAGGCGGCAAATCTTTGACATTTCCGGTGCCTTGAAGTGTCAGGACAAGCTCCACGGGTTGGCCTACAACGAAGGTGCCTTGAGGCGCTTTAAGCTCCAACTTCCATTGTCCCACGGGCAGGTTTCCAGCGGAATGGGGGAGTGCGTTAATTTCAAGAGTGAGGGCATTGCTTTCGCGGCGCACCTCGCGCACTCTGAACAGCTGTCCCACGACGAAATCCGCTGTTGCCGGCTCCACCGTATAACTCCCCGATTGAATGGCAAAGAGGGCGCGTTTTTTAAGTGTCGTGGCATAATAACTGACGCCGTCCACGGATTTTCTTTCGGTAAGCAATGGCCAGCTCAGCTCAATGTCTTCACTCAAGAAGCCTTTCAAAGTAGGCATAGAAAGGGACTCAATGTTGATGTTGGCTGTTCGGGAATAGGCCTGCAAGCTTAGCAAAACCTGTTCTCCGACATAGGCAGATGATTTGTCGAGCGTCATTTGTATAAACAAGTCTGAGTCTGAGCGGGGGATGAGGGGAGCTTTTTGGGAAGGGCCTCCTTTGAGAGAGGGCGTATTGGCTGTTTGGCTTCGGACGACATGGACAGCGACGGTCTCTGTCCTATAGGTGTTTTTCCCTATTTTCAAAAATGCTGAAGGGATGAGCAGACGCCCTTCTTTTTTAGCGCGCAGGACGAAGAGATAGCGTTGTTCTTTTTGGAAGTCGCTGCCTGTCCTATATTGAAGTTGAGTGGATTGGGAGCGCGAGAGGATTTCGAAGTCATTGCTGGAAGGAAGCTCCAGTTGAGCATTGGAGGGCGCATCAGAGACAACCACACTGAGTTGAAAGGTTTCTTCAAGGCCAACCGTTGTCTTATCGGCGAACTGAAAAAACTCAAGTTCTGCCCATGCTGGGAGGGAGCAGAGGAGAAGGGAGAAGAACCACCTACCAATCTTGCTCATATTGCCACCCTTCCACAGGCGTTTTTTTCTGAAAGCGCCAGGGTTCATAACTTTTCTCATCCATTCCGAAGGCATCCAAAATTTTATCTGCGTCTTCTTGTCCGAGTTGTCTTTTTTGTTGTCGAAGAAAGCCGTCTTCCTGTGCATTTTTTTCTAAAGTTTCTTCGTTTGAATGCTCGGATTTGGAGTGGCTGTCGGGTTGAGTATTTTGGGAGGTTTGAGAGGAATTCTCTTGGTTTCCATGGGTATTTTTTGGGGGCGTTGTTTCATTGTCAGGAGGGGGTATTTTGTTGTCGCGTGGTTTGGGTTGAGGGGGCGTATTGGGGTTGGACTCTGGGTTAGAATCATCCGAGGGGTTGTTATCTCCTGAGGTATTTTTAGTTTTTTGGTTATTTTTAGAGTTATCCTTTTGGGGAGCAGGGGGCTGGCCGAGCAGGAACTCTAAGTTATGCCTTGCCATGGCGTCTTGGGGATTGATTCTCAAAGCTTGGCGATAGGAAGCGATGGCATCGGCAGCATGGCCCATGGCTGCATAGGTGTTGCCCATGTTATAAAAAATATCGCCCTGAAGCTTGCCGTCATCCAATTCTCGGGCATGGCTGAGCGACTGAAGCGCCTCCTCATATTTCTCTTGTTTATAAAAAGTCGTACCTCGGTTGAATTCGAGTTGAGCATTTGAAGGTATTTCCCTTTGGGCCTCATCGAATGCAACGAGGGCATCTTCAAAGCGCTCCGCCCCATAGGCCTTTATTCCGCGTTGAACCTTGGGGGGAATTTTTTGGAGGAGGTTTTGGGCGAAGGCAGGAAAAGAGAAGGCGAGAGCCAGCCAAAGGGAGAGCCAAAAGCGAGCTGTCATGAAGTCCTCCTTTTGGAGGATGACACCAACATTCCCGACAGCAGGAACAGGATTCCAAGTGCGACAAAGGGCTGGAACATTTCCGCATAGCGGGTGGTGACGCGGGATTCGAATTCTTCTTTTTGCATGGAGTCGATGCGTGTGCCTACGAGGTTGGCTGCAACGCCGTTGGGCTCATAGAAAAATTCCCCTCCTGTTGCGTTGGCGATGTTTTCCAAAATTTGTTTATTAAGGCGGGAGATAACGGTTTTACCCTGAGCATCCTTTATATAGCCGGCAATATTTCCCTCCGCGTTATATTTGGGGATGGGCTCTCCTGTTTCGCTGCCGATTCCAACGGCCAGCACTTGAGCGCCTGCGGCTTTGAGTTGCTGAATGCCGTTTTCCACTTCGGTGAAAAGGTCTTCTCCGTCAGAAAGCAAAACGACGACACGGCTTTTGGAGCCTGTGCCCGCATCTTCAAAAAGCTTCGCTGAAAGTTTTAATGCAGCGCCTATATTGGTAGGCCCGGGAGGAAAGGCGTCGACGTGGATGCTGTTGAGGAAGAGTTGTGCAGCCCCATAGTCGCTGGTCAGAGGGCATTGCACAAAAGCCGAGCTTGAAAAAACCACAATGGCGATTCGGTCGCCATTGAGTTTGCCGATGAGGTGAAAGAATTCCAATTTTGCCCTTTCCAAGCGGCTGGGCAGGACGTCTTTGGTGAGCATGGATTTTGAAACATCCATGGCCAAGACAATGTCGACGCCGCGGCGTTTAATAATTTCGGTTTGATTGCCGCATTGGGGTTGGCTCAAAGCGATGACAAAGAAACCCAGCCCCAAAAAAGAGAGGAGGGCTTTATAGAGGGGCTGTGTTTTCGAAATGCCGGGCGCCAGTGTTTTCAGCAAATGTGGAGCGGCAAGGGTGGAGGCCTTTTGAATGCGCCGCCATGCCTGGGCGATGCTCCACAGCGTCAATGCCATGACAAGCAAAAGCCCCAGCAACATCCAAGGTTTTTGGATGTTCAGGGGATAGCCCAAAAAATGGAATGTCCAATTTGTCATGGAAGCACACGTAGGGGGCCGTTTTGGAGAATGATTTTTGCAACCATCAGCAGGAAAGCCGCCAGCAGAAAACCACCGAACAACTCTGCATAGCTGGAGTCCGGTGTGCCGTCCAACAGTTTAGAGCGTTCAAAAGCGTTGAGTGCATTTTGGAGTCCTTGCTCCAGAGACTGCTTGTCGGTGGCGATATAGGAGATGCCGCCGGAAATGGCCGCCACATTTTCAAGCAACTCTGGATTGGTTGGAATGTCTATTTCAATCCAGTCAATGGTTCCAAACAGAGGATCGTTCCTTGGGAAGGGGACTTTTCCTCCTTTGCCGACCAGAATGGTATAAATGGGGATGTGGTAGCTTGCAGCTATTTGTGCTGCGTCCAGGGGAGAGAGGCGGCCTGCATTGTTATCGCCATCCGTAATAAGGACAATGACTTTGCTTTTGGCTTCGGATTTGCGCAGGCGAAGCAAGGCGCTGGCCAGCGCGTCGCCAATGGCCGTTCCGTCTTGAATGATGCCTGTTTCCAGCTGTCCCACAATTTGTTTTAGAATGCCATAGTCCAAGGTGAGCGGCACTTGGGTATAGGCGAGCCCTGCAAAGACGACGAGGCCGATTCTGTCATTGCCGCGTTGCTCAATGAATTCAGAAAGCACTTTTTTAGCGACGTTGATGCGGTTGGTGGGTTTGAAATCGGCTGCTCTCATGGAGGTGGAGAGATCGAGCGCAATCATAATGTCAATGCCTTCGACAGTATGTTTTCTCGTATAGCGCTCTTGGATTTGAGGGCGGGCCAAGGCCACAATGGCCAAGAAGAGGCTGAGCATTTGAAGGGAAGGGAGGAGCCACCAAAGGCGGGCGCGTGTTCCTTTGGTTTGTGCGGGGAAGAGGGTGGCAGAAGCAAAGCGCAGTGCAGCACGTTTTCGCTGGTTGCGGATGCCGAAGGCAAAAGCCACTGGCAACAAAACCAGGAGCCATAGTGCGAGCGGACTATGGAAGTGGAGGTTGGACATGGTGGATAGGTGGTGGGTCAGTTGGAGAGGTTTTTTCAACCAAATGGCAGGCGAATTTAAAGTCTAGCTCACACTTGGCGATATCGGCATTCCCCTTTGCATATTTAATAAAATCGGATTCATAAGAAAACTTAGCCAGCGCGTCGATGGGAAGCTCGGTTGAGTGCAGGTTTTGAATGGAAGCGACAAACTCTGTCGTCGTACATTCGAGAGCGTCAAAATGGTGAAGCTCGCCGATATAGCCGCGGATGATTTCGGAGAGCATGAAATAATATTCGCGCGTTTTTCCTTGGGCCGGAAGTGCTTGGGCTTGAAGCGCATTCAGTGCTTCTCTCGTCCTTTCTTCCAGTGATTTTGGGACGACGGGCAGAGGGACTTTTTTTCTTTGGCTCCACCACTTCCAAATGAGGACAGAAGCCAAAGTCACCGCCAAGACAGCAGCACCCCAATAGAGCAGCGTATAGCTGGCTATAAAGAGGGGGGCAGGGGGGCGTACATCTTCCAGCTGGGAGGGTATTGTTTTAAGGGAGCTGGCCACAGCAAGGGTTTGGCTGGGCAGCACAAAAGAACCCACTTGTTCAGGCGTCGCCACTTCAAACTGGAGTGGAGGAAGCTCAAGGGTACCCAACTCAAAGGCGGCCATTTGAAGGGAGAAGGTGGTGGTGCTGTCTTGGGGGCCATCCTCGCGGCTGCGCGTTTTCGAAAAAATGTCGAAACTGGAATTGTTGGGTGGATTCAAAAGCTCAAAGCGGAAGGAGGGGGCATGTTTCAGGGAGACATAGAGGGAGAAGGGTTGTCCGAGTTGTACGGTTTGGGGGGCAATATGGACCTCAAAGGAGTCAGGCGCCAGGGTAGGGAGAGGTGTTGTTTCGCTGTCGTCTTTCAAGGCAAGGGGACTCCGTTGAAATGGGTATGGCTATAAGTTGGCATAACTGCGCTTGAGGACTTTGCATGACTTCGTCAAATCGTTCAAGTGGACAAGCCGTCAAAAGCTTGTGAGACTTGGGCCTCTCCTATGGTTTTCTCTTGTAGCGCCGCCCTATTGCTGGCCCATTTGCTTTTGCTGTCCCAGGTGTCTTCTCCTGTGGAGGAGGAGGCCCCTTCTCCCCCTCAAATACTTTTGGCTACTTTTGGGCCGGGGGATGAGGTAGCGGCATGGTGGGGGCATATTGCTTTTGTGGTGGAGGAGCCCAAGCGTCTGAAAAGCCGCATGTATAACTATGGCGCCTTTGAAGTGAGCCCTGAAATGTTGCCGCGTTTTGCCATGGGGCGTTTGGAGTTTTTTTTGGATGTGACGTCGGTGATGCCTGTTTTGAATATGTATGCGCAAGAAGACAGGCATGTACGTTTGTCGCTGTTTCATTTGACGCCCAAAGAGGCCCAAGGCATGGCTGCTGCGCTGGAAGAGAATGCTTTGCCTGACAACCGCACATATTTATACCACCACTACAACGACAATTGCGCGACGCGTGTGAGGGACTTGTTGGATGGTATTTTGGGTGGGCAGTTTTCCGCCTGGCTCAAACAGCAGCCCGCCCGTATGAGCATTCGGGAGCATACGCGGCGCTATTCCGCGGTAAATGGGCCCATGTTGTTGCTTTTGGATTTTTTTCAAAATGACGAACTGGACAAACCCATCAGCGCCTTTGAAGAGGCTTTTTTGCCGGACGAGTTGGAAAAGCGGATTTTGCAGTTTTCAATATACCGGGAAGCATTTGCAGAGCCTCTGGTTTCCAAGGTGTGGGATTTTTCCAAAAACAAAGTACGGCCCAGCCCCCGCGAGTCGACGCCCCAAACAGAATGGCCATGCTTGGGCCTAGGCCTAAGTTTCGCTATGGTTTTAGGGCTATTAGGCCATTGGGCTTCCAAAGGGAGAAGGTGGGCCAGGTGGGGCCTAGGCCTTGGGGGCCTCCTGTGGTTTTTGTTTTGGGGTTTTTTGGGGAGCATTCTGCTGGCCATGGAGTTTACAAACCACACGGTGACGCATGGGAATGAAAACCTCTTTTTGGCCCACCCCCTTTTCTGGTTGGGTGGGGTTTGGGCCTGGGCCTTTGCACGCAAAGGCGCCCGGCGTTCCATGGAGCGCCTTGCATGGTTGTGCTGCTGCCTTGCAGGTATTTCCTGGTTGGGGGTGGGGTTGAAGTGGTTGCCCGTTTTCGATCAGAATAACTGGAACATTCTCGCCCTGGCCTTGCCCGCGCACAGCGCGTTGGCGCTGGTTTTTGTGGCCTTGGCGCGCAAGCAGACAACCCCCACCCCCCCTGCCCCTGCCCAGGAGTTGCCGGACAATCAACCTTCTTTGCCTGCCCCCAAAACCTCAGGCAAAAAAAACAAACGCGCTTCCAAAAAAGCAGGCAAGAAGTGAAGTCGGACGCAACCTCATTCAAATTGCGCGCAAGCAAACTCCCAGTTGGCCAAGTGCTTCAAAAAGGCCTCCACATATTTGGCGCGCAGGTTGCGGTAGTCCACATAATAGGCATGCTCCCATACGTCACAGGTGAGCAGACATTGCAGCCCCTGTTTGAGAGGCGTGTCCGCGTTGCCGGTGGTGACAATTTTGAGGCTTCCCTTCTCGGAGACAAGCCAAGCCCAGCCTGAGCCGAAGTGGGCGATGGCCGCACTGGCGAATTGGGCAGAAAATTCTGCGAAGCTTTGGAAGTCCCGGACAATGGCTTGGGCCAGTTTTCCCGTGGGCTCCCCTCCGCCCTGGGGTTTCATGGACTTCCAATAGAAGTCATGGTTCCAAACTTGGGCTGCGTTGTTGAAAAGGGCCCCCGAGGAAGTTTTGACAATTTCCTCAAGCGAGGCGTCGGCTTCGGGTTTTCCCTGGAGCAGGTTTTTGAGGTTGTTCAAATAGGTTTGGTGGTGCTTCTCATAGTGGAAGCCCAAGGTTTCCTCAGAGAGGTGGGGCAAGAGGGCTTGTTTGGAATAGGGGAGAGGGGCCAATTCAAATTTCAAAATTTCCTCCTTTTTTGTTTAAAAAGCTTATACCTCTGGCAGGACTTTCCTCGGCAACTTTTGCAAATAAAAAAACATGTAGGCCAATGTGTTTGTCTGAATATGCCGACGAGAGGGTTGTTTTTCATGCTTGGAGAATGGAACGGATGAGCAGCGCAAACGAAGTGGAGTTGAATTGGGCAGACTTGGAAGAGCGGCTTTTGGGACTTCGGAGGAGTCTTTGACATAGGGCGCAAACGCTCCGACATTGCCCGTATAGAGCAAGAAGCCTCGTTGCCGGGTTTTTGGGACGCGCCGGTGCAGGCCCAAAACCTGCTGAAGCAGAAAACAGAATTGGAGAATGTCGTCCACACGGTGGAGCAGGCGGAAAGGGCCTTGGAGGACGCCAAGGTGCTTTGGGAGTTGGGCCAGGAGGCCAAGGACGCTTCCACGCTGGAAGAGGCGAGCGCCGTCGTTGCGAAGCTGGAAGAAAGCATACGTGGCTTGGAATTGCAGCGCATGCTTGCAGAGAAGACGGACCGCCTGAATTGCTTCATGGACATTAACGCCGGGGCGGGTGGCACGGAGTCCATGGACTGGGCGGCCATGTTGATGCGGATGTACATGCGTTATTGCGAGCAGAGGGGTTGGAAGGTGGAGATGAACGACATGGTGGAAGGGGAGGAGGCGGGTTATAAAAACGTCTCGTTTAGGGTAGAGGGGGCCTTCGCCTATGGCTACCTCAAGGCGGAAATAGGCATCCACCGCCTGGTACGTATAAGCCCCTTTGACTCTAATGCCCGCCGCCACACCTCCTTTGCGGCCATCGACGTCTACCCGGAGTTGGATGAGGAAGTCCGCATCGACATTCCCGAAAAGGACATAGAGTTGAAATTCATCCGCGGCGGGGGGGCGGGGGGGCAGAAGGTAAACAAAACCTCCTCCACCGCCCAACTGCGCCACCTCCCCACCGGTATGGTGGTGACTTGCCAAACCGAGCGCTCCCAAAATGCCAACCGGGAAATGGCCTTCAAAATACTCAAGGCGCGCCTCTATGACTTGGAGATGAAGAAGCGCCAGGAGGCCAAGGACGTCGCCGAAGCCGCCAAAGCGGACATTGCCTTCGGCTCTCAAATACGCAGCTATGTGCTGGCCCCCTACCGCCTCGTGAAGGACTTGAGGACGGGTGTGGAGACCGGCAACGTCGACAAGGTGCTGGATGGGGACCTCGACGCTTTTATTGTGGCGCAACTGATGGGCGTCAAAAACCCCAACCGTAACCCTACGGAGAACTAAGAGGGCCCTCTCAACCTAGAGGGGGTTGGGTTGAAACCCGGACTGGCCCCTAGGCCCTGGTGGAGAAGGCCATTGTAGAGGGGGCCTTTACATGCTTAGGTGTGGGGGAATAGGCGCGAAATATGCCTTGAGGCTTAGGGCGAGAGGGCGGCGGCCCATAGGGGTATGAAGGAAATAAGAGGCTCCAAATGGAAGAGATGGTGGTTGTTCTCCTGGTTTTTTTGTTCCCTCTGGTGTTCTTCGGGTTGATTTCGGTGCTCGTATCGCTTTCGGGCATGAAGAAAAGAATACGCGCTTTGGAGAACGGCCTCTATTTGCAGCGCGTTGCTTGGCAGCAATTTGAAACTTCCTGGAAGGAGTTTCTGTCCTCCAAAACGCAGGAAGCGCCGGCAGAAGGGCCCTCTGTTGCGCCTCCGGCGGAGCACGAAATACAGCTCCAAACGGCCCCTCAAACAATACCTCTAACGGCCCCTAAAACCGTCTTTGAACCCCCCCCTCAAGCAGTACCCTCTCCTCCTCAGGCAGCCCCCCCTTCCCCCCAAGATGTGGGAGCGCCTTCTTTAGAGTCTTTGTTGGAAGCCTTTAAACTGGCAAACCAAATACCCCCCCCTCTTTCCGAGGAGCCCCCTAGAGGAAGCGTTGGAACATTGCGGGAAGACGCCCCCCCTCCTCCTGAGGCGCCCCCCCTTGTTGCCTTAGAGGAAATACCCCCCCCTCCTTTCCAAGATGTGAAGACGCCTTCCCATGTTTCCTCCAAGGATGAATTTAAAAAAGCGGAACCGGACTGGGTGGGGAGGGGTGTTTTAGCCGTCAAGCGGTGGTTTACGGAGGGCAACGTGCCGGTCAAAATCGGCACCTTGGTTTTGTTGGCGGGGATGGCCGCTTTGCTCAAATATGTGGTTGAAAATGAGTGGCTGGTTTTTCCGATGGAGTTGCGTTTGGCGAGCATTGCGGCGCTGGCCTTGGGTGGGTTGGTGTTTGCGTGGAGGAAGCGTGAAAGCCACCGTGCGTTTGCGCTGAGTTTGCAAGGCGGCGCCATAGGCATTTTGCTGCTGACCGTTTTTGCCGCATACAAATGGTATGAAATGCTGCCGGCAAGCGTTGCCATGGCCTTGTCCGTCGCACTCATTGCGGGCGCCGGTGTGTTGGCCGTGGTGCAAAACGCCAAAGCGCTGGCCGTCTTCGCCGTTTTGGCGGGGTTTATGGCGCCCATTTGGCTTTCAACGGGAAGCGACAACCATGTGGCCTTATTCTCCTATTATGCCCTGTTAAACGCAGCCATTTTAGGCATTGCCTGGTACCGCTCCTGGCGTGGACTCAACCTTTTGGGTTTTGCTTTCACCTTCGGCATAGGGACGACTTGGGGCATATTGAGATACCAACCGGAAAAATTCGCCAGCACCGAGCCTTTTTTGGTGTTGTTTTTCCTTTTCTATTTGCTGATTCCCATCCTCTATGCGCGCAAGCGAGTCGCGAGCCGCAAGGACATATTGGATGGCAGTTTGTTGTTTGGCACGCCGCTCATTGCCTTCATTTTGCAGGCAGGCCTTTTTGAGTTTGAGAAATTGCCTTCGGCCTTTTGCGCGCTGGGCCTGGGCGTACTCTATGCGGCTTTGGCAGCGGTTTTTATAAAGAGGAAAAACTTTGTCGCGCTGGGGCAGGTTTATGCCATTCTCTCGGTGGGCTTTGCGACTTTGTCCATACCCTTGGCCCTGTCGGCCCAAAGCACGGCATGTGTTTTTGCCCTGGAGGGTGCAGGCCTCGTTGGGTTGGGTTTGAAGCAAAAGCGGTGGTTGCCTCAACTGACAGGGGTAGGCTTGCAGTTGCTGGCAGGCTTCGCGTTTTTCTCTGGAGAGGCGAGCCGGCTTTGGGGCAGCGGTGAAGCTGTTTTGTTTGCCAACTCGGCCTTCATGAGCGCCTTGCTGGTGGCTTTGGGAGGTTTTGCCAGCGCCTTATGTTATTTCAAAGCGAAGCGAATGGAGATGGCAACCTTGTTTTATATATGGGGTTTAGCGTGGTGGTGCGGCAACGCCATTCATGAAGCAGATGTTTTCATACAAAGCAGCCGCCAAGCGGATTTCTTCTTGGTATTTGCCCTATTGACAGGGTGGCTTGCCGCGGAGGCCTACCGTCGTTGGCCGGCGCTGGGTTTGAGCCTCACCACGCTGCTGACTTTCATAGCGGCCTTGCCTTTGTTGTTTTGGCAGGTGAGGGTACACGCGCACCCCTTTGGAGGCTATGGCTTATGGGCGTGGGGGGTTTTTGCAGCCCTAGGTTTTCGCAGCCTAGTGTGTCTAAAGGGTGGAAGCCTAGCCACCCCCCTACAAATGTTATGGTGGCTGATTTGGATGTTGGTTTTTTCCAGTTGGCTAAGGTGGCTGGGGTTTTCTTTTGCCCTAGGGGAGGGTTGGGTAGTTGCAGGCATCGCCCTCCCCTGGCTGTTGGTATTTGCAGCCAGCATTTTTTGCTGGCGCTGGCTGGCTTTTCCGCAGGGGGCGTCCTTCGAGGAGGCACGTCCATTTTCCCAGTCCGCCCTCTTCGTCATATTGGCGCTCTGGTGGCTGAGTGCTTTGTTTCTTCCGGCCGGCAGTGCGCCTTTGCCGTGGATTCCGCTGCTCAACCCGCTGGAGTTGGCGCAGTTGGCCCTGTTGCTGCTTGCCGTACTTTGGTTCAGGCGAGGCCAAAGCAGCCATAGGGAATTTTTCTATTGGACGGTTTTGCCCGTGGCGGGTTTTATATTTATAAGCGTGGCGGCTTTGCGCCTGAGTTACCACTGGGGTGGGTTTGCTGGCTCTATGTGGAGTCGTTCCCTATGGAGAGAGGTGCTGACGCAAACCAGTCTCACCGTTACGTGGAGCATACTGGGGGTATTGGGTTGGATAGTAGGCTCCCGTAAGGGGCTATGGAGGCTATGGTTGATGGGGGTCGTCCTGCTGGGGGCCGTATTGGTGAAATTAGCCCTGGTAGACTGGTCTAACCTTGGGAATATTCTAGGAATATTGTCCTATATCGCCTATGGTATTTTAGGCATTATAACCGGCTATTTTGCCCCTGCCCCCCCCCGCTCCCCCCTGAAGAAGGCCAAGGGGGAGGAGGAAGGCCCCCCATGAAAAAAACCGCGACAAGCGTTTGGGGGTTTGGGGCCTTGCTGGCGTTTTCTATGGCTGCGCATGCCGGCCAACGTGAGGACTATGCGCAGCAATGGGTTTTGAGCCTGCCTTCTGCCGAGGGCGGCATCTATCAACTCCCTCTGAGCCGGGAGGTTTATCAGACGCTGCAAAGTCCCCAGTTGCTGGACATGGAAATTTTTAATGCTCAGGGGCAAGCGCTCCCTGCGGCACTGCTCAGCCCTACATTTGAGGTGGAGACTTCCTCTCGGACTTTGTCCTTGCCCTGGTTTGCCTTGCCCCAAAGCCCCCAGGCCAAGGAGGGGGATGATGTGAGTTTATGGGTGGTGAGCAACCCGGACGGCAGTGTGAAGCTGTTGAACATACAGACGCCGCCGGAGAAGGTGGTTGCGCCTTCGAGTTGGTTGATAGACGCGAGCGCCCTTCGTGAACCCTTGCGTACCTTGACTTTGGACTGGGCCGAGGACGCGGGGCCTTTTGAGCAATATGTGGATGTGGAATGCAGCGACGACTTGCGCCAATGGCGTCTGCTGGTCTCCAGGGCCCCTCTGTTGAATTTGTCCAAGGAAAGGCAGGCCCTGCGCCATAACCGTATGGAGCTTAACAGCCGCTGCCGCTATTTGCGTTTAAAGCTAAAGGAGGCCCAACCTGAACTTCCTTTAACCGGGGTATATGCGGATGTTATTTCTCAGGTAGCGTTGCCCCAAAATTGGCAATGGAAGGACTTGCAGGGCCGGCGTAGGGAGGAGAGGGGGCAGTCCACTTTTGAATTTGAGTTAAGGGGGAGGTTTCCCATGGAGCGCGTGGACGTCCTGTCCGAGAACAACACGACCCAGCGGTGGCTATTGCAAAGCCGGGACACCCCCGAAGGCGTTTGGCGCACACGTGCCGAGGCATGGGTGGCCTATGTGGTACAAATGACGGGGACAGAAATTCGCTCCAGCATACAGCCTTTGAATGGCGTTTGCCGCGACCGTTATTGGCGTCTGGTTTTGGACGCTTTGCCGGGCAATTTTGCTGTGCCGACGTTGAGGCTTTTCTACCGTCCGGAGGTTTTGGTTTTTATGCTGCAAGGCGAAGCCCCCTATGCTTTGGCCGCCGGCAGCACCCAAGCCGAACGTATGTCCTCCTCCTTGCTGCACACCCTTGAAGCTTTGCGTCAACAGAGGGGTGAGGCTTGGCAGCCGGTGACGGCGGGAATGGGCCCCGTTGAAATTTTAGCAGGGGACGCAGCCCTCAAGCCTGTGCCCAAGGAGGTGAAGCCGGCGTCCCAGGCCAGGCATTGGAAGACGTGGTTGTTGTGGGGTGTTTTGGTAGCCGGGGCGGTGTTGGTGGTGGGTTTTGCGTTGAGTATGCTCAAAGGCAACCGAGGGAAGGAAAGTCCTCCCGACTGAATTTCCCAGGGGGGGGCAGCCGAAGTTTAGGGGGTGAGGGCCCCCTAAAAACCTCCCCTTTTAGGGCCATAGGGGAGGGGGCACAGCAAGGAGGGCAGGCCCCTAATTTTCCTCCCCTTGCCTTTGGGCTTGCAAGCTTGAGACAATTCGGCTCTATCGCCTTCATGTCGGAAGAAGGTTTGAAGGAGCAGGAGCTTTTTAAGCAACGTTTGGCCTCGGCGGAGAAGTGGCGCGAGTTGGGCGTCCACCCCTGGGGAAATGGCTTCAAACCCTCGCACAGCATAGCGGAGGTAGCCGCGCGTTGTGAGGGGGTAGCGGCCGAAGTGTTGTTGTCCTCCCCCCTCCGCTACCTCATAGCGGGGCGGGTATTGAGCATACGCTCCTTTGGCAAGGCGGCCTTTGTTGTCATTTCCGACAGGAGCGGGAAAATTCAGCTGCATGTCAAAAAGGACACACTCGGTGAAGCCTTTGCCAAGTTTCAGCAGTTGGACATGGGGGATTTTGTGGGGGTTGAGGGGGAGCCCTTCATTTCCAAAACGGGAGAACTGACCCTGGCGGTTTTGAAACTTTGTCCGCTGACAAAGGCTTTGCGTCCCTTGCCTGCCAAATGGCATGGCCTCTCGGATGTGGAGTTGCGCTACCGTCAGCGCTATTTGGACCTCATTGCCAACCCGGAAGTCCGCGAAACCTTTTTGCGCAGGACGCGCCTGGTAAAATTCATTCGACAGTTTTTGGATGCGCGCGACTATGTGGAAGTGGAGACGCCGATGATGCACCCTTTGGTGTCGGGCGCTGCTGCCAAGCCTTTTGTGACGCACCACAACAGTTTGGACATGCCGTTGTTTTTGCGTATTGCCCCGGAGCTTTATTTAAAGCGTTTGGTGGTAGGCGGTTTTGAGCGCGTCTATGAGTTAAACCGTAATTTTCGTAATGAGGGTTTATCCACCCGGCATAACCCTGAGTTTAGCATGCTGGAGTTTTATGAAGCCTTCGCCACCTATGAGGACTTCATGGCGTTGACGGAGGAAATGCTTTCAGAGGCAGCCCAGCATGTGACAGGCAGCACCACGGTGGTTTTTGGCGAGCACAAGCTTTCTTTTGCCAAAGGCTACACCCGCATTTCCATGGCCGAGTCCCTTTTGGCGCAGCTTGGAGAGCTTCGTCCGGAGGACTTGGAGGACGCCGACAAGCTGCGGTTTTTTGCGGCCAAAAAAATGCCGCCCTCCGCGCAAGAGGGGCTGGCTGCGTTGAGTGCTTTTGAGCTTTGGGGCATTTTATTTGAGGAATATGTGGAAGCGCAACTGGTGCAGCCCACTTTTGTGACGGGTTTTCCCGTGGCTTTGAGTCCCTTGGCACGCAGGAGCGAGGACAACCCCCAGTTGACGGACCGTTTTGAGTTGTTTGTCGCGGGCCGGGAAATTGCGAATGCCTTTTCAGAGTTGAATGACCCGATGGACCAACGGGAGCGTTTTTTGGCGCAGCTGAGGGCCAAGGAGCGCGGCCAAGAGGAGACCATGGATTTTGATGAGGACTATTTGCGGGCCTTGGAGCATGGCTTGCCGCCCACAGCGGGGGAGGGCATCGGCATCGACAGGTTGGCCATGCTTTTGAGCAACGCGGCCTCCATTCGAGACGTCATTTTGTTTCCCTTGCTGAGGTCTGCCTCGAAATGAAGTTACGCGTTTGGCTACATCGCCTGGGAATGTTGTCGGCAGCCGTCGGCCTTGTGGGGATGGTGGTATGTCTGCTCCAAAAAGAGTTGCTGAGCACATGGCTGAAGCACCTGAGTTTGTCCCTTGTCGGTTTTGGCCCCGTGGTGGAAATTTTTTGGAGTGGGGGTCAGCTTGCTTTCCCTCTGGCTTGGAATGTAGCGGTACTTTGGGTAGCGTTGATACTTTGTGGGCTGGTTTTATGGGCGGCCACCTCCCCGCCTCCCTCCCCTAAAATACCGGCCTCAACCACCGACGCAAGCTATGTGGGCCTATTGCAGTTTCGCGACTTCCATTGGCTGACTTTCTGGGTATACGCTGCAGGCATTCTGCTTGCTGAGTTTTGTTTCCTAACGCTTTATGTCGAATGGGTAGCAGGGGAGGGGGGGGACAGCACAGGGTGGACTCCCATTATAGCCCTAAGCCTCGCGGGTATTTTAGCCTTCCTCCTCGCCTTTGCCTCCGGCATAGGGGGTGCTGTTTTAGCGCGGCAGTTTGCGATACCTGAAGCGACGCTGGCCATTGTCTATTTTGGGCTTCCTTTGCCTGTATTTCTCATTCGTCTGCACACGGACATTGCGTGGTTGCCCCAGTGGCAAATACGTTTGCGTGAGGTGATGCACCTGGCCAATTTGTTGGGTGAGGAGAATGCCGCTGCGAGCTACCTTTTGGGTTTTGCCGTTTTGTTAATAGGTTTTTTCTTTGGCATATGTTTGGGTTTTGTTGTTGCCTCCTCGGGGAAATGGGACACGCGCTTGGGGTTTGAGTTTTTTGTGGCCTCCAAGCACCTTCAAGTATTTAAGCCCCGCGCCTTGTTGAGGGTGTTGGTGGTGTTGTTGATGGGGATTTTTCCACCTTTGCTGATTTGGTGGATAGTGACGGCGGCCGAGTCCCGTGTAGAGTTGGCCCGGATAAAGAAGTTGGGGGAGAAAAACCCTCTGGCGGCGGAGGAGGCTTTGGCGAGGCGCAAACTTCGGCAGAACAAGCCTTCGGAGCTCATGGCCGCATTGGCCGTCGGCGGGGTAGGGGTGGGGGTGATGGCCCTCATTATTGTCCTTTCGGTGATGAGTGGTTTTTCGAGTGACATGCAGAAGAAGATTTTGGGGACGAATGCGCACGGCATTATTATTATGTCCGGAACCGACATGGCCAACCCGGCGGAAGTCATGCTGCAAGTGGCGAAGGTGCCTGGGGTAACGGGGCTAACGCCGTTTATTTTTCGCGAGGTAATGCTTTCGTCCCAGGCCAGCATTGCGGGGGCCATTATTAAGGGCATAGAGCCTCAAAGCATAGGCAGCGTGACGGACTTGCCCGAATACATGCTGCATGGCGCCGGTGTGGAGGTTTTGTTGCACCCGGGGAAAGGGGTTGGTAGCGAGGAGGCGCCGGCCATAGAGCCTTTGTTGCCGGGGGCCTTTCCCAAGGAGTTGGAGGAGGAGGGGCTCATTGAGATTTCGAAGACAGCGCCGAAGGTGGTGCTGCCTGGAATTATTGTAGGGCGGGAGATAGCGGCGCAGTTGCGCGTTATGGTGGGTGATCGTCTCAACGTGGTTTCCCCTTTGGGGGGCGAGTTAGGGCCGCAGGGCCCCATGCCCAAGAGCCGGGCTTTTCGTGTGGTAGGGCTGTTTCATTCGGGCATGTATGACTATGACTCGAAGATTGTTTATATTGAGTTGAAGGAGGCGGCGGATTTTTTCAACATAGAGGGGGCGACGGGCCTGGAGTTTAAGGTGAAGGACGTAGACGATGCGCGCCGCATAGCGAAGAGGATACGTGAGGTTTTGGGTGGCTACCCCTATGTTACCCGCGACTGGGGGGACATGAACCGTGCTTTATTTTCGGCGCTTCGGCTTGAGAAGCTGGTGATGGGCATCATTCTTTCCATCATTATTGTGGTAGCGGTAGGGTTGATAGTGGCGACGATGATTATGCTGGGCCTTGAGAAGCGCAAGGAGCTTTCCGTATTGAAGGCCCTAGGGGTTTCCAATGGCGGCATTGTGAAGCTGTTTATGTTGCAAGGCTTGCAGATAGGGGTTGCCGGAGGGGTTTTGGGTTTAGGCTCAGGGATAGCGTGGTGTTTAGCGATAAAGAAGATTGGCCTACAGTTGGACCCTAAAATTTACTACATTCCTTCCCTACCCGTACATTTGGACGGGGGTCAGGTATTTTTGGCCTTTGTCATTGCTGTACTGGTAACATTTTTGGCCTCCGTTTATCCGGCCATAAAGGCTTCGCAAGTGGAGCCGGCCGAGGGGTTAAAGTCCGAGTGAGCAAAGAGACAGCGCTGTTAACCGTACGCAAGGTTTGCAAGTCCTATTTTATGCACGAGAGGTGCATTGAAGTATTGCGGGGTGTGGATTTATCCATATACCGGGGGCAGATGTTGTCTTTGGTTGGGAGCTCCGGCTCCGGGAAGAGCACGCTTTTGCATATTTTAGGGACATTGGATATGCCGACTTCTGGGGAAGTGGAATGCCAGGGGAAGTCGGTTTTTATGTTGAATGATGCTGCGCAAGCTGAGTTGCGGAACAAGACCATCGGTTTTGTTTTTCAGGCGCACCATTTGTTGCCGGAATTTACGGCCTTGGAGAATGTGGCGATGCCGGCGCTCATCCGCCGGGAGGACAGGCAAAAAGCCCTTGCAAGGGCGAGGGATTTGCTCAAGAAAGTATACCTGGAGGACAGGTGTGAGCACAAACCCGGAGAGTTATCTGGGGGGGAGTCCCAGCGAGTGGCTTTGGCCCGTGCGCTCATGTTGGCGCCTGCCTTGCTTTTGGCCGATGAGCCTACAGGGAATTTGGACCCGAGGACGGGTTTTGGGATTATGGAGCTTTTGCATGAGCTCAACCGGGAGTTGGGCACGGCTGCGCTGGTGGTTACGCACCATGAGGCTTTGGCAAAGGCGATGCCGCACCGTTTTAGGTTACATGAAGGGCAGGTTTTGCCTTGTGAAGCGTGACATTTTCTTTTGTGTTGAGGTGGGGCAGGCAAATTCCCCAAAGCATGGCTCAACGGAGGGTGGGGTTTTGTGAAGTCGTCTGTTTTTACATATGCGTGTTTGTTGTTGGCGGCTTGCTTAGCGTTTTCTGCTTTGGCGGAGGATTTTCAGGCGGCGGCTGAGCCTGTGCCTTTGCCTGTGGATGTGCCCTTGGATGAGGAGTTGCCCTTGGGGACGATAGCAGACATGCGCTTTGAGGGGCTTCGGCGTGTGGAGCCTGAAGCCGTGCGGCGGGCGATGCGCCAGCAGCGAGGGGATGTTTTTGACGCTGGCAAGACAGCGGAGGATTTGAGTGCCATTTGGGCCCTGGGCTATTTTGTAGACGTGCAGTTGTCGCTGGAGAAGTTGGCCGGCGGCCAATATGTCTATGTAATACAACTCACAGAGCGGCCTGTGGTTCGCGAAGTACGTTTTGAGGGCAATGACGAACTTGCTGAAAGCGACTTTAAGGAACTGATGAGCATAAAGGCCTTGTCGATTTTGGATTTGGCCGCACTCCAGAAGAACGCCAAGAAGATTCAGGACAAATATGTTGAGAAAGGTTTTTTCCTGGCGGAAGTCCAGCACCGTCTGGAGCCCATAGGCGCCGAAGGCTTGGAAGTGGATGTTGTTTTTGTGATTCAAGAACACGCGAAGGTGAGGGTGAAGCGGATTCAGTTTTTCGGTGTACAGCAAATTCCGGAAGACGAGTTACGCTCGGCGATGGTGACGCGGGAGGGTGGTTTTTTATCGTTTTTAACGGGGGAGGGGATTTTTCGCGATGATGGATTTCAGCGCGACTTGCAGATGATTCAAGCGGTTTATTACGATCATGGTTTCATCAACGTTCGTGTGGAGAGTCCACAAGTCAGCTTGTCGGCGGACAAGCGTTATGTCTTCATTGGTTTGCGAGTGGAAGAAGGCCTTTCTTTTGACTTGGGCAAGTTGGATTTTTCAGGCGACAGCTTGGTTTCCCCTGAGGAGTTGCACAAGAAACTGAAGTCTCGCTCGGGGAAGAGATTCAACCGCTCCTCCATGGCGGAGGACATTCAGGCTATTAGTGATGCCTATTATGACTTAGGCTATGCCTATGCCAACGTTACTCCGCTGACGAATTTGGATGTTGACAGCAGGATTGTGGACATTGTTTTTGACATTCAGAAGGGCGAGCGTGTCAAAATTGAGCGGATTGACATTGTTGGCAACACCAAGACGCGCGACGAAGTGATTCGCCGTGAGATGCGTGTTTATGAGGGGGAGTTGTTTAATGGGACAGCCATGAAGAGGAGCCAGGAGCGGGTTACGGCATTGGGTTATTTCGAGAAGGTTGAGGTGACGCACCGTCCTGGCAGCACGCCTGGCACCATTGTTGTTTCTGTGGAAGTGAAGGAAAAGCCGACAGGCTCCTTTCAGTTGAGCCTGGGTTTTTCCTCCTATGAGAACCTTATTTTCATGGCGCAGGTGCAAGAGAGCAACTTTTTAGGCTGGGGGCAGAGTTTGGTAGCGGCGTTTCAAATTTCTTCTCTACGCCAATACCTTCAACTGGCCTATACACACCCCCACTTTTTGGACACGGACTTTATTTTATCGGCAGAAGCCTTCAGGACAGAGGCCGACTATTTTGGGTTTTTACGCAACTCTTGGGGAGGAAACCTTAACCTAGGCTACTATTTCTGGGAGGACTTCACGCTTAGCCTAGGCTATGGTTTTGAATGGGTAAAGGTGGATAGGGGCTACACCTCTTCGGCGAACATTCCCTTTGCAAGCCAATACCTCAAGGGGACTTTGTCCACAATTCGCTTAAGCGCGCAGTGGGACAGGCGCGACAACCGCCTTTTCCCCACCAAAGGTTTTTTGCAATATGTCTCAGCGGAATTTGGCCCGAGCTTTTTGGGGGGCTCCTTTGTCCTCAACCGCTACACCGCTTTTTCAAGGTGGTATTTCCCGTTGTTTTGGGGGCTTGTCCTCAAAGCGAATGCGACCATTGGCTATATTCAGCAGTTGAATTCCGACAAGCCCATTCCCATTTCCGAGCGTTATTTCCTTGGCGGCATCAACTCGGTACGCGGCTATTATTTGCGTTCCATTGCTCCGCGTGTTTTGGTGCCTTCCAGCAACCGTCCGGATGCGGGGACGACATGGTTTTCGGTAGGAGGCGACAAAGAATTCATTTTCAATTTAGAGCTTGAATTCCCCATATTTCCACAGGCAAACATTCGTGGTGTTGTCTTCTATGATGCGGGCAATGCCTTTGCGATGGATGCGAAGTTTTTCCAAGACAAGCAAAACAAATTGCCTTTGGGTTTGTTTCACTCTGTTGGGTTTGGCTTCCGTTGGTTTTCACCTGTGGGGCCGTTGCGTTTTGAATGGGGCATTCCTCTGAACCGTCGTCCGGAGGACAACAGCATTCAATTTGAGTTTAACATAGGAAACTCTTTTTAAGAGAGGCTTAGCTCAAGAGACAGGGGGAGAGGGGATGATGTCCCAAATATCGCGGGCATATTCTCCAATGGTCCTGTCCGAGGAGAACCAGCCGATGCGGGCCACATTGAGGATGGACATGCGCCACCATTTTTCCGGGTTTTGGAATGCGGTGGCGATGTCTTGTTGGGCTTGCGCATAGGCGTCAAAGTCAGCGAGCACCAAATAATTGTCTTCAAAGAGGAGGTTGTCGATAAGGGGGTGATAGAGGTTAGGGTTTTCCGGGGAGAAGAGTCCGGAGGAGATGAGATCTAAAATTTCACGCACATAAGGGTTGGTTTCATAGACATAACGTCCGCGGTAGCCCTCGGAGCGTTTTTGAGAGACTTCCTTTTCCGTAAGCCCAAACAGGAAGAAGTTTTCAGCGCCGACGTGTTCGCGGATTTCAATGTTGGCGCCGTCCAAAGTTCCGAGAGTGAGGGCGCCATTCATGGCGAATTTCATGTTGCCGGTGCCGGAGGCTTCCATGCCCGCGGTGCTGATTTGCTCGCTGACATCCGCAGCCGGAATCAACCGTTCCGCCAAGGAGACGCGGTAGTTGGGAGTGAAGCACACCGACAAACCGGTGGACTCCGAGTCGCTGTTGATGACGTCGGCGATGCCGTTGATGAGACGGATGATGAGTTTTGCACGTTGATAGCCAGGGGCGCTTTTGGCGCCAAACAAAAACACCCGTTTCACAGGGGGAGGGGTGTGTTGTTTTCTGGCTTGAATCCACAGGTGGACGATGTGCAGCGCGTTGAGCAGTTGGCGCTTATATTCATGGAGGCGCTTAATTTGGATGTCGAAAATAGCTTCAGGCGGCACTTTGACTCTTTGGCGCGCAAGGAGATATTTCGCCAAATCCGTTTTGTTGGCCAACTTGACGGCAGCGAATTGCTCGACAAAGGAGCTGTTGTCGACAAGGTTTTCAAGCTCCTTCAAATGCTCCAAGTCTGCAACCCACGCATTGCCGATGTGCTGGGTGATGAGTGCGGCCAGTCGTGGGTTGCACGCCAAAAGCCAACGCCTTGGAGTGACGCCGTTGGTTTTGTTGTTGAAGCGCTCAGGGAACATTTCTGCGAAGTCAGGCAACACGGTTTTTTGAAGCAGATTGGAGTGCAACTCTGCAACGCCATTGACGCTGTGGGAGCCGACAACGGCCAGGTGCGCCATGCGAATCATTTTGTCATGGCTTTCTTCCACCAGAGACATGCGTGAAAGTCGCGCCGCATCAAAAGGATAGCGAAGCTGAACTTGTCGCAAGAAGCGGTGGTTGATTTCATAAATAATTTGAAGGTGCCTGGGCAAAAGCCGCTCAAACAAAGAGACCGGCCATTTCTCCAAAGCCTCAGCCAACAAGGTATGGTTGGTATAGCCGAAGGTAGCGACGGTTATTTCCCAGGCTTTGTCCCAACTCACATGTTTTTCGTCGGTGAGCACACGCATCAATTCAGCGATGGCGATGGCGGGGTGTGTGTCGTTGAGTTGAATGGCGATTTTGTCAGGGAATGCGTCGAAATTGCTGTGCGCGTTCAGGTAGCGGCGGACGATGTCGGCGATGGAGCAGGCGACGAAGAAATATTCTTGCTTGAGGCGCAACTCCTTGCCCGCTTGGTTTTGGTCATTCGGATAGAGCACCTTGGAGATGACTTCAGAGTTGTTTTTGTCAACGACAGAAGCTTCATAGTCGCCGTCGTTGAACAGCGCGAAGTCGAATTCTTCGGAGGCGCGCGCTTGCCAAAGCCGCAGGGTATTGACGGTTGTGGCATTATATCCAGCGATGGGAGTGTCGAAAGGAATCCCCAAAACTTTTCTTCCGCCCACCCACCGGAAGCTGGGTTGTCCCAAAGGGCCCATATGAGGCTCAATACGCCCATAGAATTGGACTTGAACGGTGCGATCAGGACGAATGATTTCCCACGGGTTGCCGAATTTGAGCCATTCATCCGCGCGCTCCACCTGATAGCCATTAATAATCTCCTGGCGGAAAATGCCAAACTCATAGCGGATGCCATAACCCATGCCGGGCAAGTCCTGTGTGGCCATGGAATCCAAGAAGCAGGCTGCCAAGCGTCCAAGGCCGCCGTTGCCCAAGCCCGAGTCGGGCTCTTCTTCCAAAAGGTTGGAAAGCTCAATGCGCAAGTCGCCGAGCACTTTTTGAGCCACAGGCCAAAGGCCCAGATTGATGAGGTTGTTGCCCAAAGCGCGCCCGAGCAGATATTCCGCTGAGAGATAATAGGCACATTTCACATTGCCGCTGTGGTGTCGCATTTTGGTTTGAGCCCAGCGTTTGGCAAGCTGATCAAAAACGACGTGCGAGAGAGCGAGATAGCGGTCATAGTTTGTGGACGCTTCAAAGGTGGTAGCCCGGGTTAGGGCAATATGCTCCAGGAAGGTTTTCCTAAAATTCTCGGTGCTGATTCCTGGTTGAGCAAAGGACACTTTGGGCAAGTCAGAGACGAATGTGTTCATAGCTGCCTTAGAAGGAGAAAGAGAAGGACTCTAATGTTGTCAGCGGGTATTTTGTCAATAGAGGAGCAGGGGAGAAGGTTAGATGCTGCTGGGGGGGGGATAGGTGGGCGGAGGCATTAAAGGGGCAGGGCTGTTATATTGGGCAACGGATAGGGTTTTAGAAGGGGACTCCAAAGCAGCACGCAGGGGGAGTATTTTTTCTTTAAAGTCAGCGAGGAGGGCAGGTGGGACAGGCTCCGCGCGGGGGAAGTTTTGGTTAAGGGGGTTGACATGCACACCTTTGCGCAGCAACTCAAAGTGCAGGTGGGGGCCTGTGGACATGCCGGTATTTCCGGACAAGCCGATGAGTTGTTTTTGTGCGACGCGTTGGCCTTTGGCGACATGCCTTTGGGAGAGGTGGCGATAGCAGGTTTCGAAGCTAACGGCATGGCGGATGCAGACAGAGTTTCCGCCTGCGCTGCCATAGCTGCTGTCCGAGACGACGCCGTCGGCGACGGCCCAGACGGGGGTACCTATTTCCGCGGAATAGTCCACGCCTTTGTGGGCGCGCTCAAATTTGAGGATGGGGTGCATGCGCATGCCGAAGCGCGAGGTAATGTGGACGAATTTGAGGGGGGACTTGAGGAAGGTTTTACGTGCGGAGGAGCCGTCCTCCATGAAATAGGTTTCGCTACCGTCGGGGAGGCGATAGCGGTAGCTGCGTTTAAGTCCCACGAGGGAGCCTTTATATTGGGCGGCGAGGATGTTGCCATAGGCGAGCGTACGGCCTTTAGAAACCACTTTTTCGACGATGGCGCGAATGCTGTCGCCCTTTTGGACGTCTCTATAGAAGTCAATGTCCCAGGCGAAGACGTCGGAGAGGACGACGGCAATTTCAGGACGCTCGCCGGCGGCGATGGCGGCATTCCAGACGGAGCTGTCGATGGACAACTCGACGACTTCGACGACTTGCTCTCTGTCCACCTCACGCATTTTCCCCAAATAGCGGCCTTCTTCGCGTCGAATTTGCCACTCTATGAGGGCGTTTCGGCGATAGTCGAGCAACTCCAGTTTTTCGTTTTTGAAGACGAGGCGGATTTGGTCCCCGGCCCTTGCCTTGCGAAAGTCAAAACCTGCTGCGGACAATGCGCCTTGCACTTCATTAACCAGTGCGTTGTCCAGCCCTGCTTGATAGAGCAGGTGCAAAACGGTTTGTTTGGGCTCCAAGCGCCGGTTGATGACTTTTGTTATGTCACGGGTTGAGTCTTGAGTGCCCAGGCAGAGAGCCAGGGCAAGAATTCCTGTCCACATGCGGCGCTAGTCTAACCTTTTTCTCTGGAGGATTAGAATTTTCATTCCGTATTTATTCAGCAGAGGGGGGGGCCCTAGGTAGGGAAGAAGAGGGAGGTAGCTTGAGCCGTGAAGCTTTTAAAGGAGAGGGAGAAGAGTTTACCGATATGGTTTCTAAAGAAGACCCTCTCTTCGCTGATGGCTTCGAAGACGACGGTTTGTTTTTGAGGGCAGGCCAGGTGAAAAATAACGGGGCGGTTAGGGAGCATTTGGGGGATTTGGGAGAGTTGATAGAGGGCGCAGAGGGCATCCTGAGGGGACCAGAAGGTTTCGGACTCATAGCCGATGCCGAAGAGCTGGCGTATAAGGGGGTGGAGGAGCCAAGGGGAGAGGGAGAGGTGTTGGCTAGGGGGGGTAGCTTTGTTTTCGAAGGTTTCGCGGAGCAAGCTGTCCAAGGCGCTGCGTCGCAGGAGGTAGCCATAGAAAGTGGCCTCCATGAGGGCGGAGGAGACGCTGGCGGAATAGACGAAGGGGGCGGCCTCAGAGAGGCGCAAGGCGTCGCCGCCCAGCAGGGTACACTCCCCGGCAGGGCCGGAGAGCAAGCAGAATGCGCGGGTATATTCCACGGGGAAGTCCCTAACGAGCTCTTGGTGCAAGGAGGCCATGGTAGCGATGGAGGGGGGTTTAGGGAGGATATTATCAGGGTTAGCCAAGTCGTTAAGGAGGGAGGAGAAGAGGGCGAGTTTATTGCTAAGGCTTTTAAGTTGGGGGTGGAGGGGCTGCTCGAAGAAGGTTTCGATGTGGGGCCAGATGCCGAGGCCTTGGGGGAGGAGGGGGTTGGCCTTTTGGATGAGGGTATGGATGAGGGCCGTCATTTGGCTATGGAGGTGGGCGTTTTGGAGTTTGTCTTTTTGTTGTTGGCTGGGCAGACCCCATTGTTGTTGGGCGATGCGGCAGAAGCCATGGGCAGGGGCTTGGAGGAGGCGTTGTATGCAGAGGCTAAGTTTGGTGGAGGATTCTGTGGGAGGTTTTTGAAGGAAGTGGCTTTGGGCAGGGGGGGGGCTGGGAGGCGGCAGGGGGGGCAGGGGAGGTGGCGGGAAAGCGTCCGGGGGTGGGGCAAAAGGCGGCTCTATTTCTTCT